>ERZ1106954.1815-NODE-1815-length-15605-cov-5.747974_pt1 | contig 15605 bp, 18 predicted proteins | sample MGYA00403678_ERZ1106954 | MGnify/ENA primary metagenome ERZ1106954 (study PRJEB35170, sample SAMEA104062445) | human gut metagenome | biome: human gut; feature: human-associated habitat; material: faeces | place: Denmark | collected 2012-08-20 ... | reverse complement strand
GAAGCTGGAACGCGCGTGGTGCGACTATGTCGGCGTGCCGACGGCAGACTGGGACGCTTTTCGGGTAGACATGCTTTTGAGGAAGTCGCAAGGTTGCACATTCCGCGAGTTGCTGGTGCTGGAGCATCCGGATGCGGTCGGAGAGGAATTCGTCGGCGGATGTTATGGATGTCCGCGGAACTACGGTTACGAGCCAGAGAACAAAGCATGCCCGCATGAATACGTGCGTCAGCAAGGGGCGAAAGAGGTACTGTGCGCGGACTGTTGGGATCGCATCGTCCCGGGAAGTGAGGCACTGCCAAATGAGTAAGGCCGTACTTATCAGCATCCGCCCCAAATGGTGCGAGCTGATCGCCAATGGCACAAAGACCGTTGAGGTGCGCAAGAGTCGCCCAAAGATAGCGACGCCGTTTAAGTGCTATATTTACTGCACCAAAGATCGGCACCTGACATTTTGCCGAGGCAAGCGGTATTGTTATGCGGATGACCATACGCATAACGCTTTTGACATCACTTGCAATGGGACAATCATCGGCGAGTTTGTGTGCGACAGCATTGATACCTACGATGATGATACGATTTTTTCGTTTCGCCACGAGGATTACGCGAGGTGGAACGACTTCGATCTTGACCGTGCGTGTATCCACCCAGAGGATTTCCAGAATTATTCCGACGGGGAATGGGTGTATGGTTGGCATATCTCCGACCTTAAAATTTATGATATGCCAAAAGAATTGAGCGAGTTCACCGGGTTGCGCGATACCAAATTTGGCGCCGCACCGTATGAAATCAAGCGCCCGCCGCAGAGCTGGTGCTATGTGGAGGTGACTTAATTGGACTGGAAGCGGGAGGCGGCTGATGAGCTGCGCAACTACCAGAACAGGAAACTTGCGATTGCGAACCTCAGCGACCAGATTGCAGACCTGGCGACGGAGATCACGAGCATCCGCAGTGCCTCGGCGGACGGCAGTCCGGTCGCCGGCGGCTCAAACGGCCGGGACGATGCGCTCGTCAACAACATCCTGAAGCGTGAGCGGCTGGAAGAGGCGCAGCGCTTGACAGAGAACCGTGTACGCCGCGTGGATCGTGCCTTGAATCAGCTCTCCGAGCGGGACCGCTGTGTGCTGCAGCGTTTTTATATTGCACCGTGCATCGGCGGCGTCGAACGGCTGTGCCGGGAATTGGCCATCGAGAAAACGACTGCTTACCGCTGGAAGGACTGCGCACTGCGGAATTTCACGATAACGATGTACGGCCTCACAGAGATGTGAGCACAACGTGGGAAAAAATCGGGAACATTTTCGCAGAAAACTGTGTTAAAGTGATATCGCGGGATTGTGAGAGAGACCAATCCCACACCTTCCATTGTGAAATACCTCTCTTCCTTTCTCCTTGTGCGGTGTACGGTTTTTTTCTTATCTCTGTCAACTCCGGTTTTCTCATGTCTCTCAACAAAGCAAAGCACCGGCCCGGTTTCGGGTCCGGTGCTTTGTGCATTCTGGTGCCTGGTGCCGTTATGAATCTGAAACAACTTACCTACAAACTGCAGGCGGCGCTGAACCAGCGCGGCGAGCATTACAAAGTCAATCAGCTACAGCACTACTCCGAGCGGCTTGGCCGGATGGTAACAAAATACGTGCTGGAAAAGGCAGAAACCGATGAAACCGGGAAGCATATCAGCACGCGCGTACTGGAGACTTACAGCATGGCGGATGTCGTAAAAACGCTGGCGAAAATCTATAGCGGGTGATCCCATGAATCTCACGCCAAAGCAGCGCGCTTTTGCGGATTTTTACATCGAATTGGGCAACGCGACCGAGGCGGCGCGCAGAGCAGGGTACTCGGCGAAAACCGCCAAATCCATCGGAGCGGAAAACCTGACAAAACCTGACATCAAAATCTATATAGCGCGGCGGCAGGAAAAAATCGAATCCGAGCGCACGGCATCCCTGAAAGAGATCCAGGAGCTGCGCACGGCGATCATGCGCGGGCAGGAAAAAGACCAGTTCGGCATCGAAACCTCCATCGCTGACCGTCTACGCGCAGCCGGCGACCTTGAGAAGTCGCTGCGCATCAAGGAAGAGCAAGAAACAAAGGCGGCAGCGCGCGCATCCGCACATTATGAGCTGCCCGCGCGCGTCCTTGGCCGGGCGTTCGTCGACATCAACCGGCGCATTCAGCCGAACATGACGTATGTCTTTGAAGGCGGCCGCGGCGGCCTGAAATCATCGTATATATCCCTGAAAATCGTCGAGCTGCTGAAAAACAACCCGACGATGCACGCCTGTATCATCCGCAAGATGGGCAACACCCTGAAAGACAGCGTGTATGCCCAGATGAAATGGGCGATCAACGAACTGGGGCTGTACGATGAGTTCAACTGCAAGCTGTCGCCGCTGGAAATCGTGCTGAAAGAAACCGGCCAGACGATTTATTTTCGCGGCTGTGACGACCCGCTGAAACTGAAATCCATCAAGCCGCCGTTTGGGTATATCGGCATACTGTGGAAGGAAGAAAAAGACCAGCTTTGCGGGCCGGAAGAAGAACGTTCTATTAACCAGTCTGTGCTGCGTGGCGGCGCGGATTCTTACGACTTTTCGTCCTATAACCCGCCGAAATCCAAGTCCAGTTGGGTCAACAAGGAACGGCTTGTCCCGGATCCGGGGCGCGTTTTTCATCATTCCAGTTACACGGAAGCGCCACCGGAATGGCTGGGCGCGAAGTTTATCGCCGACGCGGAACACCTGAAAGAGGTCAACCCAGCGGCGTATGAGCACGAATATGAAGGCGTGGCCAACGGTGACGGCGGCAGCGTCTTTGACTATCTGGAACAGCGGGAGATCACAGACGAAGAGATTTCACATTTCGACCGCATCTTTCAGGGCGAAGACTGGGGCTGGTATCCCGACCCGTATTGCTTCATTCGCTGCTACTACGACAGCGACCGCGAGGCGGTGTATATCTACGCGGAACACTACGTCAACAAGGAATCGAACGAGCAGACGGCGCGCTGGATCATCGAACACGGCTATGACGATTACACCATCACGGCCGATTCGGCCGAACCGAAAAGCGTCAACGATCACCGCGAAATGGGCTTACCCGTCACCGGTGCCGTTAAAGGCCCGGGGTCGATCGAACACGGTATGAAGTGGCTGCAGCGTCGGCGCATCATCATCGACCCGGTGCGCTGCCCGAATGCAGCGAAAGAATTTTCAGAATACGAATACGAGCGGGACCGGGACGGCAACGTCGTCACCGGATACCCGGACGTGAATAACCATAGCATCGACGCCACGCGGTACGCACTGGAACCGCTGACGATGCGCAGGGGGGCAAGTGCATGACTGTAAATATTTTGGGGACGGAATATGAAATCATTGAAACCACGGCGGCCGAAGATGCAATGCTTGAAAAATGCGATGGTTACTGCGACAAAACGGTAAAGACCATTGTTATTTCAAAAAAGGCCAAAGACTGCGACCTGAAAGACTTTAGCGTCTATCAGAAAAAAGTTATGCGTCATGAGATCATTCATGCATTTCTGTTTGAAAGCGGGCTGTCCGAAAACTTTACGCATCCGGAATACGGCCATGACGAAACATACGTGGACTGGATTGCTTCGCAGTTTCCGAAAATGTGCGAAGTGTTCAAGGAGGTTGGCTGCCTGTGAAAATCAATATCCCGCTGGACAGCGTGAAAAAGCAGATCCGCGAAGGATTCCGCATTGCGCCGCTGGTAACGCCGGAAATGCGCGAAGCGGAAGACCTGTGGATGCAGATCTGGACGGGCACCCCGCCGTGGGCAAACGATCAGGATCGCACCATCAATTTTGCGAAGGCCGTGACCGGCGAAGCTGCGCGCCTTGCGACGATGGGCGTCAGCGTCGAACTGTCCGGCTCGGCCCGCGCGGATTGGCTGCAGGAACGTCTGAATGAAGAACTGATTCCGTTCCTGCGTGACATGGTGGACGTGGGCTGCGCTGCCGGCATGTTCCTGCTGAAGCCGACGCCGGATAGCATTGGACTGTATACGCCGCCGGAATTCACGATCACCGCTGTGGATAACCGCAAGCGTGTGATCGGCGTCGTGCTGTATGACACGAAGGCGACGCCGGATTATTATTACGTCAAGGCTGAATATCACCGCTATGAAGGGACGCACTATGTGGTTTCTAACCGCGCGTTCCGGCTGGCGAAGGGCAAAACATCGGCGTCCCGCGTAAATCTGGATGAAGTGCCGGATTGGGTGGGCATCCTGCCGGACGCCGTTCTGGATGATACAGCGCCGCTGTTTGCCGTGTGCACCATGCCAGATGCCAACAACATCGACGGCGGCGCCTGCGGTATGTCCATCTATGCCAACGCCCTGCCGGAACTGCGTGGGCTGGACGTTGCATGGTCTGCCATGGTGGACGAAATTCAGGATTCCCGGTCGATCGCCCTTGTGGATGATCGGCTGTTGCGCGAACCCGGGCGGAAGAATGTTTCCGTGCGGCTGCCACGCTATGTGCAAAACGTTGCCGGCTCGGCGGCCGAAAGCTTCTATCAGGAAATCGACCGCAAGCTGAAAACCGGCGAACGCCAGACCGGCATCAATATGCTGCTGCAAAGCCTGTCGACCAAGTGCGGCTTTTCCGAAGGCTATTTCAGCTACAACGAAAAACAGGGCCTTGCTACTGCAACGCAGGTGGAAGCCGATGACCGCCGCACCATCCAGCGCATCAAGGACATCCGCGACCGCATCCAGGCCGCCGTAGATGACCTGATTCAGGCGCTGAACGACTATGCTGATATCTACGATCTGGCGCCCTATGGCACGTATACCGTGGCGTACAATTTTGGGGACATCACGTATAGCTACGAAGAGGACCGGCAGAACACGAAAAGCCTTTGCCAGCTCGGCGTTTTGCCGTGGTGGATGTATCTGGTGCGCTTTGAAGGCTTCAGCGAAGACGACGCAAAAGCGGCCTACGCCGAAGCCAACACGGCGAAACCGGGTCTGTTCCCTGATACCGAATGATCACCCCAGAACAGTTTCAGGAAATCGGCGAAACCCTGCTGCCGCTGCTGGATGACCTGACGGAATGGATTGCGCGCGATATGATCGAACGCTTCATGATCCGGTTCGGCCGCGGCGAAAAGAAGCTGCTGACCGGCACGGATGAATGGCAGGCGTGGGTGCTGAAACAGGCCGGCGGGAATCTGGACGAAATCCAGAAGGCGTTGGCCAAAAGCACCGGCAAATCGCAGCAGGAAATCGCAAAGATCTTCAAGGATAGCGGCATTCAGGCAGCAAAGGCGGACGCAGAAGCCGCCGCCGTGACGTTTTCCGGCCTGTCGCCCAGCATGATGGCGATCATCACGGACGCCTATGAACGCACGGTCGGCGAAATTTCTAACATCACGCGCACGACGGCTGGCGCGACCAATCAGGCGTTCATCGATATCTGCGACGCGGCGTATTGGAAAGTACGCACCGGTGCGCAGTCCTATACTGCTGCCATGCTGGAAGGCATCAAGGAATTGGGGCAGCTGCAGCCGACCGTTCGGTATCCGTCCGGCCACAAGGACACGCTGGAAGTGGCGGTGCTGCGCTGCATCCGCACGGGCGTGGCGCAGTCATCCGGTAACATGACGATCCAGCAGTGCAAAGACATGGGCTGGAATCATGTGCTGGTGTCGCAGCATCTGGGCGCGCGTGTGTCTGATACCGATCCGATCGCCGATCATGCCGGCTGGCAGGGCAAGGTGTACTGCATCGCTGGCAAGGACGCGCAGTTCGATAACCTGCTGGACGCGACCGGCTACCCGGAAAATCCGCTGGGCCTGTGCGGCTATAACTGCCGCCATTCCTTCACGCCGTTCCTGCCTGGCGTTAGCCGGAACAATAACAAGCCGATCGATACCGAAGCCAACCGGCGCGCCTATGAACTGTCGCAGACGCAGCGCGCGCTGGAACGCCGCATCCGGGCGCAGAAGCGCAAGTGTACGGCGCTGCATACGGCCGTGAAAAGCTGCGAAGATCCGGCGGGCAAGGCAAAATTGCAGGAGAAATATGCACAGTCCGCCAAGCGCCTGCAGGATCAGAACGCGGCCTACACGAAGTTCTGCACCGATAACGACCTGAAACTGTACCACGATCGGCTGGCCGTTGCGGGCTGGGATCGCTCGGCGGCGTCAACCGCATCTGCGGCGGTACGTAAAGAACTTGATAAATACAAGAAATATCACTATAATAAAGACGGAACGATAGTTGTAACTGATGACTGGACTTCAAAAGCCAAACCACACGTTCCCGGGCAGTATCGTTCTTATGCAGTTGTTGATACCGCTTCTATGGGCGGCAAACAACGCGACAGAACATTTTTTGATGCGGATGGTTGGCAATGCAGGCAGATCAGTAATGGGCCGCACGGGAATCCGAAAAGGCATCCATACGGAGCCAAAGGAGAGCACGCGCACGACATTACCTGGGATGACGACAGGCGCCAGACCAGAGCGACGCGTGAGCTCACCGATCAGGAACGAAAGGAGAACGCGGATATACTGTGAACGCGAAGGATTTAAGGGCTTGGATTGATGATCTTACCCAAGACATTGATTTTGCATATCAAGGGAAATTCGGGTCTATTTGCCCGTTCAGCCGGGAGGACATTGCGCTTTGCTACGATGGATATGCAGTGGACGCACATTCGGTGGACGATGCAATGAATATTCCGTTTATTTGTGGTAAGTCACTTTCGCAGATCTGCGACCAGCTGGATATTTAAAAACAACGTCAAGATAAATCCAACGTGAAAATTATTTCACATAATAATTAGAGAAACCATCTTACCAATCGGCAAGGTGGTTTTCTTATGCCCAAAATCAAATCAGGATACGCAGGGGCGGACGGGAAACCGGCTGCCCCTTTGCCATATCACGACCCCGCCGGTGGTTCATCCGGCTCAATCCGTACAGTCGACGGGCTGTTAAAAATCACGTTCAGGAGGATTACGCATGAAGAACATCGAGACCATTCTTTCCGATTTCGGCATCACGATCCCGGAAGGAAAAGCGGCGGATCTGCGCAAGGCCGTCGCCGAAAACTACAAGACCGTGGCGGAATTCACCAAGCTGCAGGAACGCCACGACGCGCTGGACACATCGCTGAAAGACGCGCAGGGCAAGCTTGCCGCCTTTGACGGCGTGGATGTCGCAGCGCTGAAAGGTCAGATCACGACCCTAACCAATGACCTGCAGACCGAGCGGGACAACCGTAAGAAGGACGCTGCCGCCGTGAAGCTGCGCAGTACGGTGGACACGTTCCTGTCGGGAAAGCATTTCGTCAACGACATCACGCGCGAAAGCATCACGGACAAGCTGGTGACAGCACTGGGGTCTGACGATGCGCGCGGCAAGTCGATCGACGACCTGTTTACCGGCCTTGTCACCGATCAGAACGGCAAGGAGATCCCCGGCATCCTTGTGGCCGATCCCGCCAGCAAGGCGCGCTTTTCGTCCGATCACAGCGGCATGGTGCCGCCGGCGGGGGGCGCAAAAGAATACGTAGCCCAGAAATACAAAAACAATCCGTTTTTCAGGGGCTAAGATTACGAAAGGAAATGATGATCTATGTCTATCCAGTACGGTTCCCTTTACGTGGACGAGCAGTACAAGGCAACTGTTCTTCCCAACCTGTTTTATAAGACCTGGCTTGTGCCTGGCGTGACCTATCAGGACGTGATGGTCGACGGCGCCGGCGGCTGCTATTGGCACAAGCTGACCTCCACCGCAGCATCTGTCGGCACGCCCGGCCGTGACTTCACGGACACCGCTGCCGCTGACACGCTGGTTCAGGCCGTTTTCAACAACAACCTGCAGGCGTCGAAGAAGATCTACGGCGTGCAGGCGGCCGCTGTGGCGTTCCCGATCGCCGAGGAGCATCTGGCACTTGCCACCCGCGAAGTTGCGGAGGCAAAGAACCAGTGCGCGCTTGCCTGCCTGATCTCCGAGGGTACGGCGTCCACCAACACGACGAAGACCACTGCGGCCAACTTCAAGGCGCAGGTACTGGCCGAACGCAAAGCCATGGTCAAGGCGAAAGCCAACCCCACCATCGTGCTTTGCAGCCCGGACTTTTTCGCGACGATGCTGGAGTTCGCCGGTGAGAAGTATATCCCGACGTCCAACGAAATGCTGCTCGCCGCCGCTGCCGGCGGGCAGGTCGGCAGCTTCATGGGCTTCACCTGGATCGAAGTCAACGGCTTTGCATCGTCCGCTGATCTTGCCTACTATCCGCACGGCGGCACGAAGGCCAGTGTTACGGCGGCGAACCTTGCGAAGGTGGAATTCATCATGTACGATCCGAACGCCTTCGGTGTCGGCGATAACTTCAGCATCGTCCGCATGGTCGACTCCGAGCTTTTCGCCGGCAGCAAGGCGCAGGTCGAGGAAAACGCCGCCCTGCGTGTGCTGGACGCTGCGCAGGTGCACGTGAAGTCCTACGCAAGCGCGTGAACGGCAGGTGAATCACGGTGTACGCGGATTTTGACACATACGTAAAACGGTACGGGGACGATCTGTCCCCGTTCTGCGATGAATCGACCGCCACACGCTACCTGCGTGCGGCGTCGCGAGAAATCGACCGCTTTACGTTTGGCCGCTTCGGCGGAACGCTGCCGGAATCCACGATCGACGCCGAAAAGCTGCAGGACTGCGCGTGCGAACTGGCCGAATGCCTTTACCGCATTGACCAGGCGCGTGACAGCGCGGCTGAAACCGCAGACGTCGGCGGCGTAAAAACCGCCGGCCCTGTGGCGTCGGTGTCGTCCGGCAGCGAATCGATCACATATAAAGCGGCCGACAGCTGCTACACGACCGCTGCGAAGACCATAGCAGCGCGAGACGCACTGGTGTTTGACTTGCTTCGGCGCTGGCTTTCCGGCGTGGACGTGGATGGCGTCCTTGTGCTGTACGCGGGGGTGACGTGCTGATGCTGCTGCATAGCGATACGATCACGCTCTTTTCGCGCGTGCGCGGCGCGCGCGGTCAGGGCGATATGTGGGTGCGGCACGTGCTTGCCGGCGTCAAGGTGGAAGCAAAAACCGCTATGGCGCCAGGTACGACCGGCGATGTGCCGGGGCACTATGTGCTGCTGCTTGTCCCGAAAGCGGCCATTGGCGCGCTGACCTATGCGACGCCGGAAGTGTACCAGGCGGCGGATGACCGCAGCGGCATGATTGCGTTTCAGCCGGGCGATTATTTCTGCCGCGGCGAGCACGACTGGGCGGAATACGATGTGCTGTGCAAGGTCACGGAGTGCCACCGCATCACATCCTGCGCGTGGTTTCCGCTGATTGCACACTTCGAGGTGACAGCGTCATGAGCGGCATCAAGCACTATAAGGACGTCAGCTATGTCAAGGGACACGTCCGGGTAAATCTCCGGCTCGCCAAATTCGGCCCGCGATTCGCCAAAGCGCAGGAATGGCTGGGGCAGCAGGTGCTTGCGGACAGCAAGCTGTATATGCCGCTGAAAACCGGCAGCCTGCAGCAGCGTTCATACGTCGCAGAAGGTGGCCGGCAGGTTGTGTTCCCAGGCCCATATGCACGGTATCTGTATATGGGTAAGGTCATGGTCGACCCGGAAACCGGTTCACCGTGGGCGCGCAAGGGCGCTGTAAAAGTTGTAGCCGACCGCGATCTGCGGTTTGCGGCCGGCGTGCCGCACTGGGCGGAAGTCGCGCAAAACGAACACGGAAAAGAATGGGCGGATGGCTGCAAACGGATCATCCTGGGGGAATCAAATGGTTGACACAAAAGATTTTTCAACGATCCTGAGCGGCTTGTTGAATGATTTCCCGGCCATTGGAGCGCGGGAAATCCGGTTCGGCGAGCTGGGCGACAAGTCCGGCGTCGGGATCTATCCGTCCGCTGCGGCGACGGTGATCAGCGAAACGACCGACATCATGGGCGGTGTGTACCAGAAATGCAACTATGCGTTTCGGGTGGTATATCGCGCCGTACCGCAGTCGGAAACTGACCGCATCCACATCAAGGGCTGGCTGGACAAACTGGCACGCTGGCTGGAAAAACAACCGATCACGGCGGGCGGCCAGCAGCACACGCTTGCCGCGTGGCCAGACCTCGGCGATGGCCGGACGCTCACCGCGTTTGTGCAGTTGTCGGCGGCCTATCTGGCCGGACGCTATGCCGACGGTGTGGAAGACTGGGCTGTGTCCCTGTCGATGCGGTACGACAACAATTTTGAAAGGTGATGCATTATGCCTGAAAGTACGACTTTTAACACAACCGCGGGCCAGACGATTGCCCGCAAACTGCTGATGGCCTTCCTGAATACCGGCACGTCTTCCGCGCCGGTTTGGTCGATCGTCGGCAAGCGCGTGGAAGACAGCAGTCAGGAATATGACTGGAACAAGGAGACCACGCAGGACATCCTGGGCAACACGTTTACCACCATGTCCGCGCCGACCATCACGCAGACCTTTGACCCGTGCAATCTGGACGCCGGCGAAACCGCGCTGACGAAGCTGTGGCAGCTGGCAATCAAGGAACAGGATGTCGCAGCGCTGGCCGAACAGGATATGATGATCGTGCACTGCTATGCCGGCACGAAGGACACGGCGATGTTTGCCGAGCGCTATAGCGGCTGCGCAATCGAAGTGAAGTCGCTGGGCGGCGATAAGACGGTGGATATGCCGTTTGACGTGACCTACGGCGGCACGCGCACGGTCGGCACTGCGGCCATTGCCGACGGCGTGGCCACGTTCACGAAGGCGACGGCATAAGGGGGTGACGGCGTGAGCAATAACATTTCTTTTGAAACCGGCCTGAAAGCGTTCACCATTAACGGCGACGCAAACCGGAAGATCTATTTTGACCCGAACGACATCGGTATCATCGACCGGCTGGAAGCGGCAGCGATGGCGATCAAGGCCAAAGCCGACGAAATGGGCACGCAGGAAAGCGATACGGACGCCCGCACGACGATCCGCGAACTGGACGCCTACGCACGCGAACAGGTGGACGCGGCGTTCCCTTCGCCCGTCTGCGATACAGTGTTCGGCAAAGCCTACTGCGTTTCGCTCACGCCGTCCGGTTCCCTGCAAATCATTTCGTTCCTGGAAGCGGTTTCGCGCCAGATCCGGCGCGAGATGGACGCTGCGGCCGCTGCCGCGCAGAAGCGTCAGGCAAAATACCTGGATAAATACAGCGGCGGTCAGCGCAGGAAGAAGCGCAGATCATGAATACCGGCCTGCCGAAGGCAGCATGTATCGGCGGCCGGTGTTTTCGTATCCGAAGCGACTTTCGCGAAATTCTGGACATCTGCGCCGCGCTGAATGACCCGGAGCTGACAGATCAGGATCGCGCCGAAGTGGCGGTCAAGATCTTTTACCCGGACTGGGATCAGATCACGGACATGGCCGCCGCGGTGAAATTCATGCTGTGGTTTTTAGACGGCGGCGTGGATCGCGGCGACCAGCGGCAGCAGCCGAAGCAGATGGACTGGGAGCAGGATTTCCCGATGATCATTGCGCCGATCAACCGCGTGGCCGGACAGGACGTGCGCGCGCTGCCGTACATGCACTGGTGGACGTTCATCGGCTATTACATGGAGATCGGCGACTGCACATTTTCCACGATCCTGGATATCCGGCGGAAACTGCGCAAGCACAAGAAGCTGGAAAAGTGGGAACGCGAATACTACGACGAAAACCGGGAATTGATTGATTTCAAGTCGGCGCATCTGACCGACGACGAAGATGAATTCATCCGGCAGCTGATGACAGGGGGTGTGCGCGATGGCTGATGTTGTCGGCGATCTGGTATTTGATACAACGATAAACAGTGGCCAGTTTGACGCTGGCCTTGCGAAGCTGGAAAACAACGCGAAAAAGGCCGCAAACAACGTGGACAAGGCCGCACAGAAGGTAGCCACGCTGCGGCAGCAGCTGGAAGAACTGCAGGCTGTTGCCGAAAACGAAAAGAAAACCAGAAGCACCGGGACGGTATCGCAGGAAACCGGCGATGCAATCCAGAAAACGACGCAGCAGCTGAAAATGGCGCAGCTTAATCTGGAAAGCAGCCAGATCGCGCAGGAAAAAGCCAGTGCTGCTGTAAGCGAATATGTGGGAAAGCAGCGTCTTGCGGCTTTGACGACACAGAATGTGTCAGAACAATTTAAGAAATTCACCAAACGAATTGCTGGCTTAGCAAAGCGCGTCTTCATTTTCACCATGATTACCAAAGCACTGCGTACGATGCGCAAAATGCTGCTTAGCACAATCGGCGCAGACAAACAAATGTCAACATCTTTGGCGCAGATCAGGGGTAATCTGATTTCCGCTTTTGCACCGATCTACAACTACATCTTGCCGGCAATTCGAACGCTTCTGGCGTGGCTTGCCAAATTGACTGCCGTTGTGTCCGTGTTTATCAATTCGTTGTTTGGCAAAACGGCTTCACAAGCGGATGCATCTGCAAAGGCACTGTATAATCAGGCTTCCGCAACCGAGGCCGCAGGGGACGCGGCCGAGAAGGCAAAAAAACAGCTTTCCGGTCTAGATGAAATGAACCGCTGGGAATCGAACGATAGTTCCGGCGGCGGTGGAGGCGGTTCGTCTGGCATAGCGCCGAAATTTGATTTGTCCGATCAGGTCGACACCGGAAAAATCGGCAAGATTGCAGCCGTTGTCCGCGAGCTATCGCCGTATGTGGCAGCGGTGGCCGCTGGATTCGCTGCGTGGAAAATCGGAAAGAAGTTCCTGGGAAATTTGTCGAAGGCAAAGCAGCTGGCGCTTGCTGTCGCGGGGGCTGTCCTGATGGCCATCAATGTTGTCGATATGCTTAAAAACGGCATAAATTTCGATAATCTGACAGGGTACATCATCGGCGCTGCTGCGGCTGTCACTGGGCTTGGGCTGGCATTTGGTGTGCTTGGCGGAGCAATCACGGCAATCGTCGCGGGGCTTGTCCTTCTTGGCGTGGCAATTCGTGATGTGATTAAAAACGGCTTCAACAATAAGAATCTTACGGCTATTACCGTGGCGCTGCTAACTATTGGCGGTGCTATTGCTATCATTACAGGGGCGTGGATACCGCTGCTGATTGCCGCTATAGCTGCAGTGGTCGTGTGGATCGTCGCAAAATGGACGTCCATAAAGGAATGGATCAGTAAAACGATCAGCAGTATCGATGCGGCCTTTGAGCAGTTTCTTGCCAACGTAGAAGATGGCGTTGCAGCGGCGGCGGATTGGGTCGTTGAAAAGTGGACGGCCGTAAAGGACTGGTTCAGCGGCCTGTGGGAAAAGGTCTCATCCGGCGCTGTAGCTGCGTGGGATGGAATCAAAAGCGCCTTCGAGTCTGTTCCGAAGTGGTTTCAGAGCAAATTCCGAGACGCATGGCAGAAGGTCAAGGACGTGTTTTCGACAGGCGGCCGTATCTGGTCAGGCATCAAAGAAGGCATCGAAAACACTTTCCACACGGTCGTCAACGCCATCATTCGCGGCATGAACACGATCATCGCCGTGCCGTTCAACAGGATCAACTCCATGCTGAATACGATCCGCAATGCGCACTTCCTTGGCATTTCACCGTTCCAGAATTTGTGGGGCGTGAATCCACTGCCAGTTCCGCAGATCCCGATGCTGGCGCGCGGCGCGGTCATCCCGGCGAACCGGCAGTTCCTTGCCGTGCTGGGCGACCAGCGCAACGGCAACAACCTGGAAGCGCCGGAATCCCTGCTGCGCCAGATCGTGCGCGAAGAAGCTGGCAGCGCTGGCAGCCGATACGAATTCATTGCGCGGCTGGATCGCCGGACGCTGTTTGACGAAGTCATTACCGAAGCAAAACTGCGGAAAGGGCAAACGGGTAAAAACCCGCTTGTAGCGGTGTAACACATGGCACAGGAATATATTAAAATTCGAAAAAGCCCGTCGGATGAATGGCTGGTGCTTCCGCAGCCGGACTCTGGCGCACTGTCGTACGACTTTGAGACGACCTACACGGAGGACAGCGGCCGCACCCAGACCGGCGCGGCCGTCGTCAGTCCGCTGTTCACGGTCGAAGCACTTGGATATAGCCGGGCGTCGATCAGCAAAACTATGCTGTCGCAGATCCTAAAGATCATCGCCAAAGGCCAGCAATTCCAACTGCACTACTTTTCCGCCTACTATGGCGCGTGGTGTACGTCGTGGTTTTACGTCGGCAAAGGGCAGCTGAATATCGGGCGCCTGAACGAAGGCAAGGAGCTGTTTACGTCCCTGGATTTTAACATGGTCAGCGTCAATCCGCTGACGTGATTGGTGGTGGCATGATATGCGAACAGTCGAAAGTCAAATTACAAGCGTCTACCCATCGCAGACGAACTTCGTGGTCGAAGCATCTTTTACGTGGGATCACGACATCACGTTTGAGAGGAACGGTGAAACTGTAACGCTGAAGGCTGGGCAGTATCTGCAGGTAGGCCGGCAATCTTTCCGCCCGGGCGGCACGAAGATCTCGGCGCAGACATCATCCGGCAGCTACCCCGTCGGGCTATCTGTGTGCAAATGCGCGACAATTGAAATGTACGACATTGGGTGGTCGAACGCCGACTACTGGTCGTTGTACGAAGGGGCCACGGCACATCTGAAAGCGGCAATTACCATTGACGGAATTGAACGCATGGTGGACATGGGCCACTACGAGGTGTACGAAGTGGAAACCGTGCACGAAGTCACCACGCTGACCTGCTACGACGCCATGAAGGCGGCGGACGTGCTGTGTCCGGCAGTGATGCAGGGCGAACACGAATATATGGAACTGTGGAAGCTGGCGGCGCAGCAGCTTGGCTTGACGCCCGGCCCAATGGATTATCAGCACGGTTTGCAGTATAACGGGCTGGCGACCGTGGACGCACAACACACCATCCGGCAAGTAATCGAAGCAATTGCGCTGGCCTGCGGAGGCAATGCCATGGTGTCTGGAAATACACTGTTTGTGCGCCCGATCACGTCTGCGGCAGATGTGACGCTTACGCAGTGGATCAACTCTGTAGAGGTGGCGAAAACGCCGGTAGAAGTTACAGGCGTGCGCGTGAAAAAGACGTTCGCCAGTGACGGGCAGGAACACACATACTTTTCCGGTTCCGGCGGCTATGTCATTGAACTGAACGACGATAACCTGTGGCTGGGTATCGAAGGGCCGGCCGGGTCAATCACCGTTGCGGCCGAAGCTGTTGCCGCGTCGCTGTACGCGCAGCTGAAAGAAAAGCCGGTATATAAATTTTCTGGCGATCTTCCGTCTGATCCGCGCCTTGACATTTTCGACAAGGTCATCGTCAAGGACATCAACGGCCGGGAATACCCGTCAATCATCACGGATTACACATTCGTTTTTTCCGGCAAAACGTCGATTGGCAACAGCGTCGAATCCGGCAGCAGCTACAACACGTCCGACGGCGGCGCATCCGGCAGCGGTTCGGGCGGCGCGGCTGGGGCCGACTACATCATCGCGCAGGGCACAACCGGAAAGTGGATGTGGCGTAAATGGGCATCCGGCATCGCCGAGATGTGGGCGACGTTCGACGCACCCTCGCTGACAATGACATCGCAGACATGGG
>ERZ1106954.1796-NODE-1796-length-15691-cov-9.121898_pt1 | contig 15691 bp, 6 predicted proteins | sample MGYA00403678_ERZ1106954 | MGnify/ENA primary metagenome ERZ1106954 (study PRJEB35170, sample SAMEA104062445) | human gut metagenome | biome: human gut; feature: human-associated habitat; material: faeces | place: Denmark | collected 2012-08-20 ... | reverse complement strand
ACGGCACGTCGATGCCCGGCACCAGCATGAACGCCGGCTTGCCGCCGTATTCGGCCACGCGACGGGCGGAATCGGCCTTCAGCGCCTTCAGACCGGCGATGGTGCCGGCGACGGCATACTGCTGGCCAGCCAGGTTGTAGTTCACGATCTGCAGGAACTCGCCGGACTCCTTGGCCACGGACTCGACGTACTCGCGCACGCCGTCGTCGCCCACACCGAACTGGTTCGGACGCAACGCACCCATGCGGTAGTTGGAGCGTCCCTTCTCATCACGCGGAATGAGATGATGCATGGTGGAGCCACGGTGGAACACGAGTTCGAGCACGGTTTCCAGCGGAATCACACCGGCAAAAGAGCTCAGCGCATTGTATTCGCCCAGCGAATGGCCCGCGAAGTACGCCGGCCAGATGTCGGCGCCGGCCTCGCGCATGCGCGCGGTCTGTGCGAATGCCACGGTGGCGAGCGCCACCTGGGTGAACTGGGTGAGGTTGAGCAGGCCTTCCGGATGACGGTAGGTCACGCCGTTGGCGGTCAGTTCCTTCGGGTTGTCGCGCACGACGGCGAGGATCGAGAATCCGAGCTTCTCGCGGGTGAGCTTGTCGGCGCGCTCCCACACGTCGCGGGCGGCCGGGGACTTGGCGCGCTCGTCAAGCACCATGCCCTGCTTCTGGATGCCCTGGCCCGGGTAGACGAATGCGGACTTCGGCGCACGCACGATGGCGGTGGCGCGGGAGACGATGTTGCCGTCGATACGGCTGGTCACTTCGAGCACCATGCCGGCGTGGGCCACACGGCCGACACGTTCGATGGAGATCTCCACCTCGTCGTCGAGCTGCACCATGCCGTACATGTTGTAGGTCCAGCCGGCGATCTCATAGTGGGCGCCCTTCTCGTCCAGCGCCTGCACGGCGTACTGGGCGGTGGCGGACAGCCACATGCCGTGGACCAGCGGGGCTGCGAGGCCGGAGACGGCAGCGCCGCGGTGGGAGGTGTGGATCGGGTTGAAATCGCCGGAGGTGCGGGCGAATGCGGTCATCTCGTGAGGCGCGGTCACAGTGACGCGACGCAGCATGCGGCGCGGCGTGCTTTCGATCTCGGCTTCGATGCCACCATATTCCGGAGCCTCGGGCGGCAGCGCATCGGAATAGGCACGGCCGCGGATGGCGAAGCGCTCGGTTTCGTTGGCCAGCAGGGTGCCGTCTTCGGTGGCGTGCTGCACATGAATGGTCACCACGCGTCCGGATGCGGATTCGAAGTAGTCCTCGGCCCAGCTGGTGAGCTGGATGGTCTCACCGGTGTGCTTGAGCAGTTCGTTTTCGCTCACTTCGAGTTCGATGAGATGATCGAGGTGCACTGCGTTGAGCAGGCCTTCGATGACCGGGAAGCCGTTGACATACACGGATCCGAGCGCGGCGTAGATCGCCGGCCATGCCGGTCCGACGAGCGCGTCCGGCGCGATACGGGACGCTACGAGATTGCTGGGCAGTGCGCCACCGGTTGCGGCCTCATGGTCGAAGCCGAGGTTGGCCGACAGCGTGTAGCTGGCATGCGCCTGGCCGAACGGGTATGCGGTCTTGTCGGCCACCTGTTCGATCTTCGGCATGGCGGTGAGCTTGTCGCCGGTGATGGCGACATTGCCGATGCCTGCGGTGTCGGCGAGCATACGGTAGACGTGTTCCGGCAGACGGTCACGGTCCACAACCGGGAACAGACCGGATTCGTTGCCGTTGACGTTCAGCGGGATGACGATATCGCGCACGGCGTGCTTGGACTTGCCGCCATCGGGATCGTTGTCCCAATACGTGTCCAGATGGATGTCGAGATCATACTGCTCGACGCTGCCCTGCGTGCCGACCTTGCGGATCTCATAGTGCTCGTCGCCGTTGGCGGTGCCGAACGCCGGGTTCGCCATGAGATGGCCGACCCAGGAGATGTTCGGGGATTTGCGGATGAATTCCTCGGCGGATGCGGCTGCGCCCAATTCGGCAAAGGCTGCCTTGTCGGCGGCCGGGGAATCGGCTGCAACACGCTTGACCATCGCCTGCTCGAAGCGGCCGAGAATATCGGCGACCGGTTCATCGATGGTCGTGATGCCAGCCACGGAGATCGGGCCGGGGATGATGCGCACGGAATCGGCGGAATAGCGGGAATCCTCGGACTGCCACAACTGATCCTGACCCCACCAGCGCAGCAGATCGTTGTCGATGACCGGCACGAACGGCATGGGCTTGGGGTATTCGCGCACCAGCACCGGGAACCAGGCTTCGTCCATCGGTGTCACCTTCAGCTCGGCGGCCTGCGGGTAGGCTTCGGCCAGCTTGGCGATGGCCGCGTTCGGGTCGGCTTCGACATCGGCGCGAGTGGCGAACAACGATTCGAGTTCGCCATGCTCCTGCTTGGCGACACGGGCCTCGATACGCTGCAGCAGGTGCAGGAAGCGATCCGCGTAAGTCTCGTCCACCCACGGGAAGGCGAGATCGGCGAAACGCTGAGCCCACTCAAGATAGGTCATGGTCTTCAGATCGCCGAAATACGGCTTGGCGGTGGCGTTGAGCGCTTCGATGATCTCCTCACGGCGGCTTTCCAGTTCCTCCGGGTGCTTCATCACGCGAACCAGCAGGCGGCCGCAACGGGCGGAGGCGTTCTCCAGCTCGTAGATATCGGCGTGCAGATGGCTCAGACCGGAGGTCACGCCGCCCTTGGCCTGACCGGACGGCACCCACTGCTCGCCCAGCGGGGCGAACGGGTCGTTCTCGGTGCCCTTGGCGGCAATGCCCGGAGTGTTCACCAGCATCTGCTTGACTTCCGGACTGGTATGCGCTTCCTTGGCGGTCATCACGGCCGTGCCGACGAGCACGCCGTCGACGGGCATGAGCGGGCGACCGTATTCCTTCGACCATTCACCGGTGATGTAATCGGCGCCGCGTTCCGGCGTGCCGATGCCGCCACCGACCACGAGCACGAGATTCTCCTGCTCGCGCACTTCGGCATAGGTGCTCAGCAGCAGATCGTCCAGGGATTCCCAGGAATGGTGGCCGCCGGCGGAGCCGCCCTCGACCTCGATCAGCACCTTGGCGGGTGCCACGGCCTTGGCGATGCGCACCACCTGGCGGATCTGATCGACGGTGCCCGGCTTGAAGCTCACATACGGGAAGCCGTCCGCGTTGAGATTATGGATGAGTTCCACGGCCTCATCGAGTTCGGGGATGCCTGCGGAAACCACCACGCCGTCGATCGGGGTGCCGCTGGCACGCTTCTTCGGCACGATGCGCTGGGAGCCGAACTGCAGGTTCCACAGATAGCGATCCATGAACATGGCGTTGAATTCGACGGTGCGGCCTTCTTCGAGCTCCTCTTCGAGCTTGGCCACATGGCGGTCGAACACTTCGGCAGTCACCTGGCCGCCGCCTGCGAGTTCCGCCCAGTAGCCGGCGTTGGCGGCCGCGGCCACGATTTCCGGTTCCACGGTGGTCGGGGTCATGCCTGCCAGCAGCACCGGAGCCTTGCCGGTGAGCTCGGTGAATGCGGTGCGTACCTTGTCGCCTGCGGAGGTGTGGATGATGCTGGGTGCGAAACGCGTCCAATTCTGGGTGCGTTCCGGCGAGGATTCCAGCGTGGCGAGCTTGGCGCGATCGGCCACGGTGGAGGCTTCCACCACGCCGACGCCGGTGCCCTGGGCAACGGTAGAGAACAGCTTGCCCACGGTGTTGCCCGGGCCGAAGTCGAGCACCCACAGCGTGCTCGGATCGGTGGAGCTCATCAGCGCACGGACGCGAGCCGCCCAATCCACATGGTTAAGCAGCACTTCAGCCGCAAGTTCACGTGCATGGGAGGCGTCGATATCGCAGGATTCAGCCCATGAAACAGTCTGTGAAACAGCGTCGGCCATCAGCGGGCTGTGGAACGGCAACGTCACGTCAAGGTATTCGAGCACCGGGTCGAACACGCGGCCGCCACGCACCTTCTCCTCACGCAGCTTGGCCTGGTGCTTGTGCTCCTTGGCCACTTCCACACCGAAGGCGGCCAGATCCTCCGGGTATCCGGACAGCACGTAGTGGGTGGCGGAATTGGTCACGGCCACGGCAATCGGTCCACGAGCACCGTCCACGCGTTCGATCAGCGCATCAACCTGCGCACGCGTGATGTCCTTGACGGACAGCATCGGGGTCGCATCCCCATGGCGTGCTGCCAGACCAAGCTGGCGCGCCTGGCGGGTACCGGCGATGCCGATCAGGGATGCGATGGCGAGAATCTCGTCGATGCTAGGCGCGGCAGCCTCAACGCTGCCGGCTTCGCGAATGGCCTGCACCATGTGCACGGCAAGAATGCCCTGGGAGTGGCCAAGCACGGCCACCGGCTTGGCTTCGGCAGGATTGTACCCGAGCTCTTCGGCATCGATAAGCGCACCCAGCTGGGCCAAGGCGATACCCGGCACGCTGGCGGACGCATTGGCCGCCGCTCCAAGTTTGGCGGGGTTCGGTGTAAAGCCGAACAGATCGACCGGTCGGCCGGTGGTGGCCAGCAGGTCGGCGCTTACCGGGTACAGCAGGTTCTGTGCCTGCCGCACGTGGGCATGCAGCTGCTCGTCGAGCACGGGATTGGCCGTCTCGTCGGCGAGCGCCACCGGCCATGGGGTGGATTGGCCTGCAAAGGCAAGCGCGTGCGGCTCGCTGGCAAGGCGGTTGAGGAAGAAGGGGTTGCTCATGGTGTTTCCTTACTTGTGTTCCAAAATTCTTCAGTCGTGATATGGAGTGTTGCCGTTCATGCGAAGGCTCTGTCCTCGCATGCGGGTGTTGCTCTCCGCTCGGTCACTGCGGCTGGTTGCCGTGGTGCTTTTCCGTGCGGCGCACATGCGTCTTGTTGGCGAGCAGCTTCAGCGAGTTCACGATGGATTCGCGTGTCTGTTCCGGGTCGATCATGGCGTCGATGGCACCGAGCTCGAGCGCGAGATTTGCATTGACCGTGCTTTTCTCGTATTCGTCGACATACTTGGCGCGCAGCGCATCCACATCCTGCCCGGCGGCTTTCGCCTTGTTCAGATCATGGCGGTGGATGATGTTTACCGCACCGGCCGCGCCCAGTACCGCGATCTGCGAGTTGGGCCATGCGAAGTTCATGTCCGCACCGATCGACTTGGAGCCCATCACGATGTATGCGCCGCCGAACGCCTTGCGCAGGGTGACGGTGATCATCGGCACCTGCGCGTTGGCATAGGCGTAGATCACCTTCGCGCCGCGACGGATGATGCCTGCGTGCTCCTGATCGGATCCGGGCTTGTAACCGGGGGTGTCCACCAAAGTGATGATGGGCAGGTTGAACGCATCGCACAGTCTCACGAAACGTGCCACCTTTTCCGAGGCATCCACGTCGAGGATGCCCGCGTTCACAGCCGGCTGGTTGGCGACGATGCCCACGGGCTTGCCTTCCATACAGGCGAATCCGACGATCGAGGATGCACCGAACAGTTCATGCACCTGTACGAATTCGCCGTAATCGGTGATGCAGCGGATTACGTCGAGCATGTCATAGGGCTGACGGTCGTTGTCCGGCACGATGCCGGCAAGTCGTTTGGCGACATCACGTTCGGCACGGGTCGGCGCATAGGCGTACACCGGAGGCTTCTGTCCGGCGTTGGACGGCAGGTATGCGAGCACGGTTCGCGCGTAGTCGATGGCGTCCGACTCGCCGTCCGCCAGGTAATGCGCCACACCGGACACGGTGCTGTGCACTTCGCCGCCGCCGAGTTCGTCCATGGAGATCGTTTCGCCGGTGGCCGCCTTCACCACGTCCGGGCCGGTGACGAACATATTCGAGTTCTCACGGGTCATGATGATGAAGTCGGTAAGCGCCGGGCAATACACCGCGCCGCCTGCGCACGGGCCGAGGATCAGGCTGATCTGCGGTACGAAACCGCTGGCACGGCAGGTGCGGCGGAAGATCTCACCGTACTGGTTCAGCGCGGCCACACCTTCCTGAATGCGTGCACCGCCCGAATCCACGATGGCGACGATCGGAATCTTCAGATCCAATGCCATATCCATCAGATGGCAGATCTTACGGCCTTCCTCGGCGCCCAACGTACCGCCTTTGACGGAAAAGTCCTGCGCATATACGGCGACTTTACGCCCATAGACCTCGCCGAATCCGGTGATGACGGCGGCCCCGGCATTGCCGTCGTTGATATTGCCGCCGCGGAACCTGCCGATCTCTTCAAAGGTGCCGGTGTCGAACAGCAGATCAAGGCGTTCGCGCGCAGTGTTCTTATGCTTGGCGTGCTGCTTGGTGCGAGCACGCTCCTCGGCGTTCCGGGCCAGTTCCGCGGCCTTGGCCACGGCCGGGCGCAACGGCTGCCGGGCCTGTGCCTGGGCGGCGGCGATTTCGAGAATGTCGCTCACTGCTTGCCTCCCTTCACATCCAACGTCACCAGCGTGTCTCCGGCTTCGACGCCGTTCGCGGGCCCGACGAAGATCTTCTTCACGGTGCCGGCTGCGGGGGCGTACACGTAGTTCTCCATCTTCATGGATTCGAGCACCACGATAAGATCGCCCTTGGCGACCTCCTGGCCTTCCGCCACGTTGATGCGGGTGACGACGGCCTGCATCGGGGAGGCAATGACGCCGGACTTGGCGGCGTCGCCGTTATCGCCCTTGTTCTTTTCGCCGGCATGCTGCAGCACGCCGCCGCGCAACGGCTGGGTGATGCGCTTGGCGTCGCGAGACCGCGCCGAACCGGTAAGATTTTCGACGATATCGAGCGGAACGGTGAGTTTGACGCGACGGTTGTTCATTTCGATGACGAAGCTTTCGGAACGCCCGGTATTGGACGGTTCGGAGGCTGCGGCACCGCTGACCGATGCCGGCTGACCGGTTTTGGCGGACGCCGGCTCACGATTGAGGTAATGGCTTTCCAACCATTTGGTGTGCACGGCGAAGGCATGCCCATGTTCCGCGGTGAAATCGTCGTTGCGGAAGATCTCCTTGAACAGCGGAACCGGTGTGGGAACGCCTTCGATCACGAGCTCGTCGAGTACGCGGCGCACACGAGCTACTGCGGTTTCGCGATCCTGCGCGGTGACGATGACCTTGCCCATCATCGAATCGAACTTCGGCGATACGGAGTCGCCTTCGACCACACCGGTGTCGATGCGGACGCCTGGGCCGGTAGGCCACATGATGTGTTCCAGCGTGCCGGCAGCCGGGGTCAGGTTGGTGTTGGGATCTTCGGAGGTGATGCGCAGTTCGAAGCTGTGCCCACGCGGTGCCGGTGCCTGGGTCAGCTCGCCGCCGTCTGCAATGGTGAGCTGCTCTCGTACCAGATCAAGACCGCTTACCTCTTCGGAGACGGTATGTTCGACCTGCAAACGTGGGTTGACTTCAAGGAAGTAGACCTTGCCCTGCTCGGTCACCATGAATTCGCAGGTTCCGAGCCCTACATAATCCACGGTTTCGAACAGTCTGCGGGAATACTCGCCGAGCGTGTCGATAATGGCGTCGCTGAGGAACGGCGCCGGCGCCTCCTCCACAAGCTTCTGATTACGACGCTGCAACGAGCAGTCACGGGTGGAGTACACGGTGAAGTTACCGTGGGAGTCACGTCCGCACTGTGTTTCGACATGACGTGCGGCACGCACGAACTTTTCTACGAAATATGCGTTCAGATCGCCACCCTGCAAGGAATCATGGCTGGCGAAGAACCTCCGCAGCTCCTCATCGTCGTTCACGACGGTAATGCCATGGCCGCCACCGCCATCGGTGCGCTTCATCATGACCGGATAGCCGTAGGTGTGCGCGAAGTCCAACAGTTTGCGGACGCTGCTCACCGGTTCGGACAAGCCGGGAACCGGCGGAACTTTGGCTCGTGCCGCCACGCGGCGGGCGCTGATCTTGTCTCCAAGCTCGATCAGGGCTTCGGGGCTCGGGCCGACCCAAATGGCACCGCTTTGTGCGATCTTGCTGGCGAAGCTCGGCACTTCGGACAGGAATCCGTACCCGGGGTGCACCGCGTTCGCACCGGTACGCTGAAGAATGTCGATCAGCGCATCCTCGTTGAGATACGTGTCCTTGTAGGTATCGCCGCTCAGCAGGAACGCTTCATCGGCAAGATCGACATATTGCGATTCGCGATCCTGCTCGGAATATACCGCGACAGTGGATATGCCCATTTCGCGAGCGGTACGCACCACACGCAGGGCGATTTCGCCGCGGTTTGCAATCAGTAGTTTTTTGACAATTGACGCCATAGTGTTAATTATTTACGCCGGTATGCAAGTCAAAACAATCTGACACAACACAAAATCGACACGTGCCTTTTGTGAGGTTGCACAAACGTTACCGTAGGTAAACAGCCGTATCCTGTACTCGGAATTGACGAATTCCCCTAATCTGTCACGCCTAGAAAGGCTGTTTCATGCGTAATACTATCGCTTTGATTTCTGCGCGTTTCACCACGTTGTCCCGCAGCCGTATCGGTTCCGTGCTCAAGTCCGTGATGTTCGCCGTGCTGCTGTGGGCCGCCAGCGCCGCGGGCAGCATTCCGATTCCCGGCACGCCCGTGCCGATCACCCTGCAGACCTTCGTGGTCATGCTCGCGGGTCTGATGCTCACCTGGCGCCAGGCGGGCGCCGCAGTCGGTATGTATCTCGCCGCCGGCGCGGTCGGCCTGCCGGTGTTCGCCGGTGGCGCTTCGGCCCTGGCTCTGATCGGCCCGAGCGCAGGCTTCCTGATCGGCTTCCTTCCAGCCGCGATGCTGACCGCCGTGCTGAAGGGCGAGGCTCGCACCGATACCGCGAAGCACGCCGCGATGACCGCCGCACGGTATCTGCTGGCCGCGTTCGCCGGATGCGTCGTGTTGGATTACGCGCTCGGCTTCATGGTGCAGTCCGCGCTCACCGGTATTTCCATCAAGGTGGTGGCCATCGCTTCCATGGGATTCGTCGTCGGTGACATCATCAAGGTCTGCGTCGCGGCACTGACCGCCGCCGGCCTGTCCAAGCTCGACCGCTGACGATTTTCCGTCACATACATCTCCTCTTGGGGCCAGCCGATTCCGGCTGGCCCTTTGTCATACCCCAAGCATGCACGGGTAAGCCCCCCCAAAAAAACTGAACGAGAAAAACTGAACTGCGCCCCGATTGTTGGACATGGCCGGCATCACCATACCGGACCTTGATCGCCAATCACATCCGAGCGGCATGGCGCGGTGGCCCTTCCGGCGTACGCTTGCGCCGACGGACCGCCACAATGCCGCCCCAACCACACAGGAGCACCACCCCGCACACCCATGCGCCGACGGTCCGGCCGTCATGCAGATCGGTCGGATCGGGGGCGGGAACGGGCATGCTCACACGATGGCCGGAGACCAGAAGCCGGTGGGAATTGATGCCGTATGGCGTACAGGTCATCAACGTCAGCCGATCCTGCCCGGGAACAATGCGCAGCTGCGAGGTATCGGTCGGTTCGATTACGGTGATGCGATCGACTTCGTAGGCCAGGGTCCTGTTCATCGTTGAGATGTAGATGAAATCGCCTTCGCGCATTTCATCCAATCTGGTGAACATCTGCGCCTGCACCATGCCGCGATGGCCGGTGATGACCGCATGGGTGTTGTTGCCGCCGACCGGCAGGCTCGTGCCATACAGATGCCCGGAGCCAAGGGGCAATTGCTTGTCTCCGGTGCCATGGTAGATGGGAAGATCCACTGAGATCTTCGGTATGGACACGCGGCCCATGATGCCGTGACCTTCGTTGAGCAGCCTGCCGTAGCGTTGATCCTGCGCCGACTGGGAGGACAGGCGTTCCCCGTTACTGAACGGGTCGGCCTGGGCTCCCAGCACCGGCTGTCCGGATTGGACAAGATCGCGGTTGTAGGCACGCGCCGCCCGCAGTTCGTCGTCGATCCGGCTTTCCGGCCACAGTCGCACCTGCTGTTCGACGGAAGACGCCGACACGGACATGGACGTCTGCGACGCATACTGCATCAGCAGCGGAACCACCGTGCATACCATCGCCACAGCGATCAAAATCCCCGCGACGGCGTACATCACGCGCAATCGCCGCCGCATACGGGCGTATGCCTGGTATTCCCCGGCAACGTCGACCAGCTGCTCGAACGAAGGTGCCACCAGCGTCATTCGGCCCTATGCTCAGGCCGCGAAGCTACGCTTCGTTTTGCGGGCCCGAACGATGATGATCGAGGCGCCGCCGATGCACAGCACCGCCACGACGCCGAGGATGGCCATGCCCATGGCACCGGTCAGCGGCAGCTGGGTGATGCTTTTGATGTTGCGGTACACGTAACCGTACTGCACACTATTGCTGAGCAGTCCGCTCTGGGGAACGCTCATGTCGGTGATCGACTCCAGCTCGATCTTCCCCTGGTCGTTCTTCGTCATCGTGACCTTCAGTTTGGCTGCAGAACCCGACCAATAACCAGCCGGCACCACAGTCTCCTTGAGGTAATAGGTGCCGGCATTCAGCTTGAAATTGCTGAAATCGACAAGACCGCCATTTTCACTGGACGTGGTCTTGACTACATTGCCCTTGACATCCTTCAGAACCTGTGTGAAGTCCTTGTCGGAATACACGGTGAATTCGGCACCCGACAAACCGGACCTGTCGCTTTCCACACCGACCTTGGTGAACTTGAAGCCACCGCGCTCGGTTGTCGCGGAACCGGTCTTGGCCTTCAAGTTGCTAGACGTCAGATCCACGACGCCATCGCTATTAGACACGCTGCAGTCGCGGGTAAGCGGAGTGCCGACCAGCATGTTGCTGAAGCCCGCATATTCGACGGTGGTGTCGCCCGTGTCCTTGGTCTGCTGCTGGGGCGTCGTGGCATCGAAAATCACATACAGGCCGGGATTGGGCATGGTGAGCGTCATGGTCTTGTTCGTGTCGTCGACTTTCACCTGTTCCGCTGCAAGCGCGCTGCCGGTGACGCCCGGATGCTCCGCGTACCTACGGATAAGCATATCGTTCTTGGTGTTGGCAAGCCAGTTCATCGGGTCGCCATCATGATCCTCATTTTCATACAACGATTTACCCGCATTGGCGCTCAGATCTTTCACCGCCTGAATGATGTCCGGCTTCGACCCATTCACCGTCTCAAGATGCACCAGGCCGCCGGACTCGCCATTATCGATCTTGTAGTCGGCGACTTTCGCCACACTGAACGTACGGTTGCCCAAAGGGCTCTTGCCGCTCCATGTCCTGAACGCGTCCGCATCCTCGCCCTTCACCGTGATGGTGGTGCCCGCGGTCTCGCATTTTGCGGACTGCGAAGCACCAGGCACATCCGCCTCTTCGGCCATGGCGCTGGCCGGTGCGGTCATGGCCGCGAACAGTGTGGCCACTGCCGCGATTCCCGCCATCCATGTTCTTGTTTTCATTGTTCTCCTCCTTATGGAATATGGATGGATCCATATTGGTCATACGGAACGGTTCCCGTATGAACGTTTTCTGATATGCGCAGCGATCGCCAACACCGCCAACGCCCCTCCGGACGCCACCATGCCGACGATCGTCACCATCCACGCGGCGCGACGCCCCGCGGAAGGCAGCGCGGAAACCGGTTGCGGCCGATTGGTCAGACGATTGTCCGTAACGCCGGCCCAATCACCCCGTCCTTGCAGCACGGCTTTCGCCTTGGGATCCTCCCGGCGAATCGTGAATTCGGCCCAGGTACGGTCACTGTCGGGCAACCGGTATCCGCCGGGCGCGGTGATCTCCGTCAGCCGGTAGGTTCCCCAGTCGAGATTGTCGATGGTCAGTTTGCCAACGGCTGGATCCTTGTCTCCGGTGCCGGCACAGGCGGTACTACCGTCGCCCACGCAATCGGCGAAGTTATGGAGGGAATCGTTGACCTTGTTCCACGTACCGTCATCGTTGCGTCGTTCAAGCCGCCATGTGGTGCCGGACAGATATTCCTCGTGATGGTCGGCGTCCACTTTGCTCCACGACACCGAGCCGGTGATCTTCTTGTCTCGAATCGTCACCGTGTAGCCGCCGGTCCATTGATGCACCGACGCATGCGGACTGCCATCCGCGTTCGTCGGGCCGAAGTACGCTCCTCCGCCGCAATTCGTCAGATAGAAATCGGTCTGCCCGTCGTTGATCTCATAGCCGGGCGGCGCTTGGAGCTCTTTGATCCGATATGCCGTGCCGCACTGCAATCCTTGGGTTCTGCCGACGACGATCATGCCTTTCTCGTCCGTCACCGCTGTAATGGGCGTGGGCTTGTTCGACGCATAGTCATGGCCGTTCCATGCGAGCAGTTCGAATTTGGCGCCGGCCAGATCCCGGTAGCCGGATGCATCATCATCGGTTTTATGCAACAGCATCGTCGACGTCTGCACGATGACGCCGCTGCTGCTGATGGCCGCGCCGTTCGTATTGAATGCGCCGGCATCGGACCATGGCGAGTTGGTGAATCGCGCGGTGTTCGCCACGTCGAATCCGGCGGAGCCTTTGAACCCGTACTGGTAGCTGATGGTCACCGGCGTGGAATCGGGAACGTACACCGTCAATACGCCGCCGAGTTTGGCATCGTTTTCCTGATATACGATCGCATCCGAGGATGGATGGTACGTTTTGCCGGCCGGGCATGGCTGTCCGTTGCCTATCCAGGCGAGGCACACGGTCACGTTGCCCAGGAACGTGACCTGCGGATTGCTGCCTTCCGGTATGGCTGGCACGGTCAGCGTGTCTTTGATGGGCAGCATGTCGGTATCGGGGACGTCATCCTGTTTCGCATGCGTGGCATCGATGTTCAGTCCATACCGGTTGGCGCGCACATAATAGGTTCGGGTGAAGCTTTTGCCGTCGGAGGACCAGCCGCCGTCGACGTTCTGCTTGTCCTCGACGCCGGTATTGGTTTTCTGGAAATTATCGACGAAGGTTTCCGACGTGGACACGGAAGGTATGCTGCCGGAGCCCATGGAAACCGTATTACGGTATTTGGCCGTCAGGCAATCGCCGGCACCGTTTTTCAGCGTGGGATCGGCGATGCAGCCCCGTTTGCCGTCGTCTTTGCCTTCCGCCCAGTACTTGCCGTCGTTGATGTCGGGAGTGCGTGCGGCCACATACAGATACACGTTGCCGTCGTTCATGAGATCGGTCGCCTGTTGGGGGATGGTGATCTGGTACGTGCGATCGCCGGTCTGCTTGACGGTGACGGCATATTGCACACCCTGGGTATTGGTGAACCGCGTCTCCCCCACGGTAAGCCACTGTTTGCGGTCGCCATGATCGGAGAACGCGAACTTCACGTCACGCAGACCCTCAGGCAGGGTTTCCGTGAAGACGAGCGGCGCACGACGCCAATTGTCGGTCACGTGCGCGCTGATACGCCATCCCACTTGCCTCACGGACACCGGATCGGGGGTGGCGGTACGTGTGTAGTCGGCACCGTTGGCCGAGCAGGAGGCGAATTTGGGATTCCCCTGTCCGTCGACCGGATCGCCGCAACCGTCTTTAACCAAAGAGGCGACTTGCACACTGGAGGTGACGGGTTTGACGAACGCTCCACCGACGCCGGTTCCCGCGGTGGCTGAATTCTTGCGCACGGTCGTTTCGCTGGAATCGAACAGGCTGTGATAGGTGATCGCCGCGGTTGTGCCGGGGGCAAGCGCGTTGTCGGCCACGAACCGGAAGGACGTGTATCGCTGTGATTCCTGCGCCTTGTCAAGGTCCACCCAGGTCTTGCCATTGTCGGAGGACACTTGTGTCGCTCCGGCCAGCCGCTTACCGTCGACGGTCACGCGCAGACTGTCCTGCAGCAGTTGCTTCGTGTACCAGACGCCGCTGCCGGTGTCCTGCATGACCCATCCCGCCGGCAATTGACCGTCGCCGGCATTGCGCACCGAGACATTCCACGACGCAAGGCCGCAATGGCCTTCCGCCACGCCCATGGTCTGGCACTGCTCCGCCGAGGGGGTCTGCTGCCCGCCCGCCGTTTTGGTGAGCGAGATCCTTGGCCGCAGCGGATTCCAGGCAATTGCATTGTTGGTGAAATAGTCGCCTCCGTTGTTGGAACGGAAGAATCGCGAAATGTTTTTCGAAGCGGGATACAGCACATCATTGGCGAACGTCGAATCGTATTGCAACGTCAACGTCTGTCCTACGGGAATCGAATACGAATCCGGCTGGAAAACCCACTTCCAATAGGTTCCCGTGGCCGATCCCCCGGCCGGCCATGTGACGGCGGCACCGCCCTTGTAGCTCGGCAGCGTGACCGTATATACCGTCAACGTGCCGTGCCCCATCGTTGTGGTCAACGTTTGGTACAGATCGTTGATGTTATCTGCCGTGTACCATCCTCGGCTTGACGAGGTGGAACCGTTCTGTTCCGCAACGTTCTCATAGGCCATCCAATCCTCGATCCTCACGATTGGCTGGTCGATGGTTCCCGTGTTGGCGAATTGCGCCTGCCATCTGGTACTGAGCGTTCCGTCCGGTTGCAGCGTCGGTGTGCCGATGACCTTCTTGGAGGTGCTGCCGCTTCTGCGGTACATGGTGATGGTGGTGGTATGGCCGTTGCCGAAATCCAATACGGTCTGCCCTGGATTATTGCCGGTCACCTTGCTGCGATCGGCTTCGATGTACAATCGGCCATTGTCCAGTGGGGCGGCGGCGTTCTTGCTGATGGCGTGCTCACTGAAGACGATGGTCACCGATCCGTCGGGAGCGATCGTGTACGTGCCGAGATCGTCGTTGAGCGTGCCCGACATGGTGGTACCGGTACCGTTGAATCCCGCGATATGGTATCGGAACACGTGGTTGTCTTCGGTGATGCTTCCTTGGGGTATGACAAATTGCGCGTCAAAACGGAATTGGGCTATTTTCGTGCTGTAATCGAACGAGACATTGCCGTGTTCATCCGCGGGAACGTTCTGCCATTGCGTCGAATTCTGCAATCGATATTGCACTGCGGCATTGCTGATGCAGCCGACCAATCGGCCGGAAGGCTTGCTGGAATCAACAGTGGTGCCCTGTTCATTCTGGTTCCAGGGATGGCCGCACGCCGGCGTCTGTTGCGCGGTGTCGAACCCCCCTCTGCGCCCCCCCTCTGTCAACGGCAGAGGCCGTGGCAACAGGTACGATGATGCCGATGACCAGCGCAATCGCCGTCATCAGCCGCGTCAAACGTATGACCATACCAGAACTCCGCACATGTTAACGGTTCATCGCTTCGCGCGAACCATCGTGAGACAATAACCGCAAGGGATGTGCTTGCTTGGATGCGTGCCGAAGCGCACATCCTTAAGCATGAAAAAATAACCCCTTTATTCAAAAAAATAATATAGCAATAAGGACCGAAATCCTGCGCGCTTGGTGATGCGGGCTTCCCGGACGGGAACGGCGCGTTGATGCCCGTATGCGCCGGAATCCGCTGCGTCACCGCGAACGGATGGTCGACCCGCCGCTATCCGGACATGCCCCGGATCGGTGACAGTCTCATGGAAGCGAACTGATCATCGCGCCATGGACGGCCATGGCCCAAAATGCGCAACCCTTCGGGCACTATCGATATAAATTGCGCATGACGTTTCTTTCATCAGATGCTTTTTCAGGATTTACAGCCGGCAATAGGCGACCATGTCTATTTGCCGGCAAACCATTATGCGGCAGGGACGATCCACAAAGACCGTCCCTGTTTACATATCAGTATGTATACATCAACGGCATGCCGTCAC
>ERZ1106954.1794-NODE-1794-length-15694-cov-4.428288_pt1 | contig 15694 bp, 15 predicted proteins | sample MGYA00403678_ERZ1106954 | MGnify/ENA primary metagenome ERZ1106954 (study PRJEB35170, sample SAMEA104062445) | human gut metagenome | biome: human gut; feature: human-associated habitat; material: faeces | place: Denmark | collected 2012-08-20 ... | reverse complement strand
GGCACATTAGGCTATTATAGTGAAAAAGAAAATTTAATTGCTATAAAAAATACCTTATCTATAAATGATAAAGCATCAGTTTTATTACATGAAATAACACATAGCCTATATGATGATTTTGACTATTCAAAAGATAGAGATTTATCTGAAGTATTTGTTGAATCAGTTGCCTATATTGTAGCTGATCACTTTGGATTAGATACATCACATTGTAGTTTTAATTATATTATTAAATGGGCTAAAGGCGAAACTAAAACAGTCCTCGAATTAGGTGGAAAGATACAAAAATGTGCAAATGAATTTATTGAGAAATTAGAAAATTTTGAAATGCAAGAGTTACAACTAGCTGCATAAAATGGAGGTAAATAGCTATGCAAAATAATAAAAAAGATGAATTATATGAAAAATTAGAAATGTTAGAAAGCAAAAAAATGGCTTATTTAGAAGTAAATGACAAAGCAGGTGCTAGGAGAATGGCTAGACAAATTGAACAAGTAGAATTACAGATTGATATTTCTAATTACAACAAAATAAAGCAAGAATTAGAAATATACAAAAAAGTTGTATGTAACTATCCTGGTTTACAACTTGAAATAAAAAATAAATTGCTTGAACAAAAAATAATATGAAAGGAAAACTAAATATGAATATATTAGATTATGAAGAAGTAAAAAAACATATAGATATTTTAAATGTAGCATATCATTTATGTTTAGAAATAATTGAGAAAAAAGGATTTGAAACAAAATGTATTTGTCCATTTTGTCGGATATAATAAGCTAAGCAAAATACCTACAATGAGCTTAAATACGAGAGATAATAAATACCATTGTATGCGTTGTGGTAATGGTGGTTATTCTGTAGGTTTGTATGCTAGAGTTAGAGGAATTGATACTAAAAAAGCATACAAGGAATTACTAAAAAAAGAATATGATGATAGAAATTCTAAACTACCTAATAAAGAAAAAATATTTAGTATTAGGCAATTACTAAATAAATTAGAAGTTGAAAGACAAAACCATGTAGATGAAATAAGAAAATACAATGATTTAATAGAACCAAAAGGATATGTTGAACGAAAAGAAAAGATTAAAAGAAAGCATGATTTTTTACAAACATTAGAATTAGAAAGAAAAGAAGAACAAACAGAAAGTATTGTAGAACTATGTAGAGTATTTTTAGAATGTTTCAAAATAATAATAATGAAGACAGCAATAAAACAAGATATAATTAAGTGCATTTATGAACTAAGATATTACAGGTTTATACCATTTGATAAAGAAACCAGCATTAAACAAATAGAAACTTTAAAAAAAGAATTTGATGAATCTATGGTAACGCTTTATGAAAAAGCAAGAGCAATGCACGTGATTGAAGATGTTACAAAAGACGAAAAAGCTAATTATGAAATTGTGAGTAAAATATTTGACAGTAAGATGATTGACTTGAATAATATGGTGATTGAAACTAAAGTTGAAAATGGAAGATTATTTATACAATATTATGATACTAATATACTTGAAAATGTGATAGAATACCAGAGTGACAAAACAATAAAGTTAAACAAAAAAACAAAACTTTTTGTTTGATAAAATATAAAGAAGAGGAGAAATTTATGAAAATTACTTTTTTAGGCGCAACCAAAATGGTTACAGGCTCTAATTTTTTAGTAGAAGGAGCAGGAAAAAAATTTTTAGTGGATTGTGGAATGTATCAAGGTGGAGATAGAGATGAAATGCAAAATCATGAACCTTTTGCTTATGATGTTAATGAAATTGATTTTATGCTATTAACACATGCCCATATTGACCACTCAGGAAGAATACCAAAATTATATAAAGAAGGATATAGAAATCCAGTAATAACAACAAAAGCTACAAGAGACCTATGTTCAATAATGCTTCCAGATAGTGGACACATTCAAGAACAAGAAATTGAGTGGAGAAATAGAAAGAGAATGAGAGAAGGTAAAGAAGCACTTCCTCCTCTATATACTGCACAAGATGCTATTGATACAATGGAAATATTTAAACCAGTAAATTATGATGAAATTATAGAGATAGACCCTAATATTTATGTACGTTTTAATGATGCGGGACATATGCTGGGATCAGCAATTATAGAAATATGGGTAAAAGAAGATGGAAAAGAAACAAAAGCAGTATTTACAGGAGACCTTGGAAACAATGATATTCCACTTCTATCATCACCAACCATGATTGATAATTGCGACTATTTAGTAATGGAATCAACTTATGGAGGAAGACTACATATAAGAAATGATGAAAAAGCAAATCTGTTCTTAAATATTGTTTCAGAAACTTTAGATAAAGGTGGAACTGTAGTTATACCATCGTTTGCGGTTGGTAGAACACAAGAAATTTTATATGAATTGAATAATTTAAAAGACGCACAAGATAGTGAAGAATTTAAGAAAAAATATGCAACATTGATGAAAGCACCAGTATATGTAGATAGCCCACTTGCAATTTCTGCAACAGAAGTATTTAGAGAAAATGCAAACCTTTTTGATGAAGAAACACAAGCACTTATTGAAAGAGGAGATAATCCGCTAGAGTTCCCAGGATTACAATTTACAAGAACTGCTGATGAGTCAAAAGCTCTAAATGAAAAAAATGAATCAGCAATAATAATTTCAGCCAGTGGAATGTGTGAAGTAGGTAGAATTAAACATCATTTAAAACACCATTTATGGGATCCTAATAGTACAGTTTTATTTGTTGGATATCAAGCACCAGGAACACTAGGAAGAAGAATAGTTGATGGTGAAAAAGTAGTAAGAATATTTGGAGAGGAAATTGCTGTAAATGCAAGAATAGAATATATTGAAGGATACTCTGGACATGCTGATCAAGAATGGCTTATGAACTTTATATATTCATTTATTACAAAACCAAAACATGTATTTTTAGTACATGGAGAACCAAACGGACAAGAAATTTTGAAAGCAAAAATAGAAGAAGAAGCAAAGTTACCAGTAATAATTCCAGAATATGGTCAAACATATACTTTAGATGATAATTTAACTATGGAACAAACAGTAGCTCCAATTGCAATTCAATCATCTGCAAAACGTGAAGTACTTGATAAGATTAAATTATTAAAGAATGAATTAAATGATATGGAGTCTATTGTAAGAGAAGATTATTTATCAAAAAAAGACAATGAGAATGAAATAAGTTTACTAAAATTACGATTAAAGGAAATAGAAGATCAAATTGTAAAAATAGTAGAAAAGAATTAAAGAGGATAAACTAATGAAAACTAAATATAATAATGATGCAATAATTGGCGGTAAGAATATTACCGCCAGTTATACCCGAAATGGGGAATTATTAAGAGTGATGTACCCATTTCCTGACTTTAGAAGTTGGATAGATGAATTTACAACAGGAGTAAAAATAAATGATTCAGGAATAATATATTTGCACGAAGACATAAATAATCAATATAATCAATATTATACTGAAGACACTAATATATTAAATACAGAAATTATAAATACATATTTTAACCTAAAAATAAAGCAAACAGACTTTGTTCTATTAAAAAATAGCGTACTTATAAAAAAATATGAATTTGAAAATAAAAATAATATAGAACTAAATGTTAACTTTTTAATACACTCAAAACTCCTAACAGATTATAATAATATGGTAAGTGGCGAAGTAAAAAACAATACTTTAATTCAATATTGTCATGATTATACAATGTACACATTTTCAAACAAACCACTTTTAAGTAGTCAAATTAATAATACAAAAGAAAACATTTCAAGTGGAATTATAAAAGATAAAGACTATATTGGAATGTCTTGTGATTCAAGTATAAGCTATGACATTGGGTGCTTAAAACCAAACGAGAAAAAAGAATTAACAATATTTTTATATTTTAAACATAATAATGAAACAGCTGAAGAATGCTTAAATAAAGAGCTAACAGAAATTAAGAAAATTGATGTGAAAAAAGAAGAACAATCAGTTGAAAAATATTGGAAAAAGTATGTGAAAGAACATATTGGAACAAATTTAAAAGAAGAAACTAATACAATTAATAAAAAGTTTAATCAAATTTATAAAAGAAGTATTCTACTTTTTCCATTGCTAATAAATCAGGAAACAGGTGGAATATCTGCTGCAGTTGAAATAGATGAAAATATGACAAAATGCGGTAGGTATAGTTACTGCTGGCCAAGAGATGCAGTATTTATTACAAAAGCATTAGATAGCTTAAAAATGTTAAAAGAAACAGAAAAATTTTACAAAATATTTTGCAAAGATACTCAAAATAAAAATGGTATGTGGGAGCAAAGATTCTACACAGACAAAAGGTTGGCTCCATGTTGGGGATATCAAATAGACGAAACTGCAAGTGTTGTTTTTGGAGTTTATGAACACTACAAAGCAACAAAAGATGTGAAATTTTTGAAAGATACATATAAAATGTGCGAAAAAGCAGTAAAATTTTTATGCACATATATGGACAATATTCTAGGTACAAAAGATGAATCAGATATTGTTAAAAATGAAATTGAAGCAACATATCATACAGAAGACAGAAATAAATTACCAAAAAGTTATGATTTATGGGAAGAAAGTGAAGGAATACATTTGTATTCTTTAGCATGTATATATTCAGCCTTTGATGCAATAGCAGAAATTCATACTATACTAAAACCTGAATATGAACAAAGTAATAGACTAAAAGTAGAAGCAATGAATAAATTAGAAAATGCTACTAAAAAATATAATCAAGAAATAAAAAAATATATTTCAAATAACCTATACAATGGAAAAACAAAAACATTTACAAGAAACTTAAAAGATGAAAAAACAGACATAAGCCTATTAGGGTTAGTAACACCATTTGAAATGTTTTCACCTAAGGAAAAAAAGGTATTAAACACAATTGATAAAATAAATATGACATTAAGAACATATACAGGTGGATATTTAAGATATGAAGATGATAACTATTGCGAAGGAAAGAATCCATGGACAATAGCAACTTTATGGATGGCAATGTATTATCAAAAATCTGGAGAAAAAAGAAAATCAAATGAATGTATAGAGTTTATAATAAAATCAGCAAATGAACATGGATTTATAGCTGAACAAGTGGATAATAAAACAATGTCTCCTGCATGGGTAAATGGATTAGCATGGGCTCACGCAATGTTTGTTACTATATCTACAACACATTAAAATGAAATTATATTAAATAAAAACGTCAAAAATCTACCTCTTTAAAGGTGGATTTTTTATTGTATAGGAAAAATCGAAGATTTTTACGTATACAACAAGGTTAAGTTACCTTAGGCTGTACCAATTGCAAAGCAATTGTGTACATGTGGCGAAGCCACTTTTCTTATTAAGAAATATAATATTGACAAGCTATTTTGTGATTTGTATAATAGAGTCAATAAAAACAAATTATATAGTATAAAAATAAAAAGGAGACAAAATGGCTAAAACAAAAACAGTATTTGTATGTAGTAGTTGCGGATATGAATCAACTAAATGGTTAGGAAAATGCCCACGGATGTAATGAATGGAATACTTTTTACGAGGAAAAAATTTCAAAAGATACAACAGGTTCAGGAGAAAGAAAAAATAAAATTGTTACACCAAGAATTTTAAATGAAGTAATTGGAAAAGATGCAATACGTACACATACTGGAATTGGAGAGCTAGACAGAGTATTAGGCGGAGGCTTAGTAAAAGGATCTCTTGTATTACTAGGAGGAGAACCAGGAATTGGAAAATCTACATTAATATTACAACTGTGTGATAAAGTACAAGGAGAAGGAAAAGTTTTATATGTTTCAGGAGAAGAATCAGCAGAACAAATAAAAATAAGAGCAGATAGATTAGGTATTCACAATGATGATATTTTATTTTTAGGAGAAACAGATATAGAACTTATAGAAAATGCAATTTTCGGAATTAAGCCAAAACTTGTAATTATAGATTCAATACAAACTATGTATTCTGATGAAATATCTTCTGCAGCAGGAACTGTTAGCCAAGTACGTGAAATTACAGCTAGAATTATGCGTGTTTGCAAAAGCAATGAAATCACTACAATTATAATAGGTCATGTTACAAAAGAAGGAAATATAGCAGGACCTAGAGTCTTAGAACACATGGTAGATACGGTTCTTTACTTAGAAGGAGAAAGGTATTTTTCATATAGAATTTTACGTGGAGTAAAAAACAGGTTTGGATCAACAAATGAAGTAGGAATGTTTGAAATGCAAAGTGAAGGAATGGCTGAAATAACTAATCCATCATCTGTACTTATATCTGAAAGAGAAGATAACCCATCTGGGTCAGTAATTGTAGCAAGCATGGAAGGAACTAGACCTTTACTTATTGAATTACAAGCACTTACCACGCCAACAGTATTTGGTCTTCCAAGAAGAGCAGCTAATGGTATTGATTATAATAGACTTACATTGTTAGTTGCAGTTTTAGAAAAAAGAGCAGGACTAGCATTAAGCTCACAAGATATTTACTTAAATGTTGTAAGTGGAATAAAAATAAGTGAACCAGCAGTAGATTTAGCTACAATATTGGTATGTGCTTCAAGTTTTAAGAATATTAGTATAGATAAAAGAACTGTAATAATTGGAGAAGTTGGATTAACTGGAGAGGTTAGAGCAGTGAATTTAATAGATAAAAGATTAAAAGAAGCAGAAAAACTAGGCTTTAAAACTTGCATTATACCAGAAAGTAATAAAAAACTATTGAAAGAAAGCTATAAGTTAGATATAATAGGGGTTAGGAATGTTAGTGATGCTATGAAAGCCGTAGGGCTTAAATTTTAAAAATAATCATTATTTTTAAAATTAATTACAAATTAGGAGGCGGAAAATGGCTTTAAAGAAAGAAGAGGCAGTTATTACTGAAGTATTAAAAATGATTGCTCCTGGTACACCTATTAGAGATGGATTAGAAAATATTTTAAAAGCAAAAACAGGTGCACTAATTGTGATTGGTGATACAAAAGAAGTTCTTGATTTAGTAGATGGTGGTTTCCAATTAGATGTTGAATATACATCGTCAAGACTATATGAATTAGCTAAAATGGATGGAGCAATAGTACTTAGTGGAGATTTGAAAAAAATATTATATGCAAATACACAAATAATTCCATCGCCTAGTATAGTAACAACTGAAACTGGAACAAGACATCGTACAGCTGAAAGAACGGCAAAACAAACGGGAGCACTAGTAATTAGTATTTCTCAAAGGAGAAGTATAATTACCATATTTAAAGGAAACTATAGATATGTGTTAGAAAATACTGCAGAAGTAATTTCAAAAGCAAATCAGGCATTACAAACTGTAGAAAAATATAAAAAAGTATTTGATAATAAATTAAGCTTATTAAATGAATATGAATTTAATGACATTGTAACACTAGAAAATGTTATGACTGCTATACAAAGAGCAGAAATGGTAATGAAAATTGTTGAAGAAGTGCAAAAATCTATTTATGAATTAGGAGAAGAAGGCAGACTATTAGAAATGCAACTAGAAGAACTTATAGGAGACCTTGAAAGAGAAGAATTACTAATTGTTAAAGATTATGTAGCACCAGGCAAAAAAAGGACCGCAGAAAAAGTATTAGAGGAAATTAAAAATTTGACTTATGATGAATTAATGCTTCAAGAAAAAATTGCTAAATTATTAGGATATGAAGACTTTGATTCTTATGATGAAGTGGCAGTTTATACGAGAGGATATAGAGTACTTAATAAAATTCCTAGAATGCCAAGTAATATAGTAGAAAACTTAGTAAAATCATTCAAATCTTTTCAACATATACTTGATGCTGACTTACAAAAATTAGATGATGTTGATGGAATTGGAGAAGTTAGAGCTAGAACAATAAAAACTTCATTAAAACGTATGCAAGAACAATTTGTGTTTGACAATTTAATGTTGTAATTGTATAATTCGAATATCTAAAAATAAAGGAGAAAAAATATGCAAAAATTCAAAATAGTATTATTAATTATTGCAATTATTTTAGTAATTGCAGGAATAGGATTTGTAGGATATGGATTTTATAAAAAAGCTACAGTTAATATTCCAAACCCAGTTGCTACAATTGAAGTAGAAAACTACGGAACAATAAAAGCCGAACTTTATCCAGATCAAGCACCAAATACAGTATCAAATTTTATTAAACTAGCAAACCGTGGATTCTACAATGGGTTAACATTTCATAGGACAATACCTGATTTTATGATTCAAGGAGGAGATAAAGAAGGTTCTGGTTCTGGCTCACCAAGTTTAAGTGATATCAAAGATGATGTACAAAATGATGCAAAATATAATATAGAAGGTGAATTCTTAGCTAATGGATATAATAATAATACTTTAAAACATAAAAAAGGCATTATATCAATGGCAAGAAAGGACTATAGTTCTTATAGTAGTATAAATCCAGAATTAACTACTTATGGATATAATTCAGCAGGTTCTCAATTTTTTATCACAACAGAAGATAATACATCACTTGATGGATATTATGCGGCTTTTGGTGAAGTAAAAGAAGGAATGGATATAGTAGAAAAAATTTCAAAGGTTGAGGTATACTATAGAAGTTCAGAATTAAAAGATGGAGAGAAAGCACCTAAAGATAGTGATGGAAATACAATTTCGTCAGATAAACCTAAAAAAGCACCTGTTATTAAAAGTATAACAGTAGAAACTTATGGAGTTGATTATGGAACACCAAAAACAGTAGAGGAATTTGACATGGATTCATGGTATAGTAATTATATAATGCAACAATATGGTCATATGTATCAATAATAAAAAAGTAGATTTGAAATATAATAAAATGAGAAAAGAAAAAGAAATACCTTTTTCTTTTCTTTTTGTAAAAAAATGCTATTGAATTTAATGTTTGTTTGTGTTATAACTAATAATAGTTTAAATAAAATTTTGTAAGAAGGGAATGATATAAATGGCAAAAAATAAAAAGAACAAAATGGATATAGGAAAAATTGCAACAAAGGTAATGCTTGTGGTAATAGCATTAATGATGGTATTATCTGTTGCAGCATCTTTAATTTATTGTATTATGTTTAACTAAACAATAATAAATATAACAAAAGAGGTAAAATATGTTTGAAAATTTAAAATTAAGTTTTAGTGGGATTTGGAATTCCTTTTTAAGCTATATGACAGAACTTTCACAAAGTCCATTTAGATTACTTACTTTATTGCTAGACTTAGTAATCGTAGCATATATTTTATATAAATTTATAGTGTATGCTAAAAAGTCAAGGGTTTGGCAATTGTTAAAGGGAATTTTATTTATTTTAATAATTACAGCAATTAGTGAAGTTTTACAGCTTAAAATTTTAAACTTTTTACTAACATTTTTCATGCCTTATGGTGTAATTGCACTAATAGTAATATTTGCACCAGAGCTTCGTAGAATGTTAGAACAACTTGGTACAAATAAAATAACTAAATATTTTGGAATATATAAAGACATAGAAGTAAAAACAAAAGAAGATATATATAAAATTGTTATTGCTTCAACAGAACTTACTAAAACAAAAACAGGTGGGCTAATAGTTGTAGAAAGAGATATTAATATAAGTGATATTATAGAGAGTGGAGTAAAAATAGACTCAGATGTATCACCTCAATTAATAGTAAATTTATTTACACCAAATACACCATTACATGATGGAGCAGTTATTATATCAAACAATAAAATTGCAGCCGCAGCATGTATATTACCACTTGCAGATGACAAAGAAATTGCAAAAGAAATAGGAACAAGACATCGCGCTGGAATAGGAATATCTAAAGAATCTGATGCTATTGCAATTATTGTATCAGAAGAAACAGGAAAAATTTCTGTTGCAATAGATGGAAACTTAATAGCAGATGTAAAAGAGGAAGCTTTAAAAAATATTTTAATAAAATATATGATCAATAAAAGGTTTGCTGTGGAGAGAAATAGAAGAGTAAAAAAATTGAAAATAAAAAAGGAAAATAAACAAAAACAAAATGAGGAACATTAAACTAACTATTGAATATGATGGCAAAGAATATAATGGTTGGCAAAAACAACCTAATAAATTAAATATTCAAGGCGAAATAGAAAGAGCCATACAAAATGTTACTGGAAAACAAGTTGACTTGATTGGATCTGGAAGAACAGATGCAGGAGTTAATGCTTATGGACAAGTAGCTAATTTTAAAATTGAATCAGAATTTCCAATAGAGAAAATGGCAACTGCAATTAATTCACAGTTAAAAAAATCTATCTGTGTGAAAAGAGCAGAAGAGGTACCTATAGAATTTCATAGTAGATATAATTGCCATAGTAAAACATATAATTATGTTATAGACAATTCAGAACAAGGAACTGCAATATATAGAAATTTAACATATCATGTTTCACAAAAACTAAATATAAAAAATATGCAAGAAGCTGTAAAATATTTTGTGGGTGAACATGACTTTAGCAGTTTTAAGTCTAGCGGAACAAGTAGCAAGAGTAGCGTAAGGACAATATATGATGCAAAGGTAGAAAAAGACAAAGATAAAATAATAATTAGCCTTACAGGAAATGGTTTTTTATATAATATGGTAAGAATTATAGCAGGCACTTTGCTAGAAGTGGGATTAGGAAACATTAAACCAGAGGAAATTAAAGATATTATTGAAGCAAAAAACAGACAAAAAGCAGGAAAAACTTTGCCACCACAAGGCTTGTTTTTAATGAATGTAGAGTATAATTAAAAGGGCAACACATAAAGTGTTGCTTTTTTGTAACGCTTTTAATTTTTTTTCATACAATATAGTAAAAACAAATTGAGAGGGGAAAAAATATGAACAATTTATTACTTCTTTTTGCTCTTCCAGTTGCAACAATTGTATTGGCTATTGTATTACAGAAAATTTTAAATAACCCTTTACTAGTTGCTGCAACTTTTTTTGCAATATACTTAGTTGTGGCTTTTTCTGCATTTGATTCTAGTTTTCTAGTTTATACTATTGCATATACTATACTGGCTTATATAACAGCTGTATTAGTAAGAATGATTTGCAACCTTTTAAGAATGATAGCAAATCAAAATAACTGTACTTATAGAGTAACAGAAAGACCAATTACTATTAGCACTAATTTATCTAGTGAAGGAAATGAGCTAACAAGTAATACAACATTATTGACTTCAAACAATAATTCAAATTCTTCAAATTGCAGATGTAATTGTAGAAGAAGATAATAAAAATGAGCTTTTCTTGATTAAAAAGAACTAAAAAATAAATAGTTGTATTAAGCAACATATAAATAAATTCAAAACATAGTTGTAATATATTACAAATATATTACAACTATGTTAAGTTTATATTACAAGGATATAAACTTGTTGTTTTTAATAAAAAAATGTTGTAAAATAAATTCTAAGTGATAGGTATAATAAAAATTACAAGGAGGAACTTAAAATGGCAATAAATCCAATGCAAAGAAAGGCTCAAAACTCATTCCTTTTAGGAATATTAGTAACATTATTAATAACAGGACTTATAATAGGTTTTTTAGTTTTACAATTAACTAAATTAACTAAAGCTCAAAAAGAGGCAGAAGCTGCATTAAAAACAGTTTATGTTGTAAAACAAGACATCGAATCAGGAGAGTCTGTAACAACTGATAAACTAGAACAAAAAACAATGGATATGGCAGCTATTCCATCAAATGTTTTGAATCCAATAGACTTGGAAAAAATGATTAATGTAATAGATGAAAGTGGAAATTTAATAAAAAAAGTTGATGTTATTTCAAAAATTAACTTAAAATCAGGAACTGTAATTACTTCTGATATGGTAAAAGTTAAAGGTGAACTTGAGAAAGATGTTAGAAAAGTAGAATACAATACAATCTCTCTTGGCTCACAATTGGAAAGCGGAAAATATGTAGATATTCGTTTGAGATTACCAAGTGGTGGAGACTATATTGTTGTATCACACAAAAAAATAGAAATACCTACAATAGAAGGCGTTGCATCACTAAATACACTTTGGCTTGAGCTATCTGAAACAGAAATATTGTCATTAAATTGTGCTCTTGTTGAATCATATAAAATAGAAGGTGCTTTGCTATATGCAACTGAATATATTGAACCAGGATTGCAAGAAGCAGCAACAGAAACATACTTACCAAATTCAGAAACAATAACATTAATATCAAGAGATCCTAACTGCGTAACAGCTGCAGCAAATGAAATTATTAAAAGAAATAATGAAGTTCAAGGATATGAAGGCAAAAAAGCAGCAGTTAGAAATCCAGTTAACAGTGCTTTAAAACAAAATGAAGATAATGCAGAAACAAATATTAAATCAAAACTAAGTGAAGAAATTAAAAACATGCAAGAAGAAAGACAAAAATACTTGGAATCTTTAGGTGGAAGCTATTAAACAATAAATGGAGGTACAGATGAAAACAATAGGCTTTATAGGAGCTTATGATAAAACAGATTTAATAATATATATTGCAAGAATATTAACTGCTATGAATAAAAGAGTCTTAGTAATAGATACAACTTTTTTACAAAAGGCAAAATATATTGTCCCTGCAATATCTCCAGCAAAAACTTATATTACGACGTATGAAGATATTGATATTGCAGTTGGATTTTATGACTATTACTCTATAAAAAGCTATTTAGGAATATCAGAACAAGCAAATTTAGATTATGATTATATATTTATAGACATAGACAGTTACGAGTGTTTGGAAAGCTTTAATATACAAATGGCAGACAAAAATTATTTTGTCACAGGACTAGATGTATATACTTTAAGAAGAGGATTAGAAATATTATCTGGTTTACAAGAAAGACTTGACTTAACAAAGATACTATTTGCAAAAAATCTTTCTTATGATGAAGAAGAATATTTTAATTTTTTATCATTAGGAGCGAAAGTAAACTGGAGTGAAGAAACAATATATTTTCCATTTGAACAAGGTGACGCAGGGGTTATTATACAAAACCAAATGGTTCAAAAAATAAAATTTAAAAAATTAACAGAGCTATATAAAGGAAGTTTAATGTATATAGCAAGTGAATTACTGGAAAGTCAACAAGAACAAAATGAATTGAGAAAAGTTTTTAAACAGTTAGAAAAAGGAGTTTGATACTAATGGCAGTTATAACATTTTGTAGTAATGAGATAAAAGAAACAGGACAAACTCTATCTATGGCAGCAATAGCATCATATATGGCAATTGAACATAATTATAAAATACTTATGATTTCTACAGGTTTTAATGATTTAACTTTGGAAAATTGCTTTTGGGAATATAATAAAATTAGGTCAACAGGAGGAGTGCTAAAACAAGATGTTGGAACAATTGGACTTGTTTCTGGAGTTGAAGGATTAATAAAAGCATTAAATACTAATAGAACTAATACAGAAATAGTAAGAAACTACTCAAAAATAGTTTTAAAAAATAGATTAGATGTTTTATTATCACCTAATACTAGATCATATCAAGAATATGTAGAAATAGCAAAATACTATACTGAAATATTACAAACAGCTAATAAATTTTATGATTTTGTGTTTGTGGATTTAAGTAAAAGAATGCCACCAAAAGAAGTAACAGAAATCTTACAAACTTCAGATATAATTGTAATGAATCTAACACAAAGATTAAGAACAATAGATGATTTTATAGCACTAAGAGAAAACAGTGAATTTTACAGAAGAAAAAATATTATATTAAATATTGGAAGGTATGATAAATTTTCAAAATATAATGACAAAAATATTACTAAATATTTAAGAGAAAAACAACAAGTATCAGTTGTACCTTATAACACATTGTTTTTTGAAGCATGTTCAGAAGGTACAGTCATAGATTTGCTTTTAAAATTAAGAAGTATTACAGATGATACTGACAGAAATGTTATGTTTGTAAAAGAACTTAAAAATTTAGACAATAATATAATTGTTAAGATGCAGGAGTTACAAATGAAAAAGTAGCTTAAATGAAAGGAGAAAAAGAAATGCCAAACTTGCTTTTAATTGTAATTGTAATTTTAATAGCCTTTTTCCTACTTTTTCAATTCATCAAAAAAAGAAAGACAGAACAAGTAGAAGAAAACATTGAAGTTGATGATAAAACATATACACTAGAAAAAATGACTGCTTTTGTTAAAAGCAGACTAGATGAAATAACAAAAATCAACCTATATGATATTGGACTTTCAGAAGAAGAATTGAAAAGAAGAAAACAGAAAAAATACGAATTGAAAAAAGCACTAAAAGGCTGTACTTATGGGGACGTAAATGATAAAAAATATATTAAGGAATTAATATATGATTTATTATCAAAAGAGTACAATGTAAATGAAACTAACATATCAACATCTATACCTTTTGACCTACCATCTCTTTTAACTGCACAAGACAAATTTGATATTATACTATATATGTATAAAAATGAATTTGGCTATGAAGCAATGGCTGAAATAATCAAGAAATATCATCTTGATGATTTGAAATATGTAGAAGGTGAAGCAAAACCTTGCTATGTAATTACAGCAGATGAAGTAAATAAAATATTTGAAGAAGAAAACTTTGTACTTACATTTGATGATAAATTAAATGTTGTTGTTCAAAGAATTTATCAACATTATAAAGGATATAGTTCTATTGATGAAATAAGAGATATGAATATTGATGGTATCTCAGGAGGTGTATCTGGTCTTCCAGAGTCATTCCTAAGCCAAGTTGCACAATCTGATGGAGACTATCTACAACAAATAGCAGATCATAAAGTCCCACGTGCTTGTGATAGTATTTGGATTATGTTCCATGGTAAATCTATTCGTCTTGCATTCTTATCATTTGGATCAGAAGCTGAGTTAAAAAGAGTTTGCCAAAACATTTACAAATACAATAATCCTGGTCAGTTATCTGATACAAATGGTTACAAAATCAATGAAATGAAAGATGGATCTCGTGTCGTTGTTGTTAGACCAAGTATGTCTGAAACATGGGCATTCTTCGTAAGAAAGTTTGACGTACAACGTGCATCACTTGAACAAATAATTAGATTTCCAGGAAAAGATGAAGCAATTGATTTATTAAAATACTTAGTAAAAGGTGCAAGAATTATATCACTAACTGGTGAACAAGGATGCCGGAAAAACAACAATGCTTATGGCCATGATTGAAAACATATACGAAACAATGAACCTTCGTATTACTGAAACAGCATTCGAGCTTCACTTAAGAAAAATATATCCAACTAGAAATATATTATCAATGAGAGAAACAGAAACTGTTTCTGGACAAGACTGTTTGGACGTTCAAAAGAAGACTGACGGTTCTGTTAACATCATCGGTGAGGTTGCTACAGACCCTGTTGCATCATGGATGATTCAATCAGCACAGGTTGCATCTAAATTTACATTATTTACTCACCACGCTAAAACATTTCCGGATTTAGTTACAGCACTTCGTAACTCAATGTTAAGAGCTGGAGTATTTAAAGACGAAAAAACGGCAGAAGAACAAGTTGTTCAAGTTTTAAACTTTGACATACATTTAGTAAAAGACTTTAGAGGAAGAAGATACATAGAAAGAGTTACAGAATGTATACCAGTTGAAGAAAAAAATGA
>ERZ1106954.1789-NODE-1789-length-15718-cov-19.181319_pt1 | contig 15718 bp, 8 predicted proteins | sample MGYA00403678_ERZ1106954 | MGnify/ENA primary metagenome ERZ1106954 (study PRJEB35170, sample SAMEA104062445) | human gut metagenome | biome: human gut; feature: human-associated habitat; material: faeces | place: Denmark | collected 2012-08-20 ... | reverse complement strand
ACTTGCCGATTTTCGGCGCACCCGCGAGGATATGCAAGCCTTCCGGAATGAGTTCATCCACCAGAAAATGCGTCGGTTCGTATGTCCTGTTTTGCAAGTCTTCCGCTGTGATGGTGTGTAGTTTATTCATACTGTCACCTCCTTCGATATTGTTGCTGCAATTTTTATTTTCGATTTCCTGCACCGATATCGTAACATAAGGATTGACTTTTGGAAATAGGTAATGTATCATTTCGATAGATACACTATATCGACGCAAATACATTCTCGAATGAGGAAACAGCTTATGGGCGTTTTAGGAAAAGACATATTTGATTTCCATCGACCGCAGACAAACACCAAGGTCGAATTTGGTGCATCGGCCTATTGGGTGGAGGACAGGCCGGAGCCGCAGCCGTATGGAGCGGTGCTGACCGAAATACTGAATCTCGACGTTGCGCCGTTTCAGGAATTGCTGGATCAGCTGAACACAGCCGTTCAAGAAAAAAGTGGTGATGTTCTGCGCGCGTACATGAACATGAAGAAGGGGCTTGCTTCTCTGCCGCTCTACCGGTTGTATCTGGAGGACTTTCGCGTCTTCGGCGATATGCCGGTCGAGGCGTTTGTGGTCGGAGAAGCACAGGATGCCTTTGCAGAGTTCGTGATGCAGGAAGATCATGATCTGCCCACATTCATGCAGCAGCAGATCAATGACATTCGTTTGATTCAGGAACGGTATGCGTGGTTCCTCGATGGTGTTTTTGCGGACGCAATATTTGAAAAGAAAAAAGGCCAGAAGAAAATTCCTCTGGCACCGATGATCTGTTCGCGCGGATATGAAGCTTTTATCAGCGGCGTCAGTCTCGGTGAAAACCCTGAGACAGACGCGCCGCCGGTGAAGACGCAGTACCGCATCCGCGGCGAGAGGGAAAAAGCCGAGATCGTCGAGAAGATGTACTTCGACCGGCTGCTGGATTTTGTTTATGTGGAGTTCATGAAGGGGCTGCAGAAGGGATTTGTGCCGAAGCGCTGCGCCAACTGCGGACGCTGGTTTTTGCAAAAGCCGGGGGCGACCTATGCTTATTGCACCGGGCCTGCACCGGGACAGGACGGCAAGACCTGCCGTGAGATCGGCGCGAGCAGCAGCTTCCGCAGCAAGGTGGAAAACAATGATGTCTGGAAGGTTCACCAGCGGGCTTATAAAAAGTATTTTGCCCGTATCAGAAGTGGGCTGATGACCAAGAGCGAGTTCGAGGTGTGGTCCCGTCAGGCAGCGGACCTGCGGGATGCCGCGCTGGAACGATATGCGCGGGCAGAAAATGAGGAGGAACGGCAGCGCATCGCGCAGGAGGTCGCTGAGACATTGAATGCAGAGTGATAGAAAAAGAAGCCCATCCCTGCACCGGAAAATCGGTTAAGGGATGGGCTTTGCTGCGTGATTTTTTAGTGCTGCTATGATCAGCTCGTCAGCAGCAATTGTTGTAATTTAGTTTGCCCGATAAAGGAATGTGACGATCTGTGCTCGTGTGCAGGCCGCATCCGGGCTAAATACACCAAAACCAGTACCGGTGGTGATGCGCTGGAAGACTGCCCATGCGACTGCCGTGGCGTAGTATTTGTCAGCGCTTACATCTGCAAAGCCACTGTTACCAGCTGTTGGCTGACCGTTTGCTCTCCAGAGGAAGGTAACGACCTGTGCACGCGTGACAGTTGCGTCGGGGCTGAAGGTCTTCGCGCTGGTACCGTTGGTAATGCCGTGTTCAACAGCCCACAGAACAGCATCGTAGAAGTAATCATCCGCACGGACATCAGTGAAGGGGTTCGACTTAGAAGTCGGCTGCGGGCATCCAGCTGCTCTCCAGAGGAAGGTCACGACCTGCGCACGCGTGCAGGGGGCGTCCGGGCTGAAGGTGTAGCGGCTTGTGCCGGAGGTGATCCCCCGATCCACAGCCCACTTGACAGCATCGTAGAAGTAATCCCGGACAGTTACGTCATTGAACGGCAGCGAACCATTTCCGAGTGCGCCGATGATTGCAGCCAGACCAGCATCAGAGAGATTCTTCGTCACGGTTACCGTGCAGCTTGCCCTGATGCTCGGATCGGCAGTGCTGGTAACCGTGATGGTCACTTTGCCTTCAGAAACGCCTCTGACACGACCGTTCGCATCGACCGTCGCGATCGTTCTGTCAGAGCTCGTCCAGATGACATCGCGCTGCGTGGTGTCTGCGGGCGTGAAGACCGGCTCAAGCTGAATGGTCCTGCCGACGGAAACTGCCGCGTCGCTCAGCGCGATCCCCTTGATGGGAACAGGCTTGGCGGTGACGGTAACGGTGCAGGTCGCGCTCTTGCCGCCGGCGGTGGCTGTGATGGTCGTGGTGCCTGCGCCGACCGCGGTAACCAAGCCGTTCTGGTCAACAGTCGCAACTTTTTCATTGCCGCTTGTCCAGACGACCGTGCTGTCATCCGCGTTTTCGGGCTCGACGGTAGCGGTCAGCTGCTTTGTGTCGCCGACGACCAGCGCCGTGCTGGTCGGGTTCAGCGTCACGCCGGAAACAGGGATCTTTACGGTGATCTCGCAGGTTGCGGTGTGATTGCCGTCCTCAGTTGTAACGGTGATGGTCGCGGTGCCCTTGCCGACAGCGGTCACAATGCCGTCCGCAACAGTCGCAACAGCCTCGTTGCTGCTTACCCACGTCACATGCTTGTTCGTTGCATTGGTCGGGGCGAACTCGACCGTCAGCTTCTGTGTTTCACCAACATTTAACGTGGCCTTATCCGGGTTCAGCGTAACGCCGGTGACCGAGACGGGCTGATCTGTGACCGTGACTTCACACGTGTCAGTCACTGTGTTGTTCGACACCGATTTAACGGTGATGGTCGCCGTGCCCGCTTTGACGGCGGTAACCTTGCCGTTCTCATCGACTGTTGCAACCTTCGGATCGGAGCTTGTCCAAGTTACATCCTTCTCTGTAGCTTCAGCAGGCAGAACCGTAGCAGTCAGGGTCTCGCTGTCACCGACAAACATGTCGAGCTTGCTTTCACTCAGCGTGACGCTCTCAACATCAACAGTGGGCTTATAGGTGTTGGTAACATGAACGGTTGCTTCATACGTCGCACTCTGGAAGCTCTCTCCATTCACGCCTTCTTCTAAGAGCGCATCCTTGATGCAAATTGTATAATCTCCAGTCGGAGTGTCCTTATCAACCGTGTAAACTGCAGTTACAATATTTGCACCTTTTTCGACATTGTAGCCCACGAAGGAAGAGTCGCTATACATATATTTTCCGCTGGCCGTATCAAAAATATTAGTTCCAGCCAAGGTATACGGACAATCACTGCCTGTGCAAGTAAAATAAGGCTTTGCTGCGGCATCTGCCTCAAAGGTCCCCTGCAAAGTTACAACCGTCACCGCATTATTCTTCGGCGAAAAAACAATATTTACGGTTTTGTCCGCCGTGCCATCGACTGTAACCCCTCCGGATGCTTTCAATTCAAAGTCCGTACTAGCAATTGCGGAAACACCGACACAAAATACGCTCACAAAAAGAGCCAAAGCCAGTATTCCTGATAGAATTCTTTTTTTCATTATGCTTACCTCTCTTTACCATGAAAGTGCGCGATACAGATTATTCGTACTCGGCAGAATGGACCGTGAAATCGCGGACGAATCCAACAGATTAACCGTGTCATTTCCATCTATATCAGCAAGTGTCTGCGACAACGTATCCAGTTTTACAAGAAGGTTATGTCCCTCTGGCAGAAGAGACCGAGCAATTCTCGACGCATCCAACGAATTAACTTGGCCATTTCCATCAATGTCGCCCTTGATTGCGATCTTGATGACTGCATTTGCGGGAACGCCTGTGAGGTCGAAGTTATAGCCGCCTGCCGGGTTTTCGGTGGCCGTGAGCTTCGTGTAGGTCGCGCCGTTGTCGTCGGTCCAGAGCACCACGCACGCTGCATCGTTCTGCACGTTCAGCATGTTGCCAGTAATTTTATAGGTCGCACCGTTGCTTTTGCCAACCAGTTCAACCTTGCGATCCGAGCCCGTCGACGAGCCACCTGTGGTAGAACCACCGGTCGTAGAGCCGCCCGTCGTGGAGCCGCCGGTCGTGGAGCCGCCCGTCGTGGAGCCGCCAGTCGTGGAGCCGCCTGTCGTGGAACCGCCAGTGGTAGAGCCGCCTGTCGTCGAGCCGCCAGTCGTGGAGCCGCCGGTCGTGGAACCACCAGTGGTAGAGCCGCCTGTCGTGGAGCCACCGGTCGTAGAGCCACCCGTCGTGGAGCCGCCCGTCGTGGAGCCGCCCGTCGTGGAGCCGCCTGTCGTGGAGCCACCGGTCGTGGAGCCGCCCGTCGTGGAGCCGCCTGTCGTGGAACCGCCAGTCGTGGAGCCACCGGTCGTGGAGCCGCCAGTCGTGGAGCCGCCCGTCGTGGAACCGCCAGTCGTGGAGCCGCCAGTCGTGGAGCCGCTGGTCATACCACCGGATACGATCGTCGGCAAAATAGTCGCGTTGTTCGCATTCTTAAAGGTCGTTGCTTTAAGCCCCACCTGCGTGCCGTTCGAGCAGTCTGCCTTTACCTTGAATTTCAGGATGAACAGCGTTCCGTCTTCCATGCATTCCTGCTGAACGTCGCCAGTGAAGTTCACCTTACCCGCAGCTGTATTGCCGAGGAGGCTTCCTTCGAAGCTCCCGTTTTCTATGCCTTGCAGTTCCAGCTTCTCCTTATCATACTGGATGGTAAAGTCAAACACCACAAAGCCGGGATTGTTCGCTATGGAAACATTCAGTGTGACTTCATCGTCTACCTTGACCGCTTGCTTTACAGTTTCAACGGTTATGGTAGCTGCACTGCCGTTGTCTGCATCCATTGCCGTAGCAGTGGTAACACACATTGTGAGCATCACCGCCAAGGAAAGAAACAGCGACAGCAAGCGTTTTCTACTTTTCATGTTTTTTCGTTCCTTCCGTTATAAAAATGTGTTGTATCACAGGATACATGAGTTGAATACACCTTCTGCCGGAGAATAAGCACTTCCGTATTCTCCGGCAGGAGGATCACAGGTCAGTCCTCGTAGCCAGCCAGACGTCTCTGAAGTGCCCAGGCATCAAAAATGTCAACATCACCGTCGCCGTTAACATCGCCATTGGCAAGAATGATCCCCTCGACCTCATATCCCGCAAGATAGCGTCTGAGTGAATAGACATCGAAAATGTCAACAACTCCATCGCCATTGACATCGCCAATCTCAAAGACCGTCCCCGCGAAGGCGCTGTCCAGATAGGCAATGCGCTTTGTGAGCCAGCTGCGCATATCGGCAAGAACGGAGGCATAAGTCGCACCCTGCCAGATGTGCCCGGCGTTGTCCAGCTCGCCGACACGGATATAGTCCCAAAGGACGAAGTTCATTTCCGCGCTGTCCGTCAGACGTGCTGCATAATCGTTGACCGCGCCGTTTTCCGCAAGCAGTTCCTTTGCCAGCGGTGCGAAGGTCTCCGTGTAGCAGCGAAGAACTGCCGCGTGGAAATCCGGGATCTGGATCAGCGCCTGCGCCAGATAGTGATAGTCCGTGGTTTCCGGGCTGATCTGCTTCGTCCAGCCGGTACCGAGCGTCATATCCTGATCCCAGATGGGACCTGCGTACATTTTTTTACCGGCATCCTTATAGAAGTACAGCGAAGAGATGAAGCCGTCGGGGTTCAGCGCAAGCTCCTGCATCAGGAAGATCTTCACCAGAGAATCCCGGTCGACATAGTCGTAATAATGCTTTCCCTCCGCGTTCACGCCGGTGTAATTGCCGCTTTTGTCCGTGGCATAGACCGCGTCCTCAAACGCCTGATAGTATTCGCTGATGTAGCGCATGGCTTCCTCGCCGCACCATTCCGGGCTCTTGACGTTCATGCCCTTGCCCTGACGGGTGATAAAGCCGCTGACCTCGTCGGGGCGGTCATGGTTCAGCTCCAGCAGATAGCCGCCCGTGATGTCGCCCGGCTCCGTAAGACCCGTCGTGTAGAAATAGGTCATGCCGTAGGCGTTTTTGCTGCTGGCGGTCTGCATATCCGTGCCATAGCTCGGATTTTGCTCTTTGTACGCATCTTCCATGTCGGTGATATTGACACCAGTCGATTTGACGGTGTTCTTTTCGCTCAGCAGATACACGCCGCGATATTCGCCGTCGTAGTACAGGTTCACCCAATTGCAGCTTGCCGTATACGGCATCTGCAGGCTGGCTGCCATGTCCTTGAACAGCTTGTCGTGCATCAAGGTCGCGTCAAAGTAGTTCGCGAGCAGGACCCATGTCTTCACGTTTTCGCCGGTTTGCAGCAGATTAGAGGCTGTTTCCAGTTTGATCTGATACGATTTCTTTTCGGCGTACGTGAAGGTAGAATTGCCGCGCGCCTTCAGCTCGGTGATGTTCGTCGCAGCGATCTCGCCGCCGTTTGCGTCGATCATCCGGAGCGCCGCCGTCGTGGTGTTCTGCTTGCTCGCGTCGACATAGGCGCGCCCCTGCGCGCTCGCGTCCGTGCTTGTCAGATAAACGGTCGGAAGGCTCGTCGCCTGCATGACGCGGACGGTGAACGCCGTGCCGTTTCCGATCTTTGCAGTGATGGTCCGATAGCCGTCCGTCTCGGAAGCCAGCGCCGAAATATTCAATGAATCTGTGCTGGAAACGTTCTGGCTGCTCAGATCGCCCGTCACCACCAGATCACCGGTCTCAGCCGAGCGCGTGAACACGGCGTTCAGGCTCGCAAGGTTTGCCGAAGAGGGCAGGAAGAGGTAGTTCGTGCCGTCAACCTGAACCGCCGGGATCTGCACGCCGTCGACCGTCGCGGTCATTGCCGTTACGTCAGCCGACAACGGCAAAGCGCTGACGGCGCAGACCGGGGAGTTCCCGCTGCTGTATTCCTTATTGTTTTCTGCGGGCGCCTTCGCGCAGCTCTTGACAACATAATAGGTCGTTTCGTCCTGTACGAGCCCGGTCAGCACAAATTCGCAGCTTTCGGTCGTGCCAAGCTCCTTTCGGTTTCCTGCGTTCTCATCGCAGGAATAGACCTTGTAATACGTCGCGCCGGGCGCGGCGGACCACGTCAGCTTTGCCGTCGTTTCCGTGATCTCCGTCACGTTGAGCTTCTCAACACGCGCCGGGATGATCACATACGTCAGTTCGACCGTCCCATAGTAATTGCCCTTGCCCTCGTAGACGATCTTTGCCGTGCCGATGTCCTTGTTGTTCGGCCACTGTACATAGAGGTCCTTCATGATGCCGTCACTGCCGACACCGGCGTCGTTCGAGCTCGTCAGGATATGATCGCCATGCTTTCCGAAGCTGCTCGGGCGGATGCCGCCGGGCTGATACGCATATTGCGGGATATCGGTCCCAGTGCGCGGTTTTTCCGGCGTGCCGAACTTGAACACGACCGCGTCGCTCGCAATGTCAATGCCTTTAAAGCCGCACTTTCTGCACACATGGTCGTCGTCCCAGTCGTGACCGAGCGGATAGAGGAACTGGCTTACGTCCTTCGCGCCGCACTCGGGGCACGTGTCGGTCGTGCGTCCGCCCTTGATGCAGGTCCGCTCGTCCGTGTGCACGGTCTCATAGGCATAGCCGCTTGCGCAGGAGTGATAGTTCTTCTCGCCGAAGCTCGAAAATTCGTTTTTCTTCAGCGCGCCGCTTGTCAAAATGGCAAGCTTTCCGTCCGTCGTTGCCAGCACGCCGCTACAGTCCGTGGTGCTCGCATCGACAGGCGTATCGCACAGGGTGCAGGTGATCGTGCCGCTCTGCATATCGTACAGGCTTGAGGAATTGAAGGTATGTTTCCCAAGCTCGCAGTCCGTGCGCTTCTTGGTATAGGTATCGAGCAGCGTGCCGTCATACCGGTAGGCGCGGATCGTCATGGACTCCCGCGTTGCCTCAGCGGTCATGTACAGTCCCTGATACTCCGTGCGCTCGATGACCTTCACGTGGCAGTCCAGCGGCGTGCAGGTCGCGGTCTTGCCGGACAGGTCGCCGCAGATGTAATAGACAATGCCCTTGGAGCTGTTCTCCGCCTGCTTCACGTTGCCGAGCATCGGATAGGTTCGCGTATACGAGTTATCGTCGCCGCTGAACACAAAGTCGATGCCCGCCTTTTCCAGATTCGCCGCGATCGCCTTGATGGACGCCTCGGGCAGAACGCCCTCCGTGCCATAGACCGGCGCATGGGTGACCAGCACCTTCCAGCTGCAATCCGTCTTCAGCTGCTCCGCGATCTCCGCGGTCGCGTCGACGAGACTGCCGTTCGGCGCGTCCTGGCTCTGGTGGTTGACCACCACGACGCAGACATCGCCGTATTCCACTGCGTACCAGAGGTTCGGTCCGCTCTGCGGCAGGTCAAAGATGCTGCTGGACACCTCGCCGTTGCTGTCGCCCTGATACTCGTGGTTGCCCATTGCATGGACCAGCGCCGTGCCGTTCAGGTTTTTCTGGTTGACCACGGTAAAGAAGCTCTGCCAGTTTTCAAACTTCGTGACATCGTCGATTGCGTCGCCTGTCTGGATGCCAAAGTCATAGCTGCCCGCGCACAGCTCCAGCAGCGCGCGCTCCAGATTGTCGGTCTTGCTCGTCTGGATATCGCCGAGGATGAAGAAGCTCGTCGTCTGCTCTGCGGGGTCCGCCGTGGTGAAATGGAAGATTTCAGACCACTTCGTGCCGTCGCCGACCTGATAATAATAGGTCGTTCCGGAACTCAAGCCGCTCAGCCGTGCGATATTGCAGCGAAGCGCGTTTCCGGAGGTGCTTTCCACAAAGAACTGAATTTCAGACGTTCCGGTAAATTCCTCCGCGCCCGTCAGTTCGGCGTTTTCCGCATAGCGGATGACCGCTTTTTCCGCCGAGCTGTCGATGCTGCTGAGCCATGTGATGCTCTGCGCGGTGGACGCGCCCGCTATGGCGTTGTTCTGCACGCCGAACGGCAAACCTTCGTTTACCTCCGGCTTTGCGCAGACCACGGCGCTTGCGTTCTGCGAACGCCCGGCGGAGGATACCGCGTGGAGCGTTTGCAGCCCCGCCCTTGTGAACGTATATTTGAGCGTCCCGTCCGGTCCGGTCCTGCCGAGGAGGGTCTCGCCCGCGTAAATGCTGGCGCGTGCCTGCGGCTCGCCGCTTCGGTCCGTGACGCGCAGCGTCGTCTGCGTACCAACGAGGAGCGTCCGGTCGACGTGCAGCTCGCACGCCGTCGCCAGCGTCACCCGCTGCGCGCTTCCGACAAATGTATTCCGCCCGGACGGTGTCTGGTAGGTCGCCTGCGCGATGGAATACTCAAAATACTTGTCCGAAGCGGCACTCTCCGGAATGGTCAGGACCAGACACGCCATTTCATGGTCATACTCCTGCACCGTGCGCGCCATCTGGGTCGCAATGGGAGAAGCCTCAATGTGGACCGGAACACGATTTCCAGAAACTGTCCCGAGCGAAGCCGTATATCCACTCGCAGCCTCCACCGTAACACCGGCAGCCAGATAGCTGGCGGGGAACTCGATCTCCAGGTCGGCACTGGAGACCATCTCGTTGGTCACGTTGACCACATAGAGCGCAAATTCTTTACCGATCTCTGGCGCTGCCTGCTGCGGCACAACGGCGATGCCCGCCTCCGTGCCCTCCGGGTCGACCACGCGGAAGTAATACGTCGTGTTCGTCTCGTTGCCGTACAGGTCCTTGAGATAGACCGTCAGCGAATGCTCGCCGTTGCGCAGGTTCAGATTGCGCAGATAGAGCGAGCCCGTATTGATCTCAGCGTTTGCCGTCTGGTTGACGCCGTCAATGTAGACGCGCGTCGAAGCCGTATCGATGCCGCTGGCATATTTGTCGGTCGCTTCGCTGTCGGAGTAGTTGACTGTGAAGTTCAGCGAGCTTCCGGTCACCTCCGGCTCCTGTCCGTCATAGAGCACCGTATTGGTCGTCGTTTCCGTCACCGACTCGATGGCGGGGTTGTTGATGTCGTTCGTGTTGGTGCCGTAGATGAACTGAATATTGTCGATCAGGATATACGCGTCTTTGCACGCATCCTTCGTCGTGCTGTCTTCTGTGAGCTTACCGGCATTCTGCGGCGAAACAAGATGCACCGCATAGGCACGATAGAGGTCGATCGGCATCTGCATACTGGAAATATCGGCTTCCACCCAAATCCAGCCGCGCCCTGCCATGTCGCTCAGAGTGCTGAGCACGACAGTGTTGCCTTTCTCATCCACAACAGAGCCGTAATACTGCGAATACATCGTCACGCACGACGGTATCTCACCTTCAACAAAGGTAAATGTGCCGTCCGCATTCAGCTTGTTGTAGCCGTTTCCGCTTACCGTGCTGTTTGCGCCGCCGGCGGAGATGACCTTCAGGATGGAATCGTCATTCTTGCGCGCTGCCGGAACGTTGACCCACATACCGATCTTGGTCGGCTGCTGCATATTGACCAGCAGGTCGCAGGAATAGCCGAAATCTGCGGCAATGGGTGCTGTAGCGCTCACCTTGGTGAAGTCATACGCCAGCTTATACGCACCCTCGCCAAAGCGCACGCCGTTTTCCTTTCCGGTCACCACGCCGGAGCCTGAATAGTCGGCGCCCGTTCTGCCAGCGCCCGAACGGACCCACAGGCGATAGCTCTGGATTTCCTCCGCGCTTAATTGCCCGTCATGACCATTATTTTTCGGATGGTTGTCAGGACCGGGTTCTACATAGGTATTCCAGTATTCTTCAATGCTCTTCTTTCCATCAGCAGGCGCTTCAAAGTCAAAGAGCACCAGCGGTTCCAGACCGACCACCAGCTCGACCGAGCCATTGACAGACGGTTTGGCTTTCAGCACGACCTGTGCCGTTGCGCGAAGAGAGTTTTTCTTGTCTGCAACGAATTGATTGTTCTCAAATTGACCGAGGGCGAATGTATGCTCCAGATGCACCAGCTTTGCGTTTTCTTCCTCGGTGCATTCTTCCCAGCCGTCGTCTGTCAGCTTTTCAGCCTTATCGTGTGTCAGAAGCTCCTGCACAGTGATCGTTCCGTCCGCACCGACCTGATAGCTTGCGCTTTTCTCGGTGAAATAGGTTTGATAGGTGCTTCCGTCGCCAGCGCCCCATTCGATCATCTGCGTTTCGCCGATGTTACCGGTCAGAGACATGAAAATTTTGGGCACAACGCCCCACGGTGTTTTTTCCTGATCCAGATTCGGACCTGTCCACTTGAAGGGCTTACCTCCGCTCCATTTTTTCGAGAAGCCATAGCCCTTCTCTTCGACCAGCGCCGTGTATTTATAGCTGATCTTTTCGGACTCATCGAGCGACCACTCGAAGTCCCCGTCTTTATACCGCACCTCGCGCCCGTTCCACGTCGGCTTGAAGGTCATGTCGCTCGTCTCGCCGAAATCGAGCGAGACGCTGTTGTTCGTAAAGCCGAGCGTATCCGGCCAGTGCAGCTGGATCTGCGTCTTTCCGGCGACCTCGCCATTTACCGTCAGCGCCGCCGTGACCGTGCCTTCCGCGCCTTCGTTCGCGGTAAAGACGCCCGTCTGCGCGTTGATGGAGCCGAGCGCCGCGCCCTCTGTCAGAGACCACGAAGCCCCCGCCGGGATATCCGTCGGGAAGCCGCCGCCGTCCACGCCGCTGGCTTTGAACGCGACCGTGCTGCCCGGCGTATAAATCTCATTGTTCGGCGTCAGGACCGCGCGGGCAAATTTGCCGGTCGCCTCCGCGCTGGAAAGCACCATCAGTGTATTGGACACGCGCCGCTCATAGCCGTCGGACGGGCGGCACCGGAGCGTCAGACCCGCGCTTTTGCCGTTGGGGTCGACCTCTGAGACCACATCGCCCTCGCGCTGGGTGGCGAACGTAGACGAGCCGCCGCCGTCCAGATTGATCGCTCTTTCGCAGCCGAGCTCTTCCATCGCCGCCGCCAGCTCTGCCATGGTCATACCGGCGGAGTACGGAGACTGCCGCCCGTCCACCATGAACAGCACGACGCTACCGTCCGCCTTGATACCGACCGCCGTGCGCGAGGCGCGGGTGCTGTTGTCAAGCCCGGTGAACGCCTTGCCGTCTTTCAGAATATCGCCGAAGCTGGAGATCGCTTCGCTGACGCGCCCCTCGGCGACTGCCTGATTGTATTCCGTGCCGTCTGTGATATAGGCGTTATTTTCCTTGTCGACCCAGAAGGTCGTGCTGTTCGCGGACTGGATCACATTTCCGTCCAGCACCAGCGCGCCGGAGGGGCGACCGTTGCTCATGTCGAAGCCGCCGCCGTTGACCGCGCCGACCACATTTACCTTGCGCTGCGTTTCCATCGCCTGCGCCTGCTCGGTGGTCGTGACCATCGCCCATCTGCCGTTTTTGATGTCCTCGATGTTGTAGTAGCTGTAGCCCGCTGCGAGCGTCGCGGTAGAATCCTGTCCTACCTTGATCTCCATGACGTGACCCACCATCTGCTTGGTCAGCGAGCCGTTGTTCAGCAGCCACTCATACTCCTTGACATCCTTGGAGATCCGGTATTCCGTCCTGGATATCTCCTGCATATCCAGCGCAGCCATACCCGCGTTCACCGCATTTGCTTGCAGCGGCAGCAGCGCAAGCAGCAGTGTCAGCAGCAGAAATATGGAACAAATGCGTTTGCTCATTTCCTTTCCTCCCGATTTTTTCTCTGAAGTCATGCCGAAGGAACAGCTCTGGCCAGAACATTTCGGATACAAAAGTACACATTTTTATCGAGATTAAAGTGGAATCAGGTCTTGCAAAATACATATGAAAATGTTATTATTTAGGTGTATCCAAAGCTGCCGAGGAAACGGTTTGCCTCTGGTTAACAAACTGTACTTATGTATCCGCATTGTCCCTTGCCCACCGAAGGAAGGTCCGGTGGGTGATTTTTAATGCCTTGGCCGCTTGACAGGCAGAGACTTCGCCTCTGCTCCACCGCTCTTTCCATTCCGGGAATTCCGCCGGTTTTGGAGATGGCCGTCGACCAAACTGAACGCCCCGCGCCTTTGCTGCCGCAATGCCCTCTGCCTGCCGCTGCCGGATAAACTCACGCTCCGTCTGCGCGACATAAGAAAGAAGCTGCAAAACAATGTCTGCAATCAGTGTGCCGGTCAGGTCGCGGTTCTGCCGCGTGTCCAGCAGCGGCATATCCAGCACCACGATGGCCGCGTGCTTTTCCTTTGTGATCACGCGCCATTGTTCCAGAATTTCCTCATAATTGCGCCCAAGACGGTCGATGCTCTTGACAACAAGCGTATCGCCGTCTTTCAATTTGCGCATCAGCCGCCTGTACTGCGTCCGCTCGAAGTCCTTTCCGGACTGCCTGTCTACAAAAATTGCGGTTTCCACAATTCCAAAGCCAGTCAACGCAATCAGTTGCCGATCCGCGTTCTGTTCCCTTGTAGATACACGTGCATACCCATATTCCATTTTTCAGACCTCCAATCTATTTCCGGATACGATAGATTGTAAGTCAGCCGTTAACCATACCGTTCAAGTAAGCGTTTCTGTGTTCACCTCGCTCAAAATTTCAAAGTTATAATAACTCTATATTAACTCTATTTTGGATTTTGTGCAAGGTGAAAAGTTATTATGAGTCCATAATAACTTTAATTGGAGATGGTAACATGGATAAAACAAACGAAAAGCACTTCGGCTTGCGCGTGGACGGCGATATTTTGGCAAAGTTCCGCTATGTTTGTGGGTTTGAAGGGCGTTCAGCCAATGCGCAGATTATTCAGCTGATGCTGAAATTCATTGCGGAGTATGAAAAAGAGCACGGAAAAATCCAATTATAGTAAAAAGCAGCCCAGAGGCACACACCGTGTACCTCTGGGCTGTCTCATATAATCTTTACTTCTTATTCAGATATGCCGCAATACGGTCAACGAAATACGCTGCATTCTCGATCTGCGCAGCCGTATCTGCCTTGGAGATTACGAAGAAATCGTCGTAGTCACTGTCTGTCCGCACGTCGAACAGGACAGAGATGATCTCCGACATTCGCGTTTCAAAGATTCCAGTTTTAATATACCGGCGGCGGAACTCAGAGATGATACCACTGTGGTGCTTCATGTCGATCTCGTCGAAAGCCAGCACTGCGCGCATTGCATGGAAGACCGCATAATAAGAGCGGTTCGCTGCGCTTTTGTAATTCTCCGTTTCAAGAAGATTTCTTGCCGCAGAAAGGCATTCTATCGCGTGTTCCAGCCGCGCCTGCGATAAGGCTTTTCGTTCATGCTCCTGCATAGCGGATGCCCTCCCGGACGACGTTCTGGTAATACGGCAGCGCCGTCTGATAGCGCTGGAACTGCTCCAGCGGCTTGACGGTTACGGAAACAGTGATGTCATGTTCCAAGCTCAATCGGCTGGTCACCTTCGCAACATCGTTGCGGTGCTTGGCAATTTCAGCCTGTCCCAGATCCACGGTCAGCAGGATATCAATGTCCGACTCCGGCGTGAAATCGCCGCGCGCATAGGAGCCGTACAGATAGGCGTCATGGATGCGCCCGAAAATCGGGCTGCACGCATCATAGACGCTGTGCAGAATTTCTTCTGCCTGATTCTTGGTGCACATATGCTCGCCTCCATTCATTGTTTTCATTATACCCTGAACTGCCCTCGCCGTCAACGGCAGTGTCATGACTACTGTTTGACTACTATCATCCCCGAAACTGAAAAAGCCGGTTTGCCCAGTGTTTTCAATGCTTTTCTGGAAATTCAGGAAAGACGGACGTTTTCACCAAAAATCGCACAAGCATTGAAAATCCAACATTCTATCAGGATGCACCTGAAAACTCCGACGTTTCTGCCCCATTCGGCTGAGAGAAGCCCAAAGCCGTTGATACGACTGGACTTTTCGGGTGTGAGAGCGATTTTCCGCTTGTTCCTTGACTACTGTTTGACTACCAATTTCAAAAAGCGATGACCGGCACTTCGCCGTTTATCTCATAAATGCGCTCGTAGCTCAGTTGGATAGAGTGACAGACTCCGACTCTGTAGGTCGCACGTTCGAATCGTGTCGGGCGTACCAAAAAGTCCTTGAAATCGTATGGTTTCAAGGACTTTTTATATAAAATTGTTGTTATATCACAGCTCATCAGGACATAGCTTTTTAACAGTCAGATTCAGATTTCCAAATTGCTCTGCATGATCTGACTGGCTGCTTTTTTATTTTTGTCAAAGGCGTGGGTGTAGATATCCAGCGTGGTCGACGGTTGACTGTGTCCCAGCAGCCCCGCAACCGTACCGACATCCGTGCCGCTGGCGATGAACAGGCTTGCCGCTGTGTGGCGCAGGCTGTGGACGTTCAGATCAGTCGGCAGGTCATTCGCCTTGAGGATTTTCTTGAAGCGCCATGTGAAGGTCGATGGTGTCATCGGCAGCTTCATACCTTTTCTGCGGAATACATAGTCGTCTTTCGTCTGCTTTCGCCGGTCATAACGCTCGGTTTCCGCCGCGCAGAAGGCTTCATATTCGCGGAGCAGGCTTTCCATCTCGCCAGAGAAGTACACATAACGATTGCCAGCTTTGGTTTTCGGTGCTTTCACGATAATCTCGTCACCGGTCGTTTTGACTGCGTTGCGACAGACGTGGATGCTGTGTTCGGCGTAGTTGATGTCCTCCCACTTGAGCGCACAGCACTCACCGCGCCGCATTCCAGTTGCGATGATGAGCTTGAAGTAGGTTTCGTACAGGATGCTCACGGTTTCCAGCGCCTGAATCAGCTTTTTCACCGTTTCATCATCC
>ERZ1106954.1784-NODE-1784-length-15741-cov-7.485465_pt1 | contig 15741 bp, 17 predicted proteins | sample MGYA00403678_ERZ1106954 | MGnify/ENA primary metagenome ERZ1106954 (study PRJEB35170, sample SAMEA104062445) | human gut metagenome | biome: human gut; feature: human-associated habitat; material: faeces | place: Denmark | collected 2012-08-20 ... | reverse complement strand
AGATGTCCATCTTCGACGAGCCCGAGGCCGGCATCGACCTCTGGAGCTTCCAGAATCTCATCAGCGTGTTCGAGAAGATGCACGAGACGATCCACGGCAGCATCCTCATCATCTCGCACCAGGAGCGCATCCTCGAGACGGCCGACAAGATCGTCGTGCTCGTCGACGGCGAGATCCGCGCTATCGGCAGCAAGGATGAGATTATGCCCGTGCTCATGCAGGCGTCGAGCGTGTGCAGCCGCCTGGCTGACAAGGTCTGAGGGAGGGAATCACCATGGATGCGATTGAGAAAAAACTGCTCGAAGAGGTCGCCGACCTCCACGGCATCCCCGAGGGTGCCTATAACATCCGCGCCGACGGCAAGCTCGCCGGCCGCAACACGACCGCGCACATCAACATCGTCACGAAAGAGGACAAGCCCGGCATCGACATTTACATCGCCCCCGGCACGAAAAACGAGAGCGTGCACATCCCGGTCATCATTTCCCAGACCGGCCTCAAGGACATGGTCTACAATGACTTCTACGTCGGTGAGGACTGCGATGTGACCATCGTCGCCGGCTGCGGCATCCACAACTGCGGCACGCAGGAGTCCCGCCACGACGGCATCCACAGCTTCTTTGTCGGCAAGAACGCCAAGGTGCGCTACATCGAAAAGCACTATGGCGAGGGCGACGGCAACGGCGAGAATGTCATGAACCCGACGACGATCGTTGACCTCGGCGAGAACGCCTACATGGAGATGGAGACGACCCAGATCAAGGGCATCGACTCCACCTACCGCGACACGCAGGCCCACCTGTCGGACGGCGCCACGCTCATCATCAAGGAAAAGATCATGACCCATGGTCACCAGCATGCGGAGACGAACTTCTCCGTCGACCTCGACGGCTATGACTCCAGCACGAACGTCATCTCCCGCTCCGTCGCCAAGGATCACTCCAGCCAGATGTTCAACTCCAACATCCGCGGCAACAACAAGTGCGCCGGCCACTCGGAGTGCGATGCCATCATCATGGACAACGGTGTCGTCGGCGCGCGTCCGGAGATCACGGCCAACTCCGTCGATGCCAGCCTCATCCACGAGGCCGCCATCGGCAAGATCGCCGGTGAGCAGCTCAACAAGCTCATGACCCTCGGCCTGACCGAAAAGGAAGCCGAGGAGCAGATCATCAGCGGTTTCCTGAAGTGAGGTGCGCGGCGTGATCGAGATCCTCTGTTTCGGCGACAGCAATACCTATGGCTTTACGCCCGACTGGAAGCACCGCTACGGGCGCGATATCCGCTACCCCGGCGTGCTGCAGGCCCTGCTCGGCGACGGGTATTACGTCGCGGAGGACGGCCTGGTCGGCCGCACGGCGGCGTTTCCGGACGATAACCGCGCGGGCCGATCCGCACTCGAGACGCTGCCGCTGAGCATCGAGAGCCACGGCCCGGTGCAGTACATCATCCTCATGCTCGGCACGAACGACTGCAAGATCGAAAAGTCCCGCTCTGCCGAGGACGTGGGCGCCGGCATGGATAAGCTCGTGCGGCTCGTTATCGGCATGCTGCCCGCGTGGACGAAGATCCTGCTCGTGGCCCCGCCGCCGCTCGGCCCGTCCGCGCCGCAGCGCGACCCGGAGTATGACGCGCAGTCGCTCTCCGTCTCACAGGGCGTGGCGGCGCAGTATCAGATGATCGCCGAGGCGTATGGTCTGCGGTTTCTGGACGCCGGCACGGTCACGCAGATGAGTGCGCTCGACGGCGAGCACCTCGACCCCGACGGCCACAGGAAGCTGGCCGCCGCCATTGCGGACATCGTCCGCCGCGACTGTGAGGCATGAGCGCGCTGACGCATATATGACGCACATATCACGGTAAAAGAGCTCTCTGCGCGGCGCCCGGCAGCCGCGCAGATTTTTTCTCCAAAATGCAAAAACGTTCTTGACATTCGTGTCGTTTTCTGATAAGATACACCTTGCCTGTGGGGGTATAGCTCAGCTGGGAGAGCGCTTGAATGGCATTCAAGAGGTCAGCGGTTCGATCCCGCTTATCTCCACCACGAAAAGAGACATCCGATCGGATGTCTCTTTTCATTTTAAAATCGAATGGAATGCAGAGAGCAAGCGCAATGGGCAGCTGCCCGCGGACTACGAATGGCGGGGCCGCTGACGCAGGACATCGGCACCGCACGCGTTTAGTCTGTTGCCTTTTGCTCGTTTGACAGGCAGTACGCAGCCATGTATACTGATGTCAGAACCCTTTGTATTGCGGTGAAACGCCAGAAGGTAGAGGTGTGCGATGGACGAACGGAAACCGGAGAAGTGCGTTCCTTTGAACAGCGAAGAAAAAGGCAGCTTGATTGTTGAATTGGTGATTACAATACCCGCCATTGTGTTTGCCTTTTTTTGGATTGCTTATTCGATGGCGAAAGATGTGTCTGAGAATACTGTCATATTGTCAGATGCAGATATTATAGCGGCACTGGCTGTGTATGTTTTGCTGTTCCTTGTTGCATATTTTGTTTTTTGTAATATGAGGTTCCTCTTTGCAAAGTATATGGTCTCAAACAATGGCATTTGCGTTCTTTCATTTCGAAAAAAATATTTCTATAAGTGGGCGGATGTGGAAGATGTATGCGTGTGCAATTTAGGACTCAGTAATAGTAATTTCCACCGTATTATCCGGTGCACAAAGGACGCGTCTTTGGACAAAACAAAGTTTGCAAAGAAAAAAGCTATCTTATTTGGACAGACTTGGCCGTGGTGGCAGGATATGCAGTTTGCTGTGTTTCATATGAAAACGATTGCAATCCTTCCGTTTACGGAGGAGAATTATAAATTGATCACACAGTATTATCCTAATATCCGAACATATTCAGCCGATGCTCCAGAAAACCTGTGAACAGGGAGAAATCCCCGGCGCGCGGTGAATGCCGCGCGCCGGGGATTTTCCATTATGCGCTTATCTGAAAACCGTGTCAGTTTTTGGCCGCGGGCGGCGCATATAGAACCGCTGCAGTTCTTTGATCGTGTAGTTGGTACCGAATTGGCGGTTGATGAGATTGCGCGCCATACCCCAGTTCCAGCCGTGCTCGCCAACGAGCCGGTACAGGACGTCGCGTATTTCGGGCTGCATATCGGGTCATCCTTTCTGATTCTACAGGTTTTCCGGCCGCATGGTCTGCGGCGGTGCAGTGCCGATAGGAGCTGTCCCGAAATCCGGCACTGCCGCTAAGAAAAAAGATAGCATATTCCAGGCATAAATTCAAGGAAATAGCAAAAAATCTTGCATAGATGAGATAAAGATTTGAAAAAATCCCCGGCCAACGGAAAAAACCGATAGCCGGGGAATGAAATTTTGCGCCGCTGAGGTTATTTGCCGAGGGACTTGACCCAGTCGGCAACTTCCTGCTGCGTGACGGCGGATGGGAAGCGCTTGCCCGTCTGCCAGTCACCGGTGCCGGCGAGTGCCGCAAGCTGCGCGCCGCTCTCGCCGATGTCGCTGCTTCCGGAGGTGCAGAAGGGGATGACCGTCTTGCCGGTGAAGTCATTGGCCTTGACGAACGTGTCCACCGGCCACGCGGCGATGCCCCACCAGATCGGGTAGCCGATGTAAACGGTGTCATAGTCGGCCCAGTTCGCCACAGTCGTGGTCTTGAGCGCCACATCGCGCAGGGTCTCATCGTCGTGCTCGCGCGAGACGCGGCTGTCGGCGTTGTTGTAGTCCAGATCGGCGCTCGTGTACGGCTCGGCCGGCTCGAGTTCCAGCAGGTCGCCGCCCGTCGCGGCGGCGATGGCCTCGGCCGCAGCCTTCGTGTTGCCGGTCGCGGAGAAATAGATGACGAGCGTCTTGCCGCTGGCGGCGGGGGCCGTGGTGGTCTCGGGCGTGGTGGTCTTGCTGCCGCAGGCGGCGAGGCTCAGGAGCATCAGCGCGCTGAACAGCAGGGGGATGATCTTTTTCATGACGGTACCTCCTTAGTCGTGGATGGCCGCGATCCAGCGGTCGATGGTCTTGTCCGGCGTGCGCAGCGTCGTGTCGTCAAAGTGCACGTCCAGGCCGGGCTTCACGTCCGCGCCCGGGCACAGCGCCCGCATATCCCGAATCGAGCGGCCGAGCCAGCCGCCGTTCGTGGCGAAGGGGTAGACGGTCTTGCCGCCGAGGTCGTGCGCGGTCAGAAAGGCGCGCATGGCGGGGGCGCAGGTGTACCACCAGACGGGCGTGCCGAGCACGATCGTGTCGTAGCGGCTCAGGTCGATGTCCATCGGTTTCAGCTCCGGCAGAAAGCCCTGCTTGACCTCCCGCTCGCCCTGCGCGACCACGTCGTCATACGAGCCGGTGTAGGGCACGACGGTGTCGATGCGGGCAATGTCTCCGCCGATGGCGGCGTGGATGCGCTCGGCGATGTGCTGCGTGTTGCCGCGGTAAGAATAGTAAAGGATCAGAGATTTCATATTGCTTACCTCCGTATTGCATATTGTTTTCAGGTTACCGTCATCATACAACCTGAAGCTGACTTTAGGTCAAGTGCGAAAATGTAAAGTTTTTTTGAACCGTGTAGCCGGATACACAGGTATATATTGTGAACAATGGAATTTTACTTGACAATCCGCAAAACATCTGCTAATGATGGATAGCGGTGGGCGGAACGGACAATTTCTGCGACCGCCGGGCTGCGGCTCCGGCGTGTACGGCCGTCCCCATAGAATACAGGAGGAACCATGAAAGACAACCGCGAAAAAGAACCCGAGATCAAAGTAAAAAGTGTAAAGAAAGCCCTGGATGTGCTCAACTGCTTCATCAAGAAGCAGCCGCTGGGCGTGACGGAGATCAGCGAGATGCTGGGTCTGTATAAGAGCAATGTATACGATATTCTTACGACACTCACGGCTATGGAGTATCTGACGCAGGTCAAGGAGACCGGCAAATACGAGCTGGGCATTGGTATTGCACGGCTGGGCAATGCGGTGGGTGACCGCTTTGGCTTCCACAAGCTGGCGGGCCGTCACATCCACGAGATCGCCGCCGAGGTGGGGGAGACCGTTTATCTGACGACCCTGATGGGCACCTCCGTGCTCTACCTGGATGTTGCCGTGCCGTCGAACGAGCGCAGCCCGGCCATCGTCAGCTCCGTTCGCAACAATATGGAGCCGCTCCACTGCACAAGCTGCGGCAAGGCCATGCTGGCCTGCATGCCGGACAGCTTTGTAAAGGAGTATTTGTCCATGCCCATGGAGAAGTTTACCGAGTATACCATCACCGATCCGGTGGAGCTGAGTAAGGAGATCGACCTGATCCGCGAGCGCGGCTATTCCCGGGACCAGATGGAATACTCCGTTGGCATCAGCTGTGTGGCCGTGCCGATCGTGGTGCACGGTAATCTGCAGGGTGTGATCAGCATCAGCGCGCCTTCTCCGCGCATGGAGGATGCGCGGGTTATGCAGTTTGTTGAAATTCTGCGGCAGCATGTCCGACAAATTGAAAGTGATTTGTCGAAATAAACAATTTTGCGCTGGAATTTTGTGATATAGTCCAAATTGACGTATTCGGAAAACAGTGCTAATATGAAGCCATAGGATGGTTGCACTCTATTTTTTCTTTGTGTTATATGCAGAACGGCGTTCTATAATTTAGAACACATGCTGTTTTGCCTTTTGCATTCCACAGTCGATTAGGTAGAGGCAGAAGAGATGCAGGCCCTCGCGCCTGCACTTCTTTGTTCTACTATATAGAACACTGTTCTGAAAAACAAAACTGCCAGGCATACAGAGTCCAGAGGTGGGGTTGTGTGTCGGTAAGACAAATCATGCAGGAGGGTTGATCCAGCGATGGAAAAAATCAAGTTGAACACCAAGCGGTGTAAGGGCTGCTACCTGTGCGTGAGCGTGTGCCCGGTCAAGGCGCTCTCTCCGTCCGGTGAGCTTGGCGAGCAGGGCTATGAAACCGTGAAGGTCGATGAAGAAAAGTGCATCACCTGCGGCAGCTGCTACAGAATGTGCCCTGACTACGCGATCGAAATTTTGAAATGAGAGGGAAGTGACAAAACAATGGCTAAAGTATTGATGAAAGGCAATGAGGCCTTTGCAGAGTCCTGTCTTCGCGCTGGATGCCGTTTCTTCAGCGGCTATCCCATCACCCCGCAGACGGAGATTCTGGAGTATATGTCCTGGCGCATGGAGCAGGTCGGCGGTCAGTTCATCCAGACGGAGTCCGAGCTTGCCGGCATCAACATGCTCTTCGGCGCGGCCTGCTGCGGCGCGCGTGCGCTGACCACTTCCGCCGGCCCCGGCTTCTCCCTGAAGCAGGAAGGCATCTCTTACCTCTGCGGTAACGACATCCCGGCGGTCATCGCGGACGTCATGCGTATCGGCTCCGGCCTGGGCGACATCTTCCAGGGCCAGGGCGACTACTGGCAGCTGACCCGCGGCGGCGGCCACGGCGATTACCGCACCATCGTTCTTGCACCGTCGAGCGTGCAGGAGAACGCCGATCTGGCCTACCTGGCCTTCGATCTGGCGGAGAAATATCGTCATCCCGTTCTGATTGGCTCCGACGCCGCCATCGGCCAGATGGTCGAGCCCGTCGAGCTGCCCGAGATGCGCGAGCACGACATCAACACGTATGACTGGGCCATCCGCCCCCGCAAGGCCGGCGAGGACCAGAAGGTCATCTGGAACACCTACTACACCATCGGCGCCGACGCCTACATGGATTACCTCAAGGAGAAGTACGCGACGATCGAGGCCAATGAGCAGCGCTGGGAGAACGTCCAGACCGACGACGCTGAGATCGTCCTCGTGGCATACGGCATCAGCTCCCGTGTCTGCAAGGCAGCGGTGAAGAAGGCGCGTGCGCAGGGCATCAAGCTCGGCCTCATCCGCCCAATCACCCTCTGGCCGTACCCGCAGAAAGCGTTTGATGCGCTGGGCGATCAGGTCAAGGGCTTCCTTGTGGTCGAGATGAGCATTCTGGGCCAGATGTGCGACGACGTGGTGCTGGCCTGCGGCAACAAGCATCCGGTGGAGAGCTACGGCGAGTTCGCAAATGTCCCGTCTGAGGATGTCATTCTCGAGCGCGTCCAAGAGATGCTGAAGAAGTACTGAGGAGGGACAGACAATGAAACTGAGTGTACCGAATGGAATCAACATGGATGCCCATGTGGGCTGGTGCCCGGGCTGCGGCCACGGCATCGTGGCCCGTCTGGTCGCGGAAGCCGCCAGAGATCTGGGGATCGAAGAAAATATCATCATGGTCGAGGACGTGGCCTGCGGTGAGTTCGCGCAGAACGTCCTGAAGTTCAACACCATCGGCGCTGCCCACGGCCGCCCGATCATCACGGCTGCCGGCGCCAAGCGCACCCGCCCCGACGCGATCGTCATCGCGCACCCGGGCGACGGTTCCGCCTACAGCATCGGCATGGAGAGCACCATTCACTGCGCGCTGCGCAATGAGAACATCCTGGCGCTCGTCGTCAACAACAGCGTTTTCGGCATGACCGGCGGCCAGATGTCCCCGACCTCCCTGCCGAACATGAAGACCACTTCCTCCCCCAAGGGCAGAGACGTGGAAAAGAACGGCCACCCCTTCGACGTGACCAAGACGCTCAGCAGCTTTGACATCGCTTATCTGGCCCGCGGCAGCGTGGACAGCCCGGCGCAGGTCATCAAGACCGGCAAGATGATCAAAAAGGCGCTCCAGAAGCAGATGAACGGCGAGGGCTTCTGCCTGGTCGAAGTGCTCAGCCCGTGCCCGACCAACTGGAACAAGCAGCCTGCCGACGCGCTCGAATTCATGAAAGAGCAGCAGGAAGCCTTCTATCCGCTGGGCGAGTTTGTTGATAAGGGAGGAGAAGCATAATGACTGAAATTATTTGTTCCGGATTTGGCGGACAGGGCGTCCTCGTGGCCGGCATGATCCTTGCAGACGCCGGCATGGAAGACGGCAAAAACGTCACCTGGTATCCGTCCTACGGTTCCGAAATGCGCGGCGGCACCGCCAACTGCAACATCAAGATCAGCGAAGAGGAGATCCCCAGCCCCTACTGCCATCAGCTGGACATCCTTTACACGCTCAACGATGCGGCGATCGACAAGTTCGAGAGCCAGGTCCGTCCGGGCGGCATCCTGCTCGTCAACAGCAGCCTGGCTCGCAAGGACAGAGTGTACCGCGATGACATCCAGGTCATCAAGGTTCCTGCAACGGACATCGCCAATGAGCTCGGCAACGCCCGCGGCACGAACATCGTGATGCTCGGTGCACTGTCTTACGCTTCTCCTGATTTTGACGCGACGTATATGCGCGGCGCGATCGACTACTTCTTCGCCAAGAAGGGTAAGGTCAACCCGAAGAACGCCATCTGCTTCGACCGCGGCGTGGAAGCAGCCAAGGCGCAGGTATAAACTGTCTCATCGCTTCGGCATCGGCGGGGAAACACCCGCCGGTACCGAAGTGCGAGGCGGCAGGAGAGAAAAAATAGAATTATGGGAAATGTCAGAGTTGTTGACGCAATTATTATTGTCGTCTACTTTGCGGTCATGGCGGTCATGGGTATCATCGCTTATCGCCGCAACAAGACCAGTGAGGACTTTTTTGTCGCCGGCAAGTCCATGGGCACGTTTTCTCTGGCGGCTATGTGGCTGTCGTCCTGGATCGGCGGTTCATCCATCGTGGGGACATCCACAGATGCCTATAATCTCGGCGTTACCGGCGGTTGGTACGTAACGATCCTGGCAGTTGGCTGTGTGATCTTTGGTCTTACGTTCTCCAAGGTAACAAAAACGCTGGGCGACAAGCTCAAAAACATTACTTACCCCGGCCTGATCATGAGCCGGTATGACCGCGTCTCGAGCGATATCGTGATCATTTGCTGCTTTCTTGCAAATGTCGGCTTCCTGGCCAGTCAGCTCGTTGCCATGGGCAGCATGCTGACGACGATCACGGGCTGGAGCGCATCGACCTGCTTTATCATCAGCACCGTTATCACCATTGCATATTCCGCCATCGGTGGTTTGATGGCAATTAAATATACGACCTGGATTCAGTTCATTCTCATCGTCCTGGGCACGGTTGTGCTGGGCATCCCGCTGTCTGCCAAGGCAATGGGCGGGTTCAGCCAGCTGCAGACGCTTCCTCCCGAGTGGTTTGACATCGGCCGTCGCGGCTGGCCGATGATCCTTGCGCTCGGCGTGAGCTCTGTGTTCTCGTTTTTCACCAGCATGGACAGCTACACCCGCTGCTTTGCTGCCAAAAACGAGCGGGTCGCCCGTGACGGCGCTCTCTGGGCCGGTCTCGGTGTGTTCTTCATCGCAATTGGCGCCACGATCATGGGCATGGCCGCAAAGGTCCTGCTGCCCGAGCTTCCGGCCGGCAGCAGCGCTTATGCTGCCCTCGTGGCAAAGTTCTTCCCGGTCGGCGTCTCCGGCCTCGTGCTGGTGGGTGTGTTCGCTGCGATCATGTCGACAGGTGTCGTGTGCATCAACGTCTGCTCGGCCAATATCAGTGTGGACATTTACAAAGACCGCATCAAGCCGGACGCACCGGACCGCAAGGTCATGGTGCTCGGCATTGTCAGCTCGCTGGTCGTCGGCGTAATTGGCGCGCTGCTCGCCTGGTGGAAGTATGACATCATCGAGCTGCTGCTGCTTGCCTTCACGTTCCAGGCATCGGCGCTGTTCTTCCCGACGGTGTGCGGCGTGTTCTGGAAGAAGCCGACGGCAAAGGCCTCCTCTGTCAGCATGATCGTGTCGCTGGCGGTGGTGCTTCTCTGGCTGGTCGGCGACGGCCTCGGCTGGGGCAAGCTCTTTGCAATCGACGCGCTCTGGCCCGGCCTGCTGTCTTCCGGCGTGGTGTTTTTCGTCATGACGCTTACAACCAAACCCACGGAGGCGGACAAGCAGCGCTGTGAAATCTTTTTCGCAAACCCGGACGCAAAACCGGAGGAAATAAAGTAAAGAAAATCGTGCAAACAGAAAGGGAAACGAAAATGAAACTAGTTTATGCAGAGACCCCTGCAACCATGGGGCAGGACCATTCTGTCGATGACAGCTTCCTGCCGGAAGGCGTTACGCACATCATATCCGAGTACGATCCGGCGCAGCCGATCACCTCGGAGAAGAACCAGAAGTTCGTCGCGGATATCAAGGATGCCGACATCATCATCAACAGCTATGTTGACTTCCAGGAAGAGCTGCTCGACGCAATGGATCACTGCAAGGTGATCTCCTTCCAGTCCACCGGCTACAACGCCGCCAACCTCGAGTACGCCGCCAAGAAGGGCGTCGCCGTGGTTTCCATCCGTGACTACTGCACGCAGGAGACGGCCGAGAACGCTATTGCTTCCATGATGTGCCTGCAGCGCAACACCATCAACTACAACCGTGCGATCCAGGAGGATAAGGTCTGGGATTACAGCCTGTTCCCGGGTATGAAGCGCGTTGAGGGCCAGACCATGGCCATCATCGGCTTCGGCCGCATCGGCCAGCACGTCGGCCGCATCGCCGGCAAGGGCCTGGGCATGAAGGTCATCGCCTATGATCCGTTCCTGCCGCCCGAGATCGCCAAGGAGCAGGGCGTGGAGCTCGTCGATCTGGACACCGCGCTTGCAGAGGGCGACGTCATCTCCGTGCACATGAACCTCACGGCCGACAACAAGTATTTCTTCACCAAAGAGACCTTTGCCAAGATGAAGAAGCACCCCATCTTCATCAACGAGGGCCGCGGCGAGATGGTCGAAGAGGCCGCGCTCAAGTGGGCTCTGGACGAAGGCATTCTCCGCGGCGCCGGCATCGACATGCTCGAGTCGGAAGACCCGGATCTGAGCAAGTGTGTGCTCATCGAGGATCCCCCGCGCAAGAACCTCATCATCAACCCGCACAGCGGCTACTGGTCCGATACCTCGGACTATCTGGTGCGCAAGTACTCCATGGAAAATGCCATGAACTATGTCAACGGCAACTTTGACGCCGTCCATGACATTCGCAACGGTGTGAGAAAGTAAATTTCCCCTCCGGGGCCTCCCGGGAATAATAAGTTTAATTTGAAAGAGAGGATTCACCCCATGAAGAAGTGGAAAGGTATGGTTGGCGTTCTCGCGTGCGCCTTCCTGTACTCCTCGATGTACCTGCTGCCTTATATCAAGTACATCTTCTATGATGCAATCGTCGCGGCGACCGGCTTCACCAATACGCAGATCGGCATCACGCTGAGCGCTTACATTGTCGCAGCCATCATCAGCACGGTCCCCAGCGGCTGGATCGCCGACCGCTTCCCGCCCAAGAAAATGCTGGTCCTGTCCGGTGTCGCGCACGCGATCTTCAGTGTCATGGCGCTGCTGTTCATCCGCAGCTACACGATGACGCTCGTGTGCTTCTTCCTGATGGGCCTGTCGAGCACGCTGGCCTTCTGGTCACCGGTGTTCAAGGCCGTTTCCATGGCCGGTTCCAAGGAAGACCAGGGCAAGTTTTACGGCCTGTTTGAGGGCTTCAACGGCATCGGTAGCATGCTCTTCAACTTCGGTGCTCTATGGGTGTTCGCCCGCGTGACCAGCGGTTCCGTCGATGCCCTGAAGGCTGTCTACATCTTCTATATTGCGGCCTCCGTCGTCTCGACGCTTCTGGTCGCGTTCCTGTATCATGCGCAGCTCGACGCCGTTGAGACCGAAAACAAGGAAAAGCCGGAGCACGAAAAGCGCGCGAGCACCAAGGAGATCTTCCGCGTGTTCAAGATGCCCAAGGTCTGGATGTTCAGCCTGATGGTCTTCGGTGTGTACGGTTTCTACTGCGGCAGCAGCTACCTGACGCCTTACTTCTCCACCGTGCTCGGTGTCAGCGTTGCGTTCTCCGGCGGCCTTGCCACCCTGAAAAACTACGGCACCCGTCTGGCCGGCGCTCCGATCGCCGGTGCGATCTGCGACAAGATCGGCCGCCTGAAGTTCATGGTCATCGGCTTCGTTGTCGCCATCGTTCTGATGATCGCCTTCATGATGATGCCGGCTTCCAACAGCGCGCTTGTGCCCATCATGATCCTCATGTTCGCCCTCGCGCTTGTCGACGTGGCCATGAAGGGCGTGCAGTTCTCCGTACTCGATGAGATCGGTGTCGACCAGAGCGTCAACGGCATGGCCATCTCCATCGCCAGCCTCATCGGCTTCAACCTGCCCGACGTGGCACTGCACCCGATCTTCGGCGCCATCCTCGATGCCAACGAGCCGGTCGCAGCCTATAAGATCATTTTTGCCTGCCTGCTGGGTATGCTCGTGCTGGGCTTTGTCATGAGCCTGATCCTCGCGCTCATGCAGAAGAAGAGCCCGAAGCAGCCGGAGCCGGCCAAAGCGGCAGAGTAATTCCCGATTCCATTCTTTCCTTTCGGAGCATACCGGTTCCGGCCGGTATGCCCCGGTTCTGATTCTGATTCTGATAATAGCTACCTATCTCTTTTCATCTCTCTGGCCCGGTCGTCTATGCCGGCCGGGCCTCTCTTACGCGAACTTCTGCGAATGTCACAGAAAGGTATGGGGCCTGTGCGGCCTCCCCGAAAACTATGAAAAACAAAGTTGTAGATATCGACACAGCGATCGATCAAATCAAAAAGAATGACACCGTTTTGTTCGGCGGCTTCGGCAACGTGGGCGCACCGCTGCACCTGCTGTACGCGCTGGCAAAGCGTCCAGATATCGACGGGCTGACCCTCGTGTCCGAGGATATGCACTACGGCGGCCTGAACTATGTTCAGGGGCCGGAGGTACTGTATCAGACCGGTCAGCTCAAAAAGATTGTCGTCAGCTTCATCGGCAGCCACAAGGTGATCGAAAATGCCATCAATGACGGCAAGCTTGAGCTGGAGTTCGTGCCGCAGGGCACGCTGGCTGAGCGTCTGCGCGCCGCAGGCTCCGGCCTCGGCGGGTTCTACACGCCCACCGGCGTCGGCACCGAGGTCGAGCAAGGCAAAGAGACCAAGATCATTGACGGCAAGAAGTATATCTTTGAAAAGCCGCTGCGCGGCAATGTCGCACTTGTCAAGGCCTATCGGGCCGACCGCATGGGCAATGCCGTCTTCAAGCTCACGGCGGCAAACTTCAATCCCTGGATGGCGACGGCCGCCGACACGGTCATCCTCGAGGTCGAGCAGCTCGTCGAGGTCGGCGAGATCGACCCGGATGACGTGCAGCTACCCGGATTCTTCGTGGACTATATCGTTGTCAAGGAAGGAGCGATGTTCTGATGGGAAAACGTGAATTCATTGCCAGGAATGTCGCCGCCATGTTCCACGACGGGGATGTGGTCAACCTTGGTGTCGGCATTCCGACGCTGGCGAGCACCTATGTGCCGGAGGGCATGACGGTGCTGTTCCACGCGGAAAACGGCTGCGTGGGCGCGGGAGAAGCCGGCGGCTTCCCGTGGGATTTCTCAACGCGCGAGAGCGTGATCGCCTGGATGGACAGCTGCGCCGGCGAAAAAGGCAGCTGGAAGACCGTGCACAAGGACCTGTGCAACGCCAGCGGCGAAGTCATCACACTTATCCCCGGTGCCTGCTGCTTTGACAGCACGATGGCGTTTGCCATTGCACGCGGCGGCCACCTGGATGCGACCGTGCTTGGCGCACTGCAGGTCGATGAGGACTGCAACCTTGCCAACTGGAAGATCCCCGGCAAGAAGCTCAACGGCATGGGTGGCGCGATGGATATCGTCAGCGGCGCCAAAAAGGTCATCATCGCCATGGAGCACTGCACGAAAAACGGGGATGCGAAGATCGTGGAGCACTGCTCGCTGCCGCTCACGGCGCCCGGCTGCGTGAATACGATCGTGACCGAGCTGTGCATCATCGACTGCAAGCCCGGCTGCCTGACGGTCACGGCGATCGCGCCCGGTGTGACGCCCGACGAGATCCGTGCCAAGACCGGCGCGCACCTGCGTTTTGCCGAGCAGCTGGAGACCATGCTCAGCGAGTGATTTCCCGTTCATGAAAAAAACCGGGCATTGCCCGGAAAATATATCGAGATCTAACGATCCACGAAAGGAGCTTATTTATGAGCGAACGATTTCAGGGCAGAGTTGCCATCGTGACCGGCGGCGGCAGCGGCATCGGCGCTGCTGTGGCCAAGCGTCTGGCGGCAGACGGCGCAAAAATGGTTGTCGTCTTCGGACGTCGGCTCAGCGCTCTGCAGAACACGGTCGATGCGATCGGCGCCGACCGCTGTTATGCCATGTCCGTCGATGTCAGCGACGAGGAGCAGGTCAAATCGGCCATTGCCAAGGTCCACGAAATGTTCGGAACGGTGGACATTCTGGCTAATATGGCCGGTATCCCGGGCCCGAGTGAGCGCGTGGAGGACTACACGTTTGCCGACTTCAAGAAGGTCTACAGCATCAACGTCTTCGGCACGTTCCTGACCATGAAGTATTGCCTGCCGATCATGCAGGCGCAGCATCGCGGTGCGATCGTCAATACGTGTTCCTGCTCCGGCATGCGCGGCTACCAGCTGGAGATCGGCTACGGTTCCAGCAAGTTTGCCGTCATGGGCATGACCATGAACGCGGCCAATGAAAATGGCGGCAACGGCGTGCGCATCAACTGCTACGCCCCCGGCTGGGTGGACACCGACATGCTCGACTCCATCCTCAGCCAGTACGAAGTCACCAAGGGTGTGCACACCGAGAAAAACGAGCTGAAAAACGGCACCATGAGCCGTCCCAGCACGCCGGAAGAGATGGCCAACGTCGTCTGCTTCCTCCTGTCCGATGAGGCTTCCTACGTCAACGGCGCGAACTTTGTCTGCGACGGTGGCAAGACACTCAACTGATCCAATACTCCCTTCTTTCTTTTTTTGTTATTCTTTAGAACCTTTTTCTGTTATTCTGTTTTATTTGCTATCTCTCTTTTGATCTCCTTATTTTCAATTTCCTAATCTCTCCTCAGCACGAAACCGGGAAAGCTTTGCTTTCCCGGTTTTGTGCATAGGTATGTTCTTTTTTCATCCCAGCTGGTCAAGCTCTGCCTGCCACACGGCAGCGCAGGCGTCGCTGGGCATGCGCCAGTCGCCGCGGGGACTGAGCGTGATCGAGCCGATCTTCGGCCCGTCGGGCAGGCAGCTGCGTTTGAACTGCTGGGCGAAGAAGCGGCGGTAGAAATTTTTCAGCCAGTGCAGCAGCACATCGTCCGGGTACCGGTCACCGAGCGCATGGCGCGCCAGCCGGTAGATTTTCGCCGGGCCGAAGCCGAAGCGCAGTACGTAGTACAGGTAAAAATCGTGCAGCTCGTAGGGTCCCACGAGTGACTCCGTCTGCTGGGCAATCTCGCCGTTTTCGTTTGCCGGCAGCAGTTCGGGGCTGACCGGCGTGTCGAGGATGTCGAGCAGCACGGCGCGCAGGGTCTCATTTTCCGCCGCGTCGGCGGCATAGCGCACGATGTGCCGCACGAGCGTTTTCGGCACGTCGGCGTTCACGCCGTACATGCTCATGTGGTCGCCGTTGTAAGTGGCCCAGCCGAGGGCCAGCTCACTCAGGTCGCCGGTGCCGACGACGAGGCCGCCCGTGCGGTTGGCGAGGTCCATGAGCTCGAGCGTGCGCACGCGCGCCTGGCAGTTTTCATACGTCACGTCGAGCACGGCTTCGTCCTGCCCAATGTCGGCAAAGTGACTGTGGACGGTGCGCGCGATCGGGATCTCCTGAAAGGTCACGCCCAGCTCATCGCAGAGGATCTCGGCGTTGGAGCGCGTGCGGTGCGTCGTGCCGAAGCACGGCATCGTCACGGCCAGCACGTCCT
>ERZ1106954.1779-NODE-1779-length-15753-cov-17.218754_pt1 | contig 15753 bp, 9 predicted proteins | sample MGYA00403678_ERZ1106954 | MGnify/ENA primary metagenome ERZ1106954 (study PRJEB35170, sample SAMEA104062445) | human gut metagenome | biome: human gut; feature: human-associated habitat; material: faeces | place: Denmark | collected 2012-08-20 ... | reverse complement strand
CGAAAAGCTCCCCCTTCGGGGGAGCTGGCACGCCGTCAGGCGTGACTGAGAGGGTCTCCCCAAACCAAAAAGGCTGCCCCGGGTAACGGAGCAGCCCTTCTGGTTTATGATGAAAAGAAGAAAATGAAGAAGAATGGCTTATTATTTGGCGGCTTTTTCGCCCTCCGGGAAGATGATCTTATTCACAAAGAAGAAGATGACCATGGAGATGCCGCCATTGAGGACGGTGGTGCCGATGTTGTAGATGAAGTCCGGTACCAGCAGCCCTGCCACCGCCACCCAGATGCAGTTGATGGAGTTGACGATGCAGGTGATGATGCAGAAGGCCAGCACATACCAGCCGATCTGCTTTGCCAGATTGCCCTTGCTGCGGAACACAAAATTGCGCTGGATGGGGAAGTTGATGCACTCGCCGATGACCATGGCGATCATGTAGGCGCAGAAGTAGGGCAGACCACCGTGGGCGGCATCGTAGCCGAGGATGTTCCACTTGAAGGTCTCGCCGAACAGGGTGATATCAATGCCCGGCCAGCCGAAATCCACCACCGGCAGGCTTGCAAAGGCCTTGGGCAGAAATTGCAGCAGCAGGTACTTGAACACCGTGATGAAGTTGGACACGATGACGAACAGGCCGCCCTCGCGCACCCACTTGGCAGCGGCGGGGTGCTTTGCCGCAAAGTTATTCCAGAAATTCATAGCCTGCTTCCTTTCAGCTGTTTTTCAGGCGCTCTTCCATGCGGCTGTTCAGCACGAGGTTCTTCACGGCCTCCACGATCACCCGCACAAGACCGATGATCCAGAAGCCCTGCAGCTCCATCACGATGCCGTCCACCATGCCCATGCTGATAGCGCCGTTGGTCATTTTGGCCAGCGCACGCAGAGGCATATTGTACTGGAACAGGATGTTCAGGTCGGGCTTGCCCTTTTTGATGCTGCGGCGCAGCAGGGCACCCAGTACCGCCGCTGCCAGCCAGCCGATGGGGCTGCGTCCGTGTCCCATCTCGCCCAGCGTCATGTTGCGGTCGATGCGTACTTTGTTCTCCGGGATAGCATGGCCCAGCAGCGCCTCAAACTCCGCGTCCGGCACGTTCTGCACCTGCGCAGTGCGGTAATGTTCCAGATTTTTGCCCGCATAGGGGTCGGGTGCGCCGGTGCCCGCCACCGTGACAGCGGCAGTCAAGCGGATATCGGCGCTGGAAGCGCCCACCAGCAGCTGATAGCTGCCGCCCTCCACCTCCCAGCGGTCGGTCTTGACGTTCCAGTAGCGGAACGCCTTATCGTCCAGCGGGATGGTGACGGTCTTGCTCTCTCCGGCTTCCAGCTGCACCTTGGCAAAGCCCTTCAGCTCCTTAACGGGGCGGAAAACCTTTGCATCCGGCTTTGCCACATACAGCTGCACCACCTCGGCACCTGCACAGCTGCCGGTGTTGGTGACAGTCAGGGTCACGCCCTTTTCGTCTGCTTTCAGGTCACTGTACGCAAAGCTGGTGTAGCTCAGGCCGTAGCCGAAGGGGAAGGCGGCGGGCACACCGGCGGTGTCGTAGTAGCGGTAGCCCACATACAGACCCTCGCGGTACTCCACAGTGGGGCCGTCGCCGCCGAAATGCGCTTTTGCAGGGGTGTCGGCGTAGCTGCGCGCCCAAGTCTCAGCCAGCTTACCGCAGGGGTTCTGCGCGCCGGTGAGCACCTCGACCAGTGCGCCCGCACCGGCCTGACCGCCCAGACAGCCGTAGACCAGCGACTTGCAGTTCTTGACCCAATCGCTTTCCAGCGAGGAGCCTGCACTCAGCAGCACCACCACGTTGGGGTTTGCCGCCGCCACAGCTGCCAGCAGCTCCAGCTGGTTTTCTGCCAGCTTCATGTCGGCGCGGTCGATGCCCTCGCTCTCCTTGATCTCGTCCAGACCCATGCACAGCAGCACCACATTGGCGTTCTTTGCCAGCAGCACCGCCTCGGCCTTCAGCGCCTCATCGGGCTTGCCCTGCCGGTCAAAGCCCTTGGCGTAGCCGACGCTGTTCAGGCCGCTCTCGGCAAGGCAGTCCAGAAAGGAATCCACCTTGATGGAGTTGACGGCGCTGGAGCCTGCACCCTGATAGCGGGGGGTCTGGGCAAAGTCGCCGATGACCGCCACCTTCTCCCCCTTTGCAAGGGGCAGCAGGCTGTTTTCGTTCTTCAGCAGCACGATGCTCTGGGCAGCAGCCCGGCGTGCCAGTGCGTGGTGGGCGTCGGCATCGAACTTGCCGGGTGCGGCATCCACCGCCGCCTTGGTGGTAAACACCAGTTCCAGCAGCTCCTCCAGCCGGGCATCCACGTCCGCTTCGGTGATCTTGCCGGTCTGCACCGCCTTCATCAACTCCCGGACGGCGTCTCCGCCGGGGGCGGGCATTTCCAGCGTAGAGCCGTTCTTTACGCCGAGGGCGTGGTCGTTGCTTCCGCCCCAGTCGGTGACCACTGCGCCGTCAAAGCCCCAGTCCCTGCGCAGGATATCCATAAGCAGGTGGGCGTTCTCGTTGGCGTAGGTGCCGTTGACGAGGTTGTAGGCGGACATGATGGTCTTGGGCTGCGCTTCTTTGACCACCATCTCGAAGCCGGTCAGGTAAATTTCCCGCAGGGTGCGCTCGTCCACGATGGAATCCGAGGCCATACGGCGCAGCTCCTGACTGTTCACAGCAAAGTGCTTGGGGCAGGCGGCAATGCCGTTTTTCTGGATGCCGCGGACGTAGGCCGCCGCCATCTTACCGGCAAGGTAGGGGTCCTCCGAGAAATACTCGAAGTTGCGGCCGCACAGGGGGCTGCGCTTGATGTTCAGGCCGGGGCCCAGCAGCACCGACACGCCCTGTGCCGCTGCCTCTTCGCCCATGGCTGCGCCCACAGCCTCGCCCAGCGCCGGGTCCCAGCTGTTGGCCACGGTAGCCGAGGTGGGGAAGCAGGTGGCGGGCACACTGGGGTTCAGTCCCAAATGGTCAGCCGCACCCGCCTGCTTGCGCACGCCGTTGGGGCCGTCGGACAGGGTAATGGCCGGGATGCCCTTGCCCGGCAGCGCCCGGGTGGTGAACACCGTGCCGCCGCTCAGCAGGGCGCATTTCTGTTCCAGGCTCAGTTTTGCAATAATATCCTGATGTTTCACGGGGAAATCTCCTTTCAGTAGAAACGGTATTGCCTTTGGAAACAGGACCACGCATAAGGAGAAAGCGTGATTCTGTTTCCAAAAGGGAACACGGCTGCGGGTCGTAACTGCCGTGCAGCCGTGTTCCAGAATTAGAAGAAAGACAGTTTTGATTACGGGTCAGTGCTTATGCCTTACTCACATCCGCACCTGCATTGGTATTAGCCAGCATTTTATTATACTTGCGGCGGCGAAGAATCACCACAACACCTGCCAGAACCAACACATAGACAATCACACTGCCTACCAGTGCAGGCGTGCGCCACATAGGCACAGGCGCATCTACATCTACACCGTAGCTATTCGCCAGCGTATACAGATACTGATGTGCAGCTTCGCGCATCTTCAGCTGACCGGTAGCAGTCTGGCTCAGGTTATCGAAGGTCTTAGTGCCCCAGCCAAACAGCAGACTGGTACCACCTGCCAAGACAGCTTTTTCAATATCCATAAAGCCATGCTCCTCGTTGTTATCCGTAATCACAGTGCCAATAAAGCCCCATTCATTACGCAGAACATTGGTCAGTAGTGCAGTACTTGCACCGGCCCAAGTAGTACCAATATTATTGTAGGAAGACATCACAGCCGTGCTGCCGCCTTCCTTCACAGCCTTTTCAAACGGCACGAAGTAAATTTCACGCATTGCCTGCTCATCGGCCCAGGTGCACAGACCATAATGACGCCAGGTTTCACGCTCATTCAGTGCAAAATGCTTAATGTAGCAGTACATACCATTTTTCTCTGCCGCACCAACCGTAGCAGCGGACATGGAACCAGAAAGGAAGCCATCCTCAGAATAGTACTCAAAGTTACGGCCAGCAAATGCATTGCGGTGGGTATTAGCACCAGGTGCATACCAGCCGGAAATATTCCACGCCTTTCCTTCCTGCGAGATTGCATCGCCAAATTCAGAAGCCAGGTCTACATTCCAAGTAGCCGCCAGCAGAACTTCTGCCGGATAAGTAACCGTCTTATATGTGCAGGTACCCATAAAGGCATCGAACACATAACTCAGAGCGGCAGGTCCGTCCATTTCATAAGTCTGTCCCTTACCGATATTATCAACTGCTGCACTTCCCCAGCCATCTGCGCCCAGCAGTTTGTACATATCATCAAGGGTCAGCTGATCCAGCAGCTTATCCCACTGTGCATCATCATAGGCAAGGCCTTCCATGTCTTTCAGAGTAAGGCCATTCTTTGCACCAAAGGTCGGCGCAGTGTCATCTGCATTCACATAGCTATCATCCACTAACAGCGCATTGTTGAAGGCTTCCAGCTGTTCAGCAGTTGCTTCCTTGCTGGTACCGGGAACGATCTGCCAAGTGTCACGGTTGAGGTAAGCCACATCACCAGCTGCATCATCAAACTGATTTGTTGCTACCACTTCGTCCGAAGAGCGCTTGCCGACATACTTGCAGTTTTCCACACCACTGCCAAACGCACTGTCCTGGAACACTTCATTCTCAGCAACCTTGCAGGTCATGGTCAGATTATCTTTCACCGTATGAGAATCCGTACGCAGAGAAATCTGATACTCGCCAGCTTCCAGCACGTAGGAACCGGTAGAAGTGTAGTACTTCTGTGCATCATAAGAAGCCATCTGCTCTACCGGCATAGAAATCGTAACCGTTTCCGTTTCGCCCGGCTGCAATTCCTTCGTCTTTGCAAAGCCGCCCAGTACTTCGCCAGCCTTCTGCAAGCCGCTGCCGCCTTCAGCTGCACTGTAATAGGGCGCACTGTAATACAGCTCCACAACATCTTTGCCAGCCACATTGCCAGTATTGGTAACTTTGACATTCCACTCCAGCGTATCCTGTGCGGTAACGGTAGTCGGAATCGTGTTTTCCAGTTCCCAGTCAAAGCTTGTGTAGCTCAAGCCATAGCCAAAGGGGAACTGCACTACATCATTGTAGGAAAGTCCCGTCAGATTTTCTCCTTCACGGGTAGTGTAATCGTAGCTTTCACGGGTTTCGTAATAACGATATCCCACATAAATGCCTTCCTGATACTCTACAAGGTAGGCAGGATGACTTTCGAAGTTTTTGAAGCAGTCATTAGAGTTGGTATACTCAAAAGTATCAAAGTTGTAGTAAGAAGGGGTCGTTTCTACTGCATAAGGGTAGATATCCGGCAGACGGCCAGAGGGGTTGACTGCGCCCGTCAGAATGTTGACAATTCCAATCGTGCCCACATCACCGGGATCACCGATCCAGAGGGCTGCATCAACGCCTTCATCATTCAGGAAGCCCAGTTCCATAGCATTGCCTGAATTGATCAGAACGATAACATTATCAAATGTCGCTTCTGCCTGTTCCAGCAAAGACTGTTCCGCGCTGTTCAGTTCCAGATAATGCTTGCTCTGATCCGGTGCATACGAGGTATTTTCAGCCATCGAAGTGGGCAAGTCATTGCCTTCACCGCCCTTGCGGGAGAACACGACCACAGCAGTATCCGAAAAATCCTTCATTGCTTCAAATGAGCAGTCTCCAGTATACTGGTACTCCACACCCATGTCCTTAGCCAATTCCTCGGTTGCAGGCAGTTCCGGGATGGAAAAATCAACAGAGAATGTATTTCCGCCTTCGTTGTTTTTGGGGCTGTAGAGATTGACCAGATTTTGATTCACTTCAAAACCTGCATCCGTAAAGGCTTTTACAAAATCTGTCCGGTTTGCAGTGTAGCTGCTGCCACCGGAACCCGTACCGCCATAAACCGGATTTGCGGAAGCATAGCCCAGAAGATTGATTTTTCGGTTTGTTCCTGCCAACGGCAGAGCGCCGTCATTTTTCAGAAGGACTGCGCCTTCCTCCTCGATTTTCTGAGCCACTGACAAACCATTTGCATAAGATGTTTTTTGCAATTCCGGGTCTCCATTCTGGCCAGGGAATGCCTTGTCCAGAGAACTAGGAAACACACCAAACATTGCTACATCTGCCACTATTCCAACTGCCAGTAAGAGTGCTGTAACAGCTGTCAGCAACTTTGTGGGCTTTTTGTTGTTCGGATCGCGCTTCATTGTGTTGTCTCCTCCATATTCTTTTATATTTTTTGGGCCGTACCCAACTGTGACCCCATTATAACGAATATTTGCGCATCGTTATCATCTTTTGCACAATCTGTCGTTTTGGATACACAGTTTGCAAAAGTTACAATAAGGTTTCAAATTTTATTGTGCTAACATACAAATATTGCCGCATTATATTTGTGCACCCTGCCAGACAACAAAAAAACGGCAGGGGATGCCTGCCGTAAAAATTCATTTGTTTTTTGACAACGGAAATAAGATCCGCAGGGTGCACCAGTTGTTTTCCCAGTGCAGCGTCATGCTGCCGCCGTGCTGCCCGACGGTGGTGCGGACGCTTTTCAGGTCCGACCCCTGCTTTGGCAGACCGTCCGCATCCAGCGCGGGGGCAGCCTCTGTATAGTGCTCGAACCGCAGCATGGCAAAGCCACCCTGACTGTACACTGCCACCTTGATGAGCCGCTTTTCGGGGTCCGGCTCGGCGCGGACGGCGGCAATGGCGTTGTCCAGCGCCACGCCCACGATGGTGCACAGCTCCCGGATGGTGAGAAATCCCAGCATCCTGCCGTCCGCTACGCTGGTGATGGTAATGTTCTCCTGCTGGCACTCCATGGTCTTGGCGGTGAGCAGGGTATCCAGCACCGGGTTGCCAGTCTTGTTCTCGGCCTCGTACTGGCGGATGTTCTGCTCCATGGCGGCAATGGCGGCGTTCTGCTTGGTCTGATCCTGCTCCTCCCGGATGCGGGCAAGCTGGACTTTCAGTTCATGGTACCGCCGGTTGATGAGGTTGATGCCCTCTTTGCTGCGCTTGTACTGCTCGTACTGGCGGTGCAGCACCTCATCCATGGCGGCAAGCTCGCCGTGCAAAGCGTTCTCCCGCAGCTGCTCGTGCTGCACGGTCAGGATCAACACGCCGGAAAAATCCACCAATGTGCGGATGGAAAAGATACTCATATTGATCTCGCTGCCCGGCAAAAAGCCCAGATTGCTCACCGCAAAGGCGGTCAGCGCCAGCATGACCGCCGTCAGGGCGGCGCTGCCGCTGATCTCCAGATGCCCGGCAGGCTGGGGTCTGATGTGCAGCAGATAGCTCATCCCCCCGAACAGCGCCCCGTACACCAGCGCCAGCAGCAGCAAAGACAGCGGTTCCCACGGGCTGCGGGCGGGCCAGAGGGCGCAGTGCAGCTGCCACTCCACGCTGGCGGCAAGCTCTGCCAGAATAAACGCCCGGGCGCAGTGATACCCGGCCTCCAGCAGGGTGATGCTCCACACACCCCATAAATATAAGTAGGAAAGCCCGATGGCCGTCACCATGCAGGGGATCCAGAACCCGCCGGGCACGTTGCCGGTCAGCCCCAGAAAGGCCGACAGCACCGCCGCCCACAGCAGGGTGACACCCACGGTAACCGCCTTGGAAAAGCGGGACATCAGTGCCGGTGTGACCAGCAGCACCGCCAGACACTCGGCAAGGGCGGTGTACAGCCGGGGGATATCCGGCAGCGCGGTCATGAGCCCTCACCTCCGATGTAATCGGTCAGGGCGGCAAGAAAGGCCTTGCGCTTGGGGCGGCTGACCTGCAGCTCGCAGGGGCCCACCTGTACGGTGCTCTGCCGCAGCTCCCGCACCTGTGCCAAATTGACAAGATAGCCGCTGTTGCACCGGGCAAAGGGGCAGTCTGCCAGCTTTTCCTCAAAGGTCTTGAGGGCGCCGGGGGCAGAAAAATCGCCCTCGTCGGTGTAAAAGTGCACCCGATGCCCCTCGCTTTCCAAGTAATAGATGCTTGCGGTGTCCAGTCGGCGCAGCCCGCCCTCCACCGGCACGGTCAGGTAGCGCTTTGCCCGCTTTTCCAGCCGGGCAACAGCCTTGAGCAGCTGCTGTGAAAAGGCAAAGTAGGGCACCGGCTTCAGCACATAGTCCAGCGCTCCCACCGAATAGCCCCGGATGGCATACTGCGCCATATTGGTGATGAAGATCAGGATGACGTCTGCATCCATCTGCCGGATGCGCTCTGCCGTGGTCATGCCGTCCAGATGCTTCATCTCCACATCCAGAAAAATAATATCGTAGACCGCGCGGTAATCCTCCAGAATGTCCACCCCGTCCGCAAAGACCGACACTTCAAATTCTGTCCCGTACTGCCGGGTATACCGCCGGACATACTCCTGCAATACTCCCTGTACCTCCGCGTCATCCTCTACGATCGCCACCCGGATCATGACCGCACCTCCCTTACCACACCTTTGTGGAACTGTTACGGCTCTATTATAGCGCAGTCACGGCAGGTTTGCCAAGGGGCACTCCGCCACAAAGATCATCGTGCCGCATAAGCTCATCCCCCGGGAGAGCTGCTGCCCGCCGGAGGAGCGGCACTAAGCAAGCGCTTTTTTCAGCAATACAGTGTCCGCTTCCGGGAGCTGCCGCGCAGCGCTTGCTATACTACCCCCAGAGTAGACAGCGTAAAAAACGCTGCATCCTCCGGGGGTATTTTTATGCCCCAAAAGGCACAAAAGAATGCCCGCCCAGCTGTGGAAAACCACGGTGGGCGGGCATTTTGCGGTCTATCGTTTGTGCGCTGTAAAAGCGCTCAGAGGGCGGCGGTCTGGGGGAGCAGGCGGAAGAGCATTACGGGAAGCTCGCTGTTTGCAAAATCCAGCGTAAAGATGAGTTTGCCGTTCTTTGCTTCAAAAGGCAGCTCGGTCTGCGTGCCGTCCGGGGCAATGCGCACAAGCGTTTTGCCTTCCAGCAGTCCGGCGGGCAGCGCAAGCCTTACCAGACCGGTGGGCTGCGTCAGGCTGCCGGCAGTCTCAAATGCCACACTCAGGTATTCCCCGTTCGTCCGTGCGGTCACATCCTCCGCAGAAAGACTGCCGCTGATAGTCCACGCCGTTGCGGCGTCGATCTTTTCCAGCTGCGCGGCGTTTTCTGCCTGCCCGCACACGGGGCAGAAGGTCAGCGTTTCGCCTTCCGCAGTGCGGAAAGTAAACTTCCGGCAATCAGTGCTGCCAGTGTGCGCGCAGCCCTGCCGCAGACAATCGGCGCTCTGAGAGCCGGTTCCGTTCGGAGACCATGCACCGAACTGATGCCCCAGCTTATCGGTCGGGTCTGCGGTGTAGCTGTCTTTGCAGCGGGAGCAGGTAAAAACAGTATAGCCGTCTGTCTCACAGGTGGGAGCTACGGTAACAGCCTGATAATCATGGTTCAGCGCGGGCAGTTCCGCATAGGTGGTATAGTCACAACGGGAACAGGTTTTGTAAGCATCCCAGCCAATTTCCGTGCAGGTGGGAGCTTGCGCTTCGTGCTGCACCAGATCATGGTTCAGCGCGGGCAGCTCTGTATAGGTGGTATAGTCGCAGCGGGAACAGGTTTCGTAGGCATCCCAGCCGATTTCCGTGCAGGTGGGAGCTTGCGCTTCGTGCTGCTTCAAATCATGATTCAGCGCGGGCAGCTCCTGATAGGTGTTATAGTCGCAGTTTTTGCAGGTGCTGTAAACGTTCCAGCCGGGTTCCGTACAGGTGGGAGCTTGCGCATCGTGTTGCACCAAATCATGGTTCAGCACAGGCAGCTCCTGATAGGTGTTATAGTCGCAGTTTTTGCAGGTGCTGTAAGCGTTCCAGCCGGGTTCCGTACAGGTGGGAGCTTGCGCTTCGTGCTGCTCCAGAGCATGGTTCAGTGCGGGCAGCTCTTTGCGGGTGGTATAGTCGCAGCGGGAGCAGGTTTCGTAAGCATCCCAGCCGATTTCCGTACAGGTGGGAGCTTGCGCTTCGTGCTGCTCCAGAGTATGTTTCAGCGCGGGCAGCTCCACATAGGTGGTGGTATAGTCACAACGGGAGCAGGTTTCGTAAGCATCCCAGCCAATTCCCGTACAGGTGGGGGCTTTTGCTGCGTGATGCCTCAGATCATGCTGTGCAGGCAGCTCCGCATAGGTGGTATAGTCGCAGCGGGAGCAGGTTTCGTAGGCATCCCAGCCCTTTTCCGTACAGGTTGGGGCTTTTGCTGCGTGCTGCTTTAAATCATGATTCAGTGCGGGCAGCACCAGATTTTTGAAATAGCCGCAGCGCCAGCAGGCAACGGAAGCAAAGCCGATTTCCTTACAGGTGGGGGATTTTGCTTGGTGGTACACAAAATCATGCTGTGCGGGCAGTTCTTTGCGGGTGGTATAGCCGCAGCGGACGCAGAGGTCGTAAGCGTCCCAGCCGGGTTCCGTACAGGTGGGGGCTTTTGCATCGGGATGCACCAGAGCATGGTTATTTGGGTCTTTTTCGCCGTATTCCCCACCACACGCCTCACAGACCGCTTTGGCGGTGCAGGTTGCTGTGCCACCGGTACAGCTTGCAGTATCAACTTTGTAGCAGTTCTTGCAGTTGCGGATGTGTGTGCCGTTGCCGGCGGATGACCACTCGCCCCATGCGTGATCGAGAATGCCGTATTTCGCGCCGCATAAGGCACAGGTTTTGCCTGTGGTGCAGGTGGGGGTTTCGGTGCCGCCGGAGTGATCCTCATATGGGGAATAGGGAATGAGCTTGTAGCCGCAATGGGTGCACTGGTAACGGCCGCGGTGCTTTTTGCCGAAATTAACATACTCGATGAACGTGTGAACTCGATCCTCGCCTTCACATGGCAGGGTTATTTGCGCCGGAAGCTCCGCCGCTGCGGGCAGACAGGCAGCAAAAAGGGTGAGCAGCAGAAAGAGAATGGCAACTCTCGTCTTTTTCATGACTTGCCTCCTTGTCATCAAACCTTGTTATCCTTTCAGATCAAACTGCACGGACAGCGATGCAAGCACGGCATCTACCACCTTCCGCGCCTCGGCAAGCATATCGATCTCCGCCACAAAAGCGATGACCTGCTCGCGCTCCTGCGCGGGGACCTGCAGCGCACTCAGGCTCATGCTCAGATAGCGCCGTATTTTGCGCTCCAGCGTAAAGTAGGGGTCACACCGCCGTGCCATGTAGCCGCGCATCATGCCAGCCGTGCCCAGCTCCATCTCGTAGAAATCGCACTCGGCGCACCCGGGCAGATACGCGCTGAACGCCGCCTGCAGCTCGGCCGTGGTGCTGCGGTGGATGATCTCCGCCGTGGCGGGGAAGGTGTACGCTTCCACATAGATATCCCGCAGATTCTCGCTCAGCTCGGTCATCGCCAGCTGCAAAGCCGTTTCCACCGCGTAAAGGTACACCGGCGAGGGGGCGTTTGCCGCCAGCGGCCTTACCGCGCCGAACTGCCTGCTGAACATCATGCCGATCAGCTCGGTCAGCACGCCGTCCTTGGTGCGGAAAATATTCTGGAACGACCCGGCAGAAACATCTGCTTCCTTTAAAATTTCTGCCACCTTGGTGTTCGTGTAGCCTTTTTCCAGAAAAAGCCGGACACAGGCGGTCAGTATCCGCCGTTTTGCTTCTTTGCTGTCGTATCTGCGCGCCATTGGAAATCATCCTTTTCTATAATTGGTTTCTAACCCAATTATATATTGATTTGAAAAATGCGTCAAGTAAACTTTTCAGGGCGTATTTTGGGCAATTTGACGAGGGAGAGCTTTCTGCGGGTGCGCATCCGGGCAAAACAAAGCGCAATGGACCTTGCTGTTATCCGCTGCCGCAGCCAGACAGTTCGCGGCAGCAAAAAAGAGGCCACCGATCGGGGTGACCTCTTTTCAGCGTATTTTCAGCGTAAAGCCCGCAGCAGCCCGTAGGCAGCCAGCAGACACAAGGGGATGCCGACGCACCATGTCGATGACCAGAATTCAGAATCAAATCCGCATAGCCCAGCGGGTCATTGTAGATGAGATAATCCAGTTCTGACCTCTGCGCCATGGTCACATCCAACGCATCCTCGACCCCGGTGCAGCGGGCAGAGCTGGACTGGCTGCTCTACAATAAGCCCTCGGAGTACGCTCAGCTTGTGCTGAGAGGGGAGATGGAGCGTTATCTGTCGCTTGGCTGCGGCCACGGCAGACCGGAAGATTAAGCCCCTATAAAGAACACGATGCCCACCGACCTATGGTTTTCGCCATAAGCTGGTGGGTATCTGTTGTTCTGGTTTATAATTCACTGATGGTTGCAGTAATGGGCTGCATGAGGATTCGCCTGACCGGGTTATATACTGCCAGCACCACAGCCGCCAGCACGACTACGACAATCACGGCAAGACAGCCCCACGGCATCTGCCACGCTGCACCGAAATAATGGGTGATGAGCAGGATATACAGCTTCCGATTCAGCACAAGACCCAGCGCAATGCCCACCACAAGACCGGACACCGCATAGGTGCCAGCTTCGGCAGAGATCATGCGTTTCAGCTGTGCATCATCCATCCCGATGGCACGCAGGATGCCATACTGCTTCATTCGTGCCGACACGCTCATGGAAATGCTGTTGACGATGTTCAGAATGGTGATTCCTGCAATCACGATGAGAAACGCATAGACCACCAGATGGAACGCCCAGTAGGTGCTTTGTATCATCCGATTTCCTTCGATTCGGTTGGAAAAAACAACCTGCTTGTTTAACGTGTCGCTCAGCAGGGTGTGTATTTGTGCAATGGCTGCGTCTGCTGTGGTATCTTTTAGTTGAATATCGATCACCGCATAGCGGTTTTGCCCGGTCAGCTGATGGAAGGTTTCTTCGGTGCAGATAACAATCGGGGAATCGGTACTACTGAACGGGCTGTCGTTCAATACACCCACGACTGTGAGCTTTGCATCCTCCAGCTGAATGGTATCACCCACGGTCAGGGAGTTGCTTTTGTCGAATACCGTCAGCACAGGGTATGTGCCATCCTCCGGCTCCTGCGGAAGGGTTCCGCCAATCAGGTCTTTTTTCGCCCAGCCAAACTGTATCGTATCGTATGAAATCAGGTCGATGGACCCCTGTTTTCCCTGAGATTCCGCCGGGAGCGGGCAATACATCCGCCCGAATGCGTGTTTGACTTCCGGCAGAGCTTCCAGCTGCTCCACCAGCACCGGGTCAAGGACATTTTGCCCGGATGTTTCAGCCACCGATAAGTCCGGTGTGTAGGGCTGCAACGGATTCAGCGCAAATCCAACCCATCGAAGCAAAACCGAAAAGCTCAAAAACAGGAGAATGCTTAACGCAAAGGAACCTGTCATCAGAAGCAAGTTCTTTTTGGACGAGGTTGCATGGCTCACGCCCAAAGAAAGCTCTGCACGACTTCCAAACAACCGAGCATGACACGGAGAATCCGCTGCATTTTCCACCGCATTCCCAGTTGCTGCTGTGATCGGAGAAGCTTTTGCCGCCCGCCGTGCCGGAGAAGATGCCGCGAACCAAACCGTGATAAGTCCCAGCGCGGAACCACAGATAATACCGACCGGGCTGATGCCAAGCACTGGTAAAGAGCTGAACTCCTCGCCGATAAATCCACGCAGAAAGGAACACAATCCCCATGTGGAAACGATTCCCAGCACACATCCTGCTGGAACAGCAGTTTTACACCAGAAAAGAGCTTCCAGCCGGACAAGCATCCGAACCTGATTTTTTCCTGCCCCAAGACAACGCAGCATTCCATAATAGCTGGTACGCTGCGCTACATTGCTGTTGATGCTGCCTGTGATCATAAAAATTCCGGCAAGGACGACCATGCCAGCCAACACAGCCGCTACCGCATATAAGCCTACAATATAATCGTTGTTGCTGCTTGCGTTCAACGCCATCAGGTAAGTATTTTCGGAGATTTTTTCTTCTGAAATTCCGTACTTGTTTTCGATGTTCACAATGGACTGCCGCAAATTGGTACGTGGCTTGAACTGGATGAAATACTGTGTTTCAAAGGATTCTTCTACCTGTGCGGCAATCTGAGAAAATGTACTGCGGTTCATCACCAGCACAACAGCATCATACTGGTTCGCATCGGAGGTATCCTCATTGAAACCTGCGACAGTAAGCGAAATGGTCTGTCCATCCGGGAGCGTCAGCGGAATCGCTGTACCGACCGTAACATCCAGCCAATCCCGGATGTTTGCTGTCACGAGCACTTCGCCATCCGCCGGGGCAGTGCTACACTGCATTCCCGGAAAGATTTGAAGGATTGCATCATCTGCTCCTACCAGTGCGGCACGTTTATCTCCGGCAAAGTAGTTTTCCGTAAGGGAAGCGTTGATGTCGCTATACGCCGAAAATGCAGCAACATCCTCCTGTGCGGCAAGCTCTGCGGCTGTTTCAGGGGAGATGTCCTTTACCATGATATGCCAGTTTCCGTTTTTGTTCAGCTGGTTTGAGGTTTCCATCCGAATCGCCATATCTGCCATACTGAACACCGCCGTGACCAGAAACACCGCAAGGACGATGCACAAAATCGTCATGCGGTTCTGCCGTCTGCGTACCTTGGCAGAAATCGGGATCAGGCTCAGATAGCTTTTCATTTCTGTGCTGCTCATTCCCGGCACCTCCCAAAATCGGTCAGGCAGCCGTCCGATACCTGCAACACCCGGTCTGCCGTCTGCGCAATGCTGCGGTTGTGGGTGATCATCAGGATGGTCTGCTCGTATTTCCGGGATGTTTCTTTTAGCAGGGCAATGACCTCGCTGGTGTTCTGGGTGTCCAGATTGCCGGTCGGCTCATCCGCCAAAATCAGGGAAGGGCGGGTCATCAGGGCGCGGCCAATGGCTACCCGTTGCTGCTGCCCACCGGAAAGCTGACTTGGCAGATGCTTCCGACGGTCTTTCAGATTCAGCACGGTCAGCAGTTCTTCCAGATATGCCCTGTCCGGCTTTTGGTAGTCCAGCAGCACCGGGAACAGGATGTTCTGTTCTACGGTCAGTTCCGGGATGAGGTTGAATGCCTGAAAGATAAAACCGATATTGCGGCGGCGGAAGATCGTCAGCTCCCGGTCTTTCATGGCAAAAACATCCTTGCCATCAATCAGCACCTTGCCGGAAGTCGGCGTATCCAGTCCGCCAATCAGGTTGAGCAGGGTGCTTTTGCCGGAGCCGGATTCGCCAACGACCGCCACATATTCGCCTTTCGGCACTGAAAAGCTAACATCTTTCAGCGCATGGACAGCGGTTTCTCCGCTGCCGTAGGTCTTGCAGAGATGGTTGACTTCTAATAGTTCCATAGTGTATCCCTCACTTTGCAGGTTCCTTCGATTCAGACGGATTATCTCTGTCTGTGCAGAAAAGGATAACACGTCAACCTTACTGCAAGCCTACACGCAGCCTACAATTTTGTAGGAATCGGAAAATTCAGAGTAAAGGTCGTGCCCTTTCCCAGCTCGCTGTCTACTTCAATGGTGCCGTGATGGGCTTCCACAACGGCTTTTGCCAGCGGCAGACCCAGCCCGATGCCCTGTGTATCCTGTGAAAAGCGGCTGCGATAAAACCGTTTGAAGATATGGTACAAATCTTCCGGGTGGATGCCGCTGCCGTTGTCGCGCACTTTGATCTGAACCATGGACGGCAGTGCATTCCACTCTACCTGAATCGTATCTCCGCTCTTTGTGTGGTCAAGGGCATTCTTTACAAGATTGTCCACAGCTTCCTGCATCCAGTCACGGTCGCACCAAAGTGTAACCGCCTCTGAGCCGGACAGAACAAGCTTTTTCTGTTCCTGCT
>ERZ1106954.1777-NODE-1777-length-15777-cov-7.105775_pt1 | contig 15777 bp, 22 predicted proteins | sample MGYA00403678_ERZ1106954 | MGnify/ENA primary metagenome ERZ1106954 (study PRJEB35170, sample SAMEA104062445) | human gut metagenome | biome: human gut; feature: human-associated habitat; material: faeces | place: Denmark | collected 2012-08-20 ... | reverse complement strand
CCCCAGGTTTGGTGATTTTGAGGGACAGTCCCTAGAATTCCCCCTCACACAAATTCCTATTTATAAATATATTTTATTCTTCTGTGTCTTCGTCTTCTTCGTTGTCTCCTAAACTTTTTTCAAATGCTTCTTCAAAGTTTTCTCTAACTTTTTTCTCTACTTCTTCCATTACTTCTGGATTGTTGTGTAGATATTGTTTTACATTTTCTCTTCCTTGTCCTATTTTTTCTCCATTATAGCTAAACCATGAACCACTTTTTTCTATTATGTCTAAGTTTACTGCCATATCTAGAATATTTCCTTCTTTTGATATTCCTTTGCCATATACTATATCAAATTCTGCCTCTCTAAATGGTGGTGCAACCTTGTTTTTTACAACTTTTACTCTTGCACGGTTTCCTACTATTTCTCCATCTTGTTTTATATTTTCTATTTTTCTAATATCTAATCTTACAGATGCATAGAATTTTAATGCTCTTCCTCCTGTTGTTGTTTCAGGGTTTCCAAACATTACTCCTATTTTTTCTCTTAATTGGTTTATAAATATTATAACTGTTTTTGATTTGTTTATAGCTCCTGCTAATTTTCTTAATGCTTGTGACATAAGTCTTGCTTGTAGTCCCATGTGTGAGTCTCCCATGTCCCCATCTATTTCAGCTTTTGGTACTAATGCTGCAACGGAGTCTACTACAATTACATCTAATGCTCCGCTTCTTACTAAACTTTCTGTAATTTCTAATGCTTGTTCACCTGTGTCTGGTTGAGAAACTATTAGGTTATCTATATCTACTCCTAAATGTTTTGCATATACTGGGTCTAAAGCGTGTTCTGCATCTATAAATGCTGCTTCTCCATTCATTTTTTGTGCTTCTGCTATTATATGTAATGCAAGTGTTGTTTTTCCAGAAGATTCTGGTCCAAATATTTCTATTATTCTTCCTCTAGGAACTCCTCCTATACCTAAGGCTATGTCTAATCCTAATGCTCCTGTTGGAATTGCTTCTACATTCATTGCTTGATATTCACCAAGTTTCATTACTGATCCTTTTCCAAATTGTTTTTCAATTTGACTTAATGCTACTTCCAATGCTCTCTTTTTTTCTGTGTTTTGCTCGCTCATTATTTTTCCTCCTCAAATTAAGTTTCTTGCTTCAAACGCTTGTTTGGTATTATTATATATGATAATTTTATTTTGTCAAGCATTTTTTTAATTTATTTTATTGTTATTATTATTTTATTTTGTACCAATTTTCTATGTTATAAAAAACATCATACCAATTACTTGATAAGTCACCTTTTAGCTCTCTTGAATATAATATAAAATTGACATTATTGTATAAGCTAATAAATGGCATTTCTTCTTTATAAATTTCATATATCCTATTATATTTTTGCTGCAATAGCTCTTTATCTTCTATACTATCTATTTGTTTTAATATTTCAGATACTTCTTTGTTATTGAAATTAGATAAGTTGCTTTCTCCCAAATATGAATTCAAGTCTGGATACAAAGGAATTATATTTCCAGTTAGGATTATATCATAATTTTTATTTTTTAAATAGTTGTTATATATATTATTATTTACTTTTACTATATTAATTTTTATTCCTATTTTTTCTAGTTGTTCTTTAATTAACTCTGCTACACGCACCCTTTCTTCGTTTTCACTATTTACCACTAAATTAAATTCTAATTTACTATTACCCTTTCTCCATATATTGTTTCTGTAATTCCATCCCGCATCTGTTAATGTCCCTTTTGCTTGAGTTGGATTATACTCATCTTTTTCTTCATTATTTTGATATAAGTAGCAACCATAATCTAATGGAAAATTGCTTGCCATGTATTTATTATTGTAAATATTATATATAATTTCTTTTTTATCTATTGCATAGTAAATTGCTTTTCTTACTTCTTTATTCTGTAATTCTCTTTTTTGATTGTTTATAGCAAGATAATCAAATTTCCTTCCCTTTGAAATTTCTATGTTAAATCCCATACTTCCTATATAGTCTTCGTAATATATGTTTTGAGTTGTTATTAAGTCTATTTCTTTTTTTGAAAACTTTGAATATACCTCTTTTATGCTTTTATATATTTTAATATTTATATCAGTTATTTTGCTTTGAAATTCACTATTTGCTTTTTCTAGTTTTATTTCATTCTCAGCTATTTGTATTATTTTATAATTACCTGTACCTATTGGCACTTTTGTAATTGCCTCTAAAGTTTGCTTGTTGTATGCATGACTGGCTAATATTGGGAAATTCAACATGTATTTAAAAAAAGCTACTGGTTCATCTAAGTATATTTTTATTGTATTTTTATCTATAATCTCAGTTTTTATAATATTTTCAACATTCTTGCTATATAATGTTTTTTTATTTTTCAAAGCTTCTATTGTAAATGCTATATCTTCTGTTGTAAAACTTGTCCCATCATGCCAGTTCATATTTTCTTTTGTTTTTATTATATATGTTTTATCATTTATTTTTGAAATTTCTTGTGCTAAATCATTTTCTATTTCAAAGTTCTTGTTTACATTTACTAGTGAATTAAATACAAGTTTATCTACATACTGTACATCTTTGTTTTGTGTTAATAGTGGATTTATTGTATCAAAATTGCATATTCCTAAATTCATTTCTTTATTAATTTTTACATCTGTTTTTTTACTATTTGTAGGTATTCTTTCATTTTTATTATCTTTATAAATTATATATATTGCAAGTATTGTAAGAAGTATCACTATTGTAAAAAATATTGTTTTGAACACATTAGTTTTCATATTGTTCTCCATTCTATTCAACAAAAAGGGGCTAATAAATTAGCCCCCATATATTTTAATTAATTATTTTCTAGATTCAATAATTAATTTCATTCCTGTTCTATTTTCTCCTTCCACTTCTACTTCTGCAAATGCTGGTATGCATACCAAGTCTACACCTGATGGTGCAACGAATCCTCTTGCTATCGCCACTGCTTTAACAGCCTGATTTAATGCACCTGCACCTATTGCTTGCATTTCTGCTTTATTACTCTCCTTTACTAATCCCGCAATTGCCCCTGCTACTGAATTTGGATTTGATTTTGATGAAATTTTTAAAACTTCCATTTTTTGCCTCCTAAAATTATTTTTTTGTAACTCTATCTTTTGTTTCATTTGTTACTATTATTTTATATTATATTTTAGATAATATGTCTATATATTTTTGGTAAAAAAAGGAAGTTTTCATCGCGTAAATTGCACTAAATTCGCCAAATATTATAATTTTATTCGTCTAATTTTTTCTACTCGACAAGTTTCGTCATTTATATTCAATATTATTCCATTGCAAACTATTTTTGAATCTGTACTTGTTTTATATCTTTCTGGAAGTGTTGTTACAAATCTTTTTATCGATACATCTACATCCATTCCAATTACTGATTTTTGTGGTCCTGACATTCCAATATCAGTTATATAAGCTGTGCCTTTCTCTAAAATGGTTTCATCTGCTGTTGCAACATGTGTATGTGTTCCATATAAGCAAGTTATCTTTCCATCTAAAAAATATCCCATCGCTATTTTTTCTGCTGTTGCCTCTGCATGAAAATCTACTATAATTATATCTACACTATCTTTTATTTTATTTATAATTTCTTCTACAACTATAAATGGATTTTCAGATAAAACATTCATATCTACACGTCCAATTAGATTAATTACAGCAATCTTTTTGTTATTGTATTCATATATTCCATACCCATTACCTAATACATCTTTTGGATAATTGGCTGGTCTTAACAAGTTTTTGTTTTCTATTATATTAAATATATCCTTTTTACCCCATGTGTGATTTCCCATGGTTACTACATTTACTCCTGCGCACATTAAATCTTTAAATATTTTTGATGTTATTCCCATGCCGTCAGCACTATTTTCTCCATTTGCTATTACAAAATTTATATCATTTTCTTTTATCGCTTTTGGCAATATTTCTTTTACTCTCTTTACAGCACTTTCTCCAACTATATCCCCTAAAACTAAAATGTTCATTTGCATTCTCCTTTCTCTTTATGCTTTATTATATATTCTTTTATAATTTTTTACAACTTATTTTTTCTTTACTTTATGTAAAGCCTATGATATAATTGATAGGCATTGAGCAAAGTCTCGATGACTTTATATTGAAAGGGGTCACTATTATGACCTTACGGGAGTTAGTATCAAGTGTTGTTCCATCCTGTGTTAACATTCCAAATGATTTATGTAACATGGATGTTGTAAACCCCAATGATTTTTGTCGCTTCCCTTTAGTAGACTACTTTTCAAGCTCAGAATTCCAGCATGACCTTCATACCATAGAGTATGAACTTTCTTTAAACTCATATGCTGGACTGGATTTTTATCTTATTCTTAATAGAGATGAGGATACAAAAGAGTTTAATCTTATGCTTAAAAGTGTGAATACTTGGGAAGCCCAATCTGATGGGAGCGAACATTACTTTTACTTTCTTTCTTAAATGCACGAAAAACCGTCGCTTTTGCGACGGTTTTTCATTTTATTTTGCATAATCAATTGCTCTTGTTTCTCTAATTACATTAACTTTAATTTGTCCAGGATATTCCATTTCTGATTCTACTTTTTCTGCAACTTCTCTTGCCATTATAACCATTTGACTATCTGAAACTTTTTCTGGTTTTACTATTAATCTTATTTCACGTCCTGCTTGTACTGCAAATGATTTTTCTACTCCATCAAAAGAATCTGCAATTTCTTCTAGTTTTTCTAATCTTTTAATGTATGTTTCTAGTGTTTCTCTTCTTGCTCCTGGTCTAGATGCAGATATTGCATCTGCTGCTTGAACTAGTACTGCTTCAATTGTTTTTGGTTCAACGTCTCCATGGTGTGCTTGAACTGCATTTATTATAACATCACTTTCTTTATATTTTTTAAGGATGTCAACACCGATTTCAACATGTGTTCCTTCCATATCGTGGTCTAATGCTTTTCCTATATCATGTAATAGTCCTGCTCTTCTTGCAATTTTTGGATCTAATCCTAATTCTTCTGCCATTATTCTTGCCAAGTTTGAAACTTCTATTGAGTGATTTAAAACATTTTGCCCATAACTTGTTCTATATTTTAATTTACCAATTAATTTTACCAAGTCTGGATGTAATCCATGAACTCCTGTTTCTAAAACAGCTCTTTCTCCTTCTTGCTTAATAATTGCTTCCACTTCTTCTTTAGCTTTTTCAACCATTTCTTCTATTTTAGTTGGATGAATTCTTCCATCTTCAATTAGCTTTTCTAAAGCAATTTTAGCAACTTCTCTTCTTAGTGGATCAAACCCTGATAAGATTACTGCTTCTGGTGTATCATCTATTATTAAATCAATTCCAGTTAATGTTTCTAAAGTTTTAATGTTTCTTCCTTCTCTTCCTATAATTCTACCTTTCATATCATCATTAGGAAGTGCTACAACAGATACTGTTGTTTCTGATGTATGGTCAGCTGCACATTTTTGTATAGCAAACCCTATAATTTCTCTTGCATTTTTATTTGCATCTTCTTTTGCCTTTGCATCTGATTCTTTTATTAGTGCTGCTTTTTCATCGCAAAGTTTTCTGTCTAATTGTTCTAGTAACATCTTTTTAGCTTCTTCTCCAGATAGTCCAGAAATTCTTTGTAATGTTTCTGTTTGTTTTGCTTCTAATTCTTCTAATTTTTTAGCTTTCTCATCGTTTGCTTGAAATTTTCTTTCTAATTCTCTTTCTCTTTTTTCAAAACTATCAGCACGTCTTTCTAAGTTTTCTTCTTTTTGGATTATTCTTTTTTCTTGTAGTCCAATTTCGCCTCTTCTTTCTTTAATCTCTTCATCTAAGTCTGTTCTTGCCTTTAAAATTTCTTCTTTAGCTTTTAGAATCTCTTCTTTTTTAGTATTTTCTGCTTCTTTTTTTGCATTTTGTATAATCTTTTCTGCTTCACTTTCTGCACTTTTAATTTTAGACTCAGCTGTTTTTTTTCTTAGTACCATACCTGTTGGCACACATACAGCTGCTGAGATAAGAAAGGTGATTATGGCTATTAATGTTGTTCCACCCATAAATAATGCACCTCTTTCTATTTAATTTTCAATGTTCAGATTAATATATATAACTAAATTTACTCTTTTTTTAGAATATATTTTAACTTTCTGTACCACTCTATTTTACATTGAATATTGCAAACTGTCAAGATATAAAAGCATTATGAATAAATTTTAAAATTTCTAGTGTAGCCATCACTTTATTTAAACTACCTTATTGTAAATGTCAATAGAAAAATGTAGTTTTTTTCCAGTTTGAAAAAAACTACATTTTTATTATCTCATAAACACCTACCATGCCACTGCTTTGATACACGTTATCTTTTATCGCTATTCAGGGCTCAGTGCTACTTTATATAAAGTGCGAGGCGAGACCCATCGTAGCCGAAGCTCGGAAGGACGCCGCCAGCGCTGGACGCAGAAAGGTCGTCGATGCCGTAACTGCCGCCACGACTAACTCGGCTGCGGGTGCTGCTGCCGGTCGTTAGTGTCCATTCATCTACATTTCCAGCTAAGTCATATATATTTTTGGTTAAATCATAAGTATCTGTTGTTCCTTTATATGCTGAACCTGATAGGTCGGGCTCTTTTGTATATGTGCTTTCTGCTCTTTTTGCGTCTCCATATCCAGTAAATGTCATTATTGTATTCCATTCTTTACTTGTTATCATTGAACTAAATACATTGCTATTATTTCCATATAGGTCTTTTTGGGCTTTATATAAACCATACCATCTATAGTAATATGGCTTACTATTATTTGGATTTGTTCCTTTTTTTAGTGTTTTATTTGCTGTTAATACTTTTGCCCCTTTTTTACTTCCTATTGTTCCATTATTTATTGTTGTTTCATATCTTCCTACGTAAAATCCTTTATATTTATTTATACTTGTTTCTATATCTGTTTTATCTTGGGCATAGTTAAAATCATTAGCATAGTTATAATAATTCTCACCATAATAATAGTCTAATTGTTCTTGTGAATCATATACTTTTTTACTATCACTGTCAGTACCTGTTAAAGGGCCAAGGTCTTCTTCTGTATAGTTTTCTTCTGTACATGGCATGAATACATATTCATTTGCTCCTTCTTTTATTACTAGTCCTCCTGATATTGTGTTTTCTCCGCTTACTGTTGATACTTCAAATCCTGTTGGTATTGGGGCTATATATTCTCCTTCTTTTAGTACTGCTTTTATTTTTCCTGTATCTACTGCTGTTTTTATATCTGAATTTGCTACTGTTTCTAAGTCTTTATATTTTATTACTCCTACTGTTTCTGGTAAGTTTGCTATTGTTTCTGTATATGTTGAAGGGACGTCGTCTCCTGATGGTGGATTGTCATCTCCTCCTTTTCCAGTATATTCTATTGTTCCATCTGCTGCTACTGTAAATTTATTTCCTTTTGGACTTGTTACTGTATATGGGGCTGTATTTCCTTCTGCTAGGCTCCAGCCTGTACCTAATGCATCTTTTAGCTTCGTCTTGTCAACTTTTCCTGTTTCTACGTTGTATGCTGTTGCTATTGCTGATGTTAGTTCTTCTTTTTCTCTTCCTATTTCTGTCCCTTTTGCTGCTTCCTTTGATTTTTCAAAAAGTCCTCCATTAATTGCTACCGTTACTGTTACACCTACTAATATTAACATTACTATTATTGTGCTAATGTTATTTTATGATAAAGTTTTTAGCACACTTTTTTTACATTTTCTGTGTTATCATTTTTTACGACATTCATATTTAGTGCATTAAATTTATAGTAAATTGTAATTTCCTTATCTTCTGATAATTCTATCTTATCTACTAATGATACTAACATTTCTCTTGTAATTTCTTTTTGATTTACAAAGTTTGATACAATCTTGTATATATCAATTCCATCTGTTTCTTTTTCTTCTGCCTCCTTTAAATCGTTTATCTTTTGGGTTAAAATCATTTTTTGTTCATTGCTCCTTTGATATATTCTTACAAAATCTTCTTCACTTAATATACCAGAACATTTGTCATCATATAGCTTGTCTATTTTATTGTTAATATCATTTAATTTCTTTTCTAATGATAGAATTTCACTTTTTAACATATTTTTTCTACAAAGTAAATTATTTTTGGTATTAGATGCTATATTTATGTATTTATTTTCATCAAGAAAATTCTTGCATCTTTCTTTTATAGTATCTAAAACTGCATTTGTTACCTTTTCCAAATTATTATTGTGTGAAGTACACAATTTTAAATGTGTTGCTGTCGCATAAGTATTACACCTTAAATAAAATATAATATTTCCACTTTTTTGTTTTGATGCTAATATGCTCAATTTTTTTCCACATTCTTTGCATTGAATAATTCCTTTTAGTAGCCAATCATATTTTTTTACTCTTGTTCTAGTTCTAGTTTTTATTTGTTCTTGAACGATTCTAAAAGTTTCTTCATCTATAATTGGCTCGTGCATACCTTTTTTTATAATCCAATCTTCGTGAGGTACTAATATCATTTTTTTACTCTTATAATTTATTTTTTTTATAGTTCCATTTCTAACATAGCCTAAATAAGTTTCATTTTTTAATATCTTTATTACTGTGTTTCTGTTCCAACCTCTTTTAATCTCTGATTGATTTCTTGTATGCGAATTTCCAACTACTTCGCTTGGTAAAGGCATTTTTCTTTCTGATAATTTTACCGCAATATCTGATGGGGTCATTCCAGTTTTAGCCCAGTCAAATATTTCTCTTATTAACGGTGCAATTTCTGTATCAATAATATAATGATTCTTGTCTAATGGGTCTTTCTTATAACCGATATGCTGGGTATGTTACCATCACTTTACCCTCACTTGCTCGTGTCCTCTTTCCATTTCTTACTTTCTTCGATGTATCTCTTAAAAACCACTCGTTAAAAAATGCTTTAAATTTTACCATTTCTTCTGATGATTCTATATGACCTGTATCAATTCCATCTGTAACTGCTATAAATCTTACACCTTTTTCAATAAAGTATTCTTCTAGGTATTTATCAATTCCTCCACTTGTTCTAGCAAATCTTGATAAATCTTTAACAACCACCATATTGATTTTTCCAGCCTCTATATCTGCTATCATTTTTTTAAAACCGTGGTCTATCAAAATTAGCACCAGAATAGCCATCATCTGAATAATCTGCATTATAAACTCTTATTCCATTTTCTTTACAAAAATTTTTAAGAAATATCTTTTGGGTACTTATACTTCCACTTTCTCTTTCATCTTCGCAAGTTTCAACAACTGCACCATTTTTTACTTCTAATCTTTCATTAGATAGTCTAGGGTAAATCCCTGCTATATATCTTTCTGGATTACTTATTGTCAATTTTTCCTCCTTCCAATAACAATAAGTTCCTCCACAAATATATAATTATAATAATTATATATTCTTAAAATAAAAAAGTCTAACCAAAAACTTCTTTTTCCATATTTTCTTTACAATATGACCTAAAAATTTCTGCTAAAATATCTTGTATTTTTTGACCATTTTCGTTATATACCTCTTTTACCTTATATTCGCCTACTTTTTTATATTCTTCGCCCATAATTTTACCTCCAAAAAAAATGTATATCACTACTAAAAATAGGCGATATACATATTACTATAATTATATTAAGGAACTTATTTTATTTTAGAGTTCCAACTCATCATCATCTGAATCTTCGTTATCTTCGTCTAAGTCATCATATTCATAATACTTATATTCTTCAAACAATTCTTTATCTTTTTCACTAGCAAAATCAATCACTACATCTAATTTGTTATCTTCATTTTTTTCTAATCTTCTAGGTATCACTTTGACATCTAATTGTTCTTCATAAAAGTCATCAAAATCTTGTCCTAAGATTTCATTAGAATTATCTACAATACAACCATTGTATGCATATAACATTAATCTTCCTAATGGCATTTTCTTGTCTTTTATCAAGTTAAAGTTTTCTTCGTTTCCCATTGGTATTTCTTCTTTTATTTTATATTTACTTAATCTTTCTTCTACTAACTCTTTATAACATTCTTGTATAAACAATTGCATCTTCATCATTAGTTTATCTTCTTTTTTATCTTGCGAATCTATGATAATATAACTTCCACCAGTATTTTCAATTCTGTCTAATATTTTTGAACATTCTATTGCATTTCTTGATATTCTATCTAAACTTGGAAAAATTACTGTTCTAACTTTTCCTTTTTCCATATCATCTAATAATTTATTCATCATATTACCTTTTTCATTAAAGTTATAATCTAGGTATTCTCTTGTTATATTAAGATTATTTTGCTTCGCAAATTCATATAATTTTTCTTTTCTTTTGTTTTTTATTTCATCATTTCCTATATTATAATCTCTATCATAAATCGCATCTTCCAATTACTTTTCCTCCTTTTCATTATCTTCAAAACAATCGGAAAAGTCATACTTTTCTTTAAATTTTTTTCTTTTTTCTCCCTCCTCAATTATTTTCTCTGCCATTTTTATTTTATTGTTTATGCTTACTACTTTTATTAAAATATTTCTTGTAAATACTCCTAAAATAAAGCCTAATATAAAACATATAATTCCTACTAAAAAATTCATAATTATCATTTCCTTTCATTTTTAATTTGTTTTTATACTAGTTATAAATGAATATTTTTTAATTCACATAGAGTCTCTGCATCTCTCCCCTTTATCCCAAGAGGCTGTCCCTTTACATCACGTTAGCCAGACAGAAGTATCATTGTTTTGTTTTATAACCAGCTATGACACTAGAAAAGCTAGTGTATTTGTCAATGTGCTGAAAGTAAAAGGAGCAAAAGGCTTTTTTCTCCCTTTCACTCCTATACACGACACCAACACTAGCAAGTGTGCGTTTTTTTAAAAATTTTTTTAATTTTTTTAAATTTTTATTTTTTGAATAGCTTTTAATATGTTTCTTTTAACCTCATCATAACAATTCTTTTTGTCTATAATTTCATATCTATTTATCATAAAAGTTATATACTTATTGTAATGTTTGATTATATTTTCATTTGCTATTGCATCTCCATCTTTTGCTAATAATATTTCATAATATAAATTTTCCATATACTAATTCTCCTCATAATCTTTTTTTATTTTTGCAATAGTATCTCGTATTATATGTCTAATTCTACTATCACTTTTATTAAACTTTCTTGCAATTTCTTTTGATGACCATTCTTCTAAAATACTTAATGTTAAAATTTCTTTTTGTTCTTCTGATAAGGACTTTACTATTTTATATAACTGTTCATCTTCAAAATTATCTTCTAAATTCAAAGAAAAAACAGCATAATCATCCATATAGGACAATAATGCTGTTTTATCATTATTCATTTTATTAGATATATCATCAACTAGTAATTCTTTATTCGCTTTTCTAACTTCATATTTTTTAAAGTCTTTTACTGTATTTACAATAGTTCTCTTTATATATGAATCTATTTGATTAAGAATATCTTGCATACATAACCACCCCCTTTCCTTTTGGAAATTGGGGTCTATATGGTTTCTTTTGTATGCAAAAAGGACTACACATATATACAACAATATATTTATATGTAGTCCTTTTGTATTTTTTTATTATTTTTTCTTTTAAATTTTGTATAACTTTTTATACTATTCTTTTGTTTGCATTTTTACAAACCCGTTTGCATTTTATCACTTTTCTTATGTCGAAAACTGTCAAAAACTGTAAATAGAATGTATTTTTTTAATTTTTTTGTCTTATTTTTTCCTCTAAAAGCCTTATTGCTCATATCATACGAGCAGTTTTTGTTTTTAATATTGTAAAATTAATATGATATTAGCAAAGTGTGGTGATAATAATGAAAATTAAAAATATAAACGGTAAAATAAATATCGTTGGAAAAAATCTAAAAAAATACAGAGAACTTAGAGGATATTCTCAAAGAGATATGTGTAAAAAGATGGAATTACTAGGCTTACAAATGTATTGTTCTGACATTCATAAGATGGAACACGGAACAAAAACAATTAGAGATTTTGAATTAAAAGCTTTTTCAATAGCACTTGGTATTTCCTTAGACCAATTATTTGAAGATACAAATAAGGAATTTGAATAAACAGAATAGATCAATAATGACCTATTCTGTTTTTAATTATTCTTCTTAACTTATTAAAAAAATTATTATTATTTGTTTCAATTTTTTTATTTTCTTTTAATTCGACTATTTGTTTTGGAAAAACATCATCATATATTCTATTTAAAACTTCTTTAACTTGTTCTATATCAAAAGGCTTATTTAGAAAATACCTTATTTTTAATTCCTTTAATTTATCATAATAATAATAAATTGAAGCCGATGTAACAAAAAATATAGGTGCTATTTCATTATTGTCTTGAACTTCTTTTATAATATCTATTCCTGTCCATTTATTACCCTTTTTTAAATCAGTTATCACTATATTGGGTTTTAATGAATTTATTAACTCGATTTCTTCCTTTTCATCTTTGGCAAAACCAATAAATTTGAATCGACTATCTTCTTTAATTATCTTACTCATAAAATCTGACATATAAGCATTATCATCTGCTACTAGTATTGTTAAAGTTTCCTCCACAACTATTCCCTCCTCTGCTATTATGATATTAGCACTATTGGTAAAAAAAATACGACATCTATATTATATATTTATTTTCTATAATTATATTTCCATTATCTATGTGTATTTTCAGTGTGTCTGCCTCTTTGATTTCTAGTGCCTCTCTTATTTCTATTGGAATCACTACTCTCCCTAATTCATCAATTTTTCTCAAAAAATAACTTTTATCAATTTCCATTGGTACTTTCCTCCTCAATTAATTTTTCAAAGTAATTTAAAAAAATCTCCCATTCTATTAAATTATCTTCCTTTGCAGATTCTATAAAATATTTATCTATTTGTTTTCTTTCTTTTGAATATTTAGTTGTATTTTTTTTCGTTTTTTCTAATATATTTATTGTTCTTTTTCTTAATTCTTCTATTTTTTCGAACATTATTACCACATCCTCGCTATATATTAATTTTATTATAGCAAATTTCTTTTGCGGATTTTGTCGAAACTTGTCATTTTTAAAATTTTATTCCGTCTGCCTTTAAATTGTAGCATATTTTCAATGATAAAATCAATAATATTATTATAATTTGTTGAGAGGAGATTTATTTTGAACACTAGAAAATATATTGATGAATTAGACGGAAAACTCAATATTGTTGGTACAAATATATGCAAAATAAGAGAAAAATTAAATATGTCTAGACAATCATTATCTGATAAGTTAATTCTTATGGGAATTGATATATCTAGTCAATCTATATTTGATATAGAAAAAGGAACTCGTACAGTTATAGATTATGAATTATGTGCCATTGCAAAAGTCTTAAATACAACTTCTGATGAACTTATGAAAGAATTTAATGAATATTTGAATACTTTATAAAAAGCGACTAGATTCATTTTGTTATCTAACCGCTTTTTATTTTGTATAAATTGTAATTTATCGAAATGCTTATAATAAAAGTAAGTAATTTTCAAAATTTTAATTACTTACTTTTATTTTTAAAACTAATTATTAGGTATATATGGTTCTACTTTATTCTCATTACTTGTCATCTTGTCTGTTTCTACTTCCTTGGTAACATATCCATTTATTGTATTTTCTGTTGTCATTATTTTTTCTTCTACAATGTTGTTTTCTGTTTCCAAATTTTTATCTGTTATTTCTCTGCCATTTTCATCAACATAAACAATTTTATACCCATCATAATTTTCTTTAATATAATTTAAAAATTCTTGTACTTTATCTTCGCCTATATAAAATCCTTTACCTGTGTCAAGTATATTTGTTAGAAGATAACCTTTGTCAGTTAATGATACATTTATATTTTTATATCCTAATAATGGGATATCAACACTTATATCTATACTATTGCTAAACCTTTCTGATGTATATTTTGCTGTATCATTATCACTATATATATTCTCTAAATTTTTATTATTAAACAATTTTTGCCAAATCATTTTATTATCTACACCATAAAATTCTACATTTATATTTTCTTGTAAATCTTCATCCCAATAATTATAGTATATTGTTCCAAAAGATATAATTTCTTCTAAACTCAAATCCTTCATAAACTCTCCAAGTGTTGTTGGTCTATAATATGAATTTACATATACATAGTAATCATTATCTTTTTCAAATTTTATAGCAATAGCACATTTTTCTTCTATATCTTTTATTGAATATAATTCTGCCTTTTTATTATAAGTAGTTTTAGTATATGTGTCATATCCTGTTAAAGTTGTATTGCCAATATTTTTTAGTATATTATTATTTGATATTTTTGTTATTCTACTTGAATATCTACTATTATTATATTCAACCTCATAAAATTGCTGACTAATAGACATTTCATTCCATTTTGGAACTACTGTAATCTCTGCATCAGTAGTGCTACTTTTATCAACTTGTACTTCTTTTATAATCCAATTATCTTTTTTTGAGATATTAATATCTGGATTTGAAATAAATATGCCACTTTTATAAAATCCTATAACTGCAATAAATACTATGCAAATTGGAGCAAGAATATACTTTATTTTAAATTCTTTCATAATATTCACCATTTTATTGGATGCAATTCGATTTGTTTCTTCTATATTAGTTTCGTCAATTAAGTATTTATCATCAATATCTCCAATGGCTTTTAATAAATCCTTATTATTCATACCAACCACCTTCTTTCAGATAATTTTTTAACTGACTTCTAATCCTTAATAAAATTGTTTTAGTATTGCTCTCACTTATTTTATTTTTAGAAGAAATTTCTTTAATCGAATACAAATACCAATACCTTTCTAAAAAAATTTTTCTTTTATCTTGCGATAGTTCAGACAAAAAACTATTAAGTGCATTTACCAATTCATTATAATCTAATTCCTTTTCTACATCATTATTTGAAGAAATACATTCATTTAATTCTTCAAGAGCAATTTCTAATGTATAATCTCTTTTTTTAGCTTTTTTTCTTTCATATTGATTGATAGCCAAATTTCTAGCAATTCTTCCAATATATACTTTTAGTATATTCGGTCTTTGTGGAGGAATATTATTCCAAGTTTTTAAATATGTATCATTAACGCATTCTTTAGCTTCTTCGTTATTTTGTAATATGTTAAATGAAATTGTATTACAATATCTTCCATACTTTTTGTCTGTTTCATATATTGCTTTTTCTTGTCTATTCCAATATAAATTTACAATTTCTTCATCTTTCATATTTTTCCCCTTTCTATCTATAAAAACAGAAATTATTTTAAAAAGTTACACTTTTTTCATTTTCTCAAAAAAATTAAGCAAGATTTTTCACTTGCCCATATATTTGTAGTGAATATATTATATTTAATCTCATCGACAACTTACTAATTGTTGTTTTGATTATAACATAAAGAGCAGATATATTTCAATTATCTGCTCCTTTTATTATAATCTTCAATACTTAATATATTTTTTATCTTTTCCTCGTTATTTTATATTAAGGATAATATGGATTAGGTTTTAGAATAAGAATAATTAAATCAACTATTACACCAATTCCAAATAATCCACCAGTACATAAATATATAATACCAAATATAATTCTGCCTTCATAAAATTTATGTATTCCTAATATTCCTAAA
>ERZ1106954.1770-NODE-1770-length-15833-cov-8.435670_pt1 | contig 15833 bp, 14 predicted proteins | sample MGYA00403678_ERZ1106954 | MGnify/ENA primary metagenome ERZ1106954 (study PRJEB35170, sample SAMEA104062445) | human gut metagenome | biome: human gut; feature: human-associated habitat; material: faeces | place: Denmark | collected 2012-08-20 ... | reverse complement strand
GGTGTAGGTGCAGCCCTTCTCGTGGGGGCTGCCGTTGATGAGCAGAACTTTCATGCTGTATACTCTCCTTTGCTGAAATGCGCCGTAAAATGCGCAATATTGCTGCTATGATTGTAGCACAAAGCCGCCCGCAGCGCAATGCGGGCTCTTGACAATGCTATGCAGTTGGGAGATAATAAAGGATACGAAAGAGTTCAAACTGGCTGCCGCGGGGGCGGCAGCTACGGCAAGGAGGTAACATCATGCGCGTGATCGCAGGAGAAGCCCGGGGCCGCAGGCTGGAAGCACTGCCCGGCACCGATGTGACTCGCCCCACCCTCTCGCAGGTGAAGGAGGCGATGTTCAGCATCGTACAGTTCGACCTGCCCGGGGCACGGGTGCTGGATCTGTATGCCGGCAGCGGCCAGCTGGGCATCGAGGCGCTGAGCCGGGGTGCGGCCCGGTGCGTCTTTCTGGACGAGAGCCGGGAGGCGGTAAGCATCGTGATGCGCAACTGCAAGGCCTGCGGCGTGTTTGACCGCAGCCGGGTGAATATCGGCGAGGCTGCGCGGTTTTTGTCAGCCTGCCGGGAGCAGTTCGATCTGGTGCTGCTGGACCCGCCCTTCCGCGGCGGCACGCTGGAAAAGATCCTGCCTGCCGTGGAAAAGTGCGTTGCCCCCGGCGGCATCGTGCTGTGCGAGAGCGAAACAGGCATCGTGCTGCCCGCGCAGGCGGGCAGTCTGACCCTGCAAAAACAGTATAAATACGGCAAGGTGCTGCTGTGGAAGTACACAAAGCCCATGCAGCCCGCCGCTGAGCAGGAGGGAGAAGCCTTATGAACGTGAACGAGCTTTTGGATACCATTGAGGATGCACTGGAAGAGAGCGCAAATGTGCCCCTTTCCGGCGGCAAGCGCATCGTGAATGTGGAACAGATCCGGGATTATCTGGACGAGGTGCGGGCCGCGCTGCCCGGCGAACTGCGGCAGGCGCAGCAGATCGTGAACGACCGGGCACAGATCGTGGACAGTGCCAACGCACAGGCACAGGCCATTGTGAAAAAGGCCGAGGAGCGCGCCCGCATTCTGGTCAGCGACGCCGAGATCGTCAAGGCTGCCCAGCAGCGCGCTTCTGAGATCACCTCCGCAGCCCAGACCGAGGCACGCACCCTGCGCCAGACCGTGACCGACTACTGCGAGAATATGCTGCGCACCACCGAGGATACCATGGTGGAAAACGCCGCACAGGTCAAAAACATCCGTAACAGCCTGCGCCAGAACGCCAAGAAAAACGGCTGATAACGGTCAACTTTCCACACAAATTCCACACATTGCGGAAAATGCAGTCCCCGTGAGCAAAAATGACGGCTCACAGGGACTTTTTTTGTGGATTTTTGCGGCCAAAAGCCGCCCGAAAACCCTTGCATTCACGGGTCTGATTTGCTACAATAAACATGTATCGGTGGGGCAAAGTGGGTAAAAGTAGGGCACACGCCCTGCAAACGCCCCTGAAAGGGGGAGCAGCGCGTGTTTTTTGGCCGTTATGATTACACCATCGACGCCAAGGGGCGGCTGAACTTCCCCGCAAAATTCCGCGACGCCATGGGCGAGAGCTTTGTGGTGCTGGAATGGGTGGACAACTGCCTGTTCGCGCTGCCCATGGAAGAAGTGGAGCGGCTGGCGGACAAGCTGGAAAGCGATGAGCTGATGGACAGCTGGGCCATCTCCGGTGATCTGTTCAGCACTGCCTGCGAGGTGGTGCCGGACAAGCAGGGACGCATCCTGCTGCCCGCCGAGCTGCGCGCCTACGCCGGGCTGGAAAAGGACGTGACCATCATCGGCAACCGCAACCACGCCGAGATCTGGGCCACCGAGGTCTGGAATGCCCGCCGCGCTGCCGTGACCAACGACCAGCGCGCCGAGCGGCTGCGCAAGCTGCACCTCTGATGCAAAAAACTAAAACCGAGAAAGGAGGCCGTGCCAATGGCCTTTGAAGAACAGCAGCCCTTTGACCCGGCCTCGTTTGAGCATATCCCCGTTTTGCTGAACGAGTGCCTGACAGGGCTTGCTATCGACCCGGCGGGCACCTATCTGGACGGCACCGCTGGCGGCGCGGGACATTCCCGCCAGATCGCCTTGCGGCTGGACGCCGCCAAGGGCGGCAGGCTCATCTCGCTGGATCAGGACCCGGATGCGGTGCAGACCGCGCGCGCCCGCCTTGCCGGACTGCCTGCCACCGTGGTGCAGATCAACTTCCGCTATGCGGGACAGGCGCTGGAGCAGCTGGGCATTGAGAAAATCAACGGCGCACTGCTGGATCTTGGCGTTTCCAGCCACCAGCTGGACGATGCCGCCCGGGGCTTTTCCTACCGGGCAGATGCACCGCTGGATATGCGCATGAGCCAGCAGGGCGAGACCGCTGCAGACCTTGTGAACACCGAAAGCCGTGAGGAACTGGCCCGCATCCTGCGGGATTACGGCGAGGAACCCTATGCGTGGCAGATCGCAGGAAAGATCGTGGAGGCGCGGGAAACTGCTCCCATCCTGACCACCCTGCAGCTGGCAGATATCGTGGCAAGCGCCATGCCTCCGGCAGAGCGCCGCAAAAACAAGAACCCCTCCCGCCGCACCTTTCAGGCACTGCGCATTGCAGTGAACCACGAACTGGACGCGCTGGAAGAGGGCTTGGATACCATTTTCGATCACCTTGCACCGGGCGGCCGGTTGTGCGTGATCACCTTCCACTCTCTGGAGGACCGGCTGGTCAAGAACAAGTTCCGCCGCTGGTCCACAGCCTGTACCTGCCCGCCGGAGTTTCCGGTGTGTGTATGCGGCGGCAAGGCAAAGGCAAAGCTTATCACCCGCAAACCCATTGAAGCTGATACGCAGGAGTTGGAGGAGAACCGGCGCAGCCGTTCTGCCCACCTGCGTGTACTGGAAAAATGCTGAGATGCCGGAAGCACCGGCATCGTGAGGAGGAGAGGAATCATGGGTCAGCCAGCATACGATCGTAACGCGGTGCGCCGCCGCAGGGCACCGCAGCCCCAGCGCAAAGCAAACCTGCGGGTAGCAAAGGGCGGCAAGCGGCGGTTGAACCCGCTGCAGGCCGCCGTACATAACGCCATGAATCTGGTGGCAGCAGCACTGCTGGTGGGCTTTGCCATCAGCCTGCTGTGGAGCGAGGCACAGCTGGTGGAGCTGAACGACCAGATCCAATCCACTAAGGCGCAGCTGGTCAGCGAGCAGAGCCAGTATACCTACTACAACAGCACTCTGAACAGCAAGACCAACATTGCCAGCGTGGAGGAGACCGCAGGGCGGCTGGGTCTGATGAAAGTAGACCCCAGCCAGATCACCTACATCCGCTTGGGGGAGAGCGGCGCACTGGTGCGCCGGGAATCCACCGTGCGGCAATGGACCGACTTTTTGTACACCGGTGCGGTGAACATTCTGGGCACCGTGAGATAAACGGAAAAAGCGTGCGGCAGCGCACGCTTTTTTCGGTTTATGGACACCGCAGTCTGAACAAATAACAGCGCAGGGCGTGCGGAATGCAGTGCACGCCCCGCAGGAGAGAACCAATGCAAGAACCTTTCCGTAACAAAAAAAGCAGGGGCTACCGCCTGCGTCCGGCCACCGGACGGGATCGGCTGGACAGCCGGGTGCGGCGGATTTGCAGCCGTCTGGGCATCCTTGCGGTGGTGGTGGCAGCAGCCATCGTCATCCGCAGCCTGTATAATATCCAGATCATCCACGGGGCCGAGTACCGCCAGTACGCCGCCCAGCAGCAGCTGCTGGATACCACCATCAAGGCCACCCGGGGCGAGATCTATGATGCTTCCGGCATCACCCTTGCCTCCACCAGCGTGGTGTGGACCATCTGGGCAGACCCCAGTTACAGCAGCATCCTTTATACCAGCAAGACCAATGATGACGACACCGTAACCAAAACGCTGGACCCCGCCATGTGTGCCGAGGTGAGCCGGGAGCTGACGTTGCGTCTGCTCTCCGGGGACGGCGAAAGCATGGACAGCGTGGACACCTCCTCGGCAGAGTACCAGCAGCAGTACCAGACCGTTTACGATGCACTTTCCCGGCTGGATTCTGCCTACGTCACCCTTGCCACCAAGGTGAACAACGCGGTGAAGCTTTCCATTGAAAAATACGTCACCAGCTTCAACAAGACGCACAAAAAGGCTACCGACACCTCCCGCAAGGGGCGCATCTCAGTGTCCTCGGAAAAAAGCTTCCAGCGCAACTACCCCTACGGTGCCTTTGCCGCAGCGGTGCTGGGCTTTACGGATGCGGACGGCGTTGGCACCTACGGACTGGAAAAATCCTACCAGTCCACCTTGGCCGGTGTAGATGGACGCACTATCACCCAGCGCAACGCGGTGGGCAACGCCATTGCAGATGCTAACGCCACCACCTTTGCCGCCAAGGACGGCTCCAATCTGGTGCTGTCGCTGGATGTGAACGTGCAGGAGATCGCAGAGAGGTACCTGAACGAAGCCATTGCAGCCAACACGGTGGAAAACCGCGGCTGCGCCATTGTGATGAACGTCAAGACCGGTGCCATCCTTGCCATGGCCTCCAAACCCGACTTTGACCCCAACGACCCGCTGAACTACACCGCCAACGAGGCTTATCTCAACGAGCTGGTGCACGCAGAGCCGGAGCTTTACGGCGTCTATAAAAAGGACGCCGACGGCAACTACATCACCGATGAACAGGGCAACAAAATTCTGGACGAGGAAGCGGACTATTCCGGCTACTACCGGGATATCCTGTGGAAAAACAAGGCCATCACCGAGCTGTACTACCCGGGCTCTGTGTTCAAGGTCATCACCTCTGCCATGGGCATCGACTCTGGCGTGGCGACCATGAACACCACCTTTACCTGCTCCGGCGCTTACGGTGTTGCCAAGGAGACCTACCACTGCGCCGGACGCAAGGCGCACGGTCTGCTTAATATGGCCGAGGCGCTGCGCAAGAGCTGCAACATCTACTACATCCAGCTGGGGCAGCGCGTCGGCTCGCAGCAGTTCTATAACTACTTTGATGCCTTCGGCTTTACCGCCCGCACCGGGGTGGACCTGCCCAGCGAGACCAACTTTATGCAGTACTACCGCGCCGACCAGCTGGGCGAGGTGCAGCTGGCGTCCTCCTCCTTCGGTCAGGCCATGGCCATCACCCCGCTGCAGATGTGCACCGCCATTGCAGCCACCGTCAATGGCGGGTATCTGGTCACCCCCCATGTGGTGGATAAGATCACCGATTCCAACGGCAACGTCATTCAGGAAATCGGCGCAAACGTGCGCCGTCAGGTCATCAGTCAGAGCGCCAGCGAGGTCATCCGGGAGATGATGGAGTATGAGGTAGGCAACGGCACCGGCGGTGGCAAAAACGCCTATGTGTCCGGCTACCGCATCGGCGGTAAGTCCGGTACCTCCGAGCAGCTGAATATGCACCGCCGCGCCGATGGCGACTATAAAAAGGTGGCCTCCTTTGTGGCAGTGCTGCCCGCCAACGACCCGGAAATTCTGGTCTATGTCATGCTGGACGACCCCAACAACGCCCGGACGGACTACTCCTCCATCCTTGCAGCCCCTGTGGCGGGCAATATCATCAGTGAGGTGGCTCCCTATCTGGGCATCGCCACCGACGGCGAGGACCGCAGCGGCACCATCGTCACCGTGCCGAACCTTGTGGGTACCGAGTGGAGCAATGCGCAGGTGAGCCTGAATATTCAGGGCCTGAAGCATCAGCTGCAGGAGAGTCAGAGCAGCCAGTCTGCTGCCCCGGTCACCTATCAGTACCCCCACGCGGGGAGCAAGGTGCCCTACGGCACCACCATCTACCTGTATACCGATACCTACGAGGGCAGCCGCACCGAGGTGCCGGACGTGACAGGCAAGAGCCCGGACTTTGCCCGCCAGATGCTGAGCGCCGCCGGGCTGAACTGTGTGGTGGAAGGCAGCGGCACGGTGCAGGCGCAAAGCGACGAGCCCGGCTCCAGCGTGCAGCGCGGCACCATCATCACCCTGACCTGTGGGTAAAACAGCTTTTTCGGCATCCTCGACCAAGGCTTTCAGCATAAAGCACTGCCGCAAGGCGGTGACGGATGAGGGTGCAGCATTCAATAGAACGAGAGGGGATAGAACAATGGAAAAGATCCATGCAAGCAAGCTTCTGGCAGGGCTGGTGCCTGCCGGAAAACTGACCAGTGACCCGGAGGTGGCACTGGTCACCACCGACAGCCGCGAGGTAAAACCCGGCTGCATTTTTGTGGCCTTCCCCGGCGAGCGGTTCGACGGCCATGATTTCGCCGCCCGTGCGCTGGAGCAGGGCGCGGAGTATGTGGTGGTCAACCATCCCGTGCCCGGTGTGCCGGAGGAAAAGGCCATCCTTTGCCCGGACAGCTACCACGCCATGATGGTGATGGGCGCAAACTACCGCAGCCAGTACCACCCCAAGATGGTGGGCGTGACCGGCAGCGTGGGCAAGACCACCACCAAGCAGATGACCTACGCCGCCCTTGCCGGCTTTGGCGAGACCATCAAGACCGAGGGCAACCAGAACAATGAGCTGGGCATGCCCCGCACCCTGATGCGGCTGGAAAGCAGCACCGAGTACGCGGTCATCGAGATGGGTATGAGCCACGCGGGCGAGATCGACCGTCTGGCGCGGGCAGCACGGCCGGATGTGGGCATCATTACCTGCATCGGCGTGTCTCATATCGGCAATCTGGGCAGTCAGGAGAACATCTGCAAGGCAAAGCTGGAGATCTGCAACGGTCTGCCGGAGGGTGCGCCGCTGGTGCTGAACTACGACGACCTCTTCCTGCGCAAGGCAGTGCTCCCCGCCCATGTGCGCCCGGTGTGGTTCAGCCTGAGCGATGAAAACGCAGACGTCTGCGCCCTGTCCATCCGGCAGGAGACCGACGGCATGAGTTTTGTGCTGGAAGATCAGGAGCACGGCACCTTTGTGGTGAACATCCCCGCCATGGGACGCCATAATGTGGCAAACGCTCTGGCTGCCTACTGCGCCGCCACCCGTCTGGGGTGTGACGCCAAGAGGGTCATCCATGGGCTTTCCAACTTTGAGCAGACCGGACGCCGCCAGAAGGTGGTGGACAGCGAGGGCGTGACCGTCATCGAGGACTGCTACAACGCAAACCCGGACAGCATGAAGGCTGCGCTGGCAATGTTTAAAGATTTCCCCTGCAAGCGCCGCTTTGCCCTGCTGGGCGATATGCTGGAGCTGGGCGAGCTGAGCCGCGAAGCACACGAGGAGCTGGGACGCCTTGCCGCCGAGAGCGGGCTGTACTGCCTGATCACTTACGGCGAGCAGGCCAAGCGCACCGCTGTGGTGGCTGCGGCCAAGGGGGTAGAGACCCTGCACGCGGACAGCTACCGCGAGGCTGCCGATGCCCTGCTGAGCCGGGTGCAGCCCGGCGATGCCATTCTGGTAAAGGCCAGCCACGGCATGGCACTGGAAAAAGTACTGGATATCTTCTACGCAGAGCATAAAGAAGCGGAAGTATAACTATTTGGCGAAATGGAGTGTCTGATCTATGGAGCGTTTCGCCTTGGCAGCGGCGGTGGTGCTGGGCTTTGCCCTTACGGCAGCCCTGTGCAGCCTGTTTGTGCCGCTGCGGCGGGTGCTGGAACGCCGCGAACAACAACAGCAGCCGGTACAGTCTGAGCAGCCCTGGCCTGCACCTCTGCGCGCCCCGCTGTGGGGTGGGCTGTGTGCTGCGGCGGGCACGGTGGCTGCGGTGGGCGTGGGCTGGTTTGCCGCCTGCGTAGGCCAGCCGGAGCTGTTGGGCAGCGAAGGCCGGTTGATGACACGGCTGCTCACGGCACTGGCCGGAAGCCTTGCCTTTGGGGCAGTGGGTCTTGCAGAAGATGTTGCCCGGATGCGCAGCCCGGCGGCGCTGGGGCTGCGGCGGGACGTGCGGCTTTTGCTGGAAGCACTGGCTGCGGCCTTTGTCCTTTTGCTGCTGCGGGCAGCGGGCTGTCTGCCCCGGGGGCTGGGCGTGCCCGGGGCGGGGTATGTGCTGCTGGGCAGCGCCGTGCCCTTTTTGTGGGCGGTGCTCATGGTGGCACTGGCCGAGTGCGCCCGCATCGCCGAGCGGGACGAGGGCGCAGTGTGCGGTGCGGCCTTTGTGGCCATGCTGGCGCTGATGATGGTAGAAGCCGGTCTGGGCGTTTCCGGGCTGGCGGTGCTGCCCGGAGCGTTGGCCGGGGCACTGGTGGCACTGGGGCTGTGGGCGTTCCCTCCGGCAAGGCTGGGGGTGGGCTGCTGCGGCAGCCTGCTGGCAGCGGGTGCCATCGGCTGCATCCCGCTCAGTCTGGACATGACCAGCCTGACTGTGCCGTTGGCGCTGCCCTTCTGGGCGGCGGGCGGTCTTTTGGCAGCGCAGCTGCTGTGTGCAAAGCGCACCGGCAAGCCATTGCGCTGCTGGGTAAAAAAGCATAAAATGAGCCCGGAGACGGTGTTCCTGCGCAGCTTTGCGCTGAGCGCTGTCGGCTATGTGCTGGCGCTGGCGCTGCTGCGCTGGTGCTGACCGGGCACAGAGAGGGAAGGGAGCGCAGATGGCGACTATCCGCAAAAAACACAGAGCGCCGGTGTCGGTGTTCCAGCGAGACCCGGGCCCGTGGTCCCGGCTGCTGATCGACTGGCTGGCTACGCTGGCTGTTATTATGATCTTTGGGCTGGTGATGCTGTTCAGTGCCAGCTACACCACCGGCTACCTGCGCATGGGCGACAGCTTCCACTACATCAAGCAGCAGGCGCTGTGCATGATGCTGGGGCTGGCCTGTATGTTCCTGATGAGTTATATGGATCACCGCTTTTTGCGCAAGATGGTGGTGCCGGGCTACATCATCGTGCTGGCCATGCTGGCCGTCACCCTGACCATGGCACCCCTGAACGGCTGCCGCCGCTGGATCCGCTTCGGCGGGCTTACACTGCAATCCTCCGAGGTGGCAAAGTTTGAAATGATCCTGTTCAGCTCCCATCTTGCGGCAAAAGCGCCGCAGGTGGAGCGGCTGGACCCGGAGCGCCGCATCCTGCTTACCCCCCGGGAGTGGCTGCGGGTGCGGGTGTGGAAGCAGCTGGTGGTGCCGGTGCTGCCCCTTATACCGGTGGTCATCCTGCTGGCGATGGAGCCGCACATGTCCGGCATCGTGCTGACGGTGGCGGTGGTGGGCACCATCTTGCTGCTGTCCGGCAGCGGCGGTGTGCTGACATGGGCGGGTGCCATCACGGCGGGCGCCCTGCTGGAGACCCTGCTTTCCCATGTGGACTCCATCCCCTACCTGCAAAAGCGTCTGGACGGCTGGACGCAGGATCTGAGCAAGATGACCGACCAGACCGTGCAGAGCCTTTACGCCATCGGCTCCGGCGGGCTGAAAGGGCTGGGGCTGGGCAACAGCGTGGAAAAGCAGCTCTGGCTGCCGGAAAGCACCAACGACTTCATCTTCAGCGTGGTGTGCGAGGAGCTGGGCTTCATCGGCGCAGTGCTCATTATCGTGCTGTTCGTGCTGTTCATCGTGCAGGGGCTGCTTATCGCCTATAAGGCGGAGAACCTGTACTGCACCATGGTGGGCATCGGCATCATGGCACAGATCGCGTGGCAGGTGTTCTGCAATATCGCCGTGGTCACCAACACCCTGCCCAACACCGGCATCAGCCTGCCCTTCTTCTCCTCCGGCGGCACAAGCCTGATTTTGCTGCTGGCAGAAATGGGCGTGATGGTGAACATAGGCCGCAACGGCGAGCGGGTGGTGCAGCAGCGGGAGCAGATGCGTGCCCAGCGGGAAGCCGCCCGCGCTGAGCGGGAAGCAGAGCTTGCCCGCAAGACCATTGACTTGGCCTCTGCCCGCGCAGCCCGCACAGAACAGTAAAACAAACCGCAAGCCCGCCCGGCCGCAGGCCGGGCGTTTATAAGGAGGAATCACCATGCGCGTTCTCATTGCAGCCGGCGGCACTGCCGGACATATCAACCCCGCACTGGCCATTGCCGGTGCTCTGAAAAAGGCTGACCCTACCGCCGAGATCCACTTTGCAGGCCGTAAGGAGGGCATGGAGTACCGTCTGGTCACACAGGCGGGCTACCCCTTCCACCACATCGAGATCACCGGCTTCCAGCGCAAGCTCAGCCTGCACAACATCAAGCGCAATATCATTACCCTGTGGAATCTGGCCCTCTCCGGCCCTAAGGCCAAGGCCATGATGAAGGAGGTAAAGCCGGATCTTGTCATCGGCTGCGGCGGCTATGTGTCCGGCCCGGTGGTGCGCTGCGCCGCCAAAATGGGCATCCACACCGCCCTGCATGAGCAGAACGCCTTCCCAGGTGTGACCAACAAGCTGCTGGCCCCGGATGTGGATATCGTGTTTGCCGCTGTGCCCGCCGCTGTGGAAAAGCTGGGCGCACCGGACAAGACCCTTGTGGTGGGCAACCCCGTGCGGCCGGAGGTGTTTGCACAGGCCGCGAATCGCGAGGCCATCCGTGCACAGCTGGGTGCGGGCGACCGCACCGTCATCCTGTCCTTCGGCGGCAGCTTGGGTGCACGCCGGGTCAACGAGGTGGTGGCAGACCTGTGCGCATGGGAGCAGCACGAGCACAAGCCGGTGCTGCATCTGCACGCCACCGGGCAGTATGGGGTGCAGCTGTTTGAGCAGCTGCAAAAGCAGAAGGGCTTTGCCCCCGGCGACAGCCTTGTGGTAAAAGAATACATCAACAATATGCCGGAGCTGCTGGCAGCGGCAGACCTCGTCATCAGCCGCGCCGGTGCGCTGACGCTGGCAGAGCTGGAAGCCGTGGGACGCGCCGCTGTACTGATCCCCAGCCCCAATGTGGCGGAGAACCACCAGTACTACAACGCCATGGAGCTGCAGAAGGCCGGGGCGGCTGTGGTCATTGAAGAAAAAGACCTGACCGGCGAAAAGCTGGTGCAGACTGTTTCTACTATGCTGGCACAGCCCGGCAAGCTGGCCGAAATGGGCAAAAACGCCCGCAGCCTGTCGGTGGACGACAGTCTGGACCGCATCACTGCGGCGCTGCTCAAGCTGGTAAAGACCCCGTGACGCAGCCCCGGAATAAACAGGAAAGAAGGTGCGAATGATGCAGCAGAACCGTGACCGCAACGGCAGACCCCGGAACACCAGACACTATGATCTGAACCGGGATGTGGCGCGCACCTCTGCGCCTTCGCAGGATCATACGTCCCGGAGCACCGGCAGCAGCCGCTACGGCTACAACGGCGAGCCGCTCAGCCGCCCGCCCTCCCGCAGCGCCAACGGCAGCGTGCGCTCCTCCCGGGCAGATAACAGCATCCAGTTCCCCACCCAGTCCCAGACCCGCCGCCCGGCGCAGGGGCAGGGGAGCAATACCACCCAGTACCACTCTGGCAGCCGCCCGGCGGGCAGCAGACCCAAAAACGCGAAGTCCGGCGGCAAACAGCGCCGCCCGGCAAACAATGCCCGCAGCGGGCAGAACAGCCGGAAAAACCAGAATTACCAGAATGCAAACCGGCAGCACCCGGCGGGCAACGGTCAGCGCCTGCGCCCGGCGCAAAGCGCCCCGCAGCAAAGCCCTGCCCGGCGGGAAATGCGCAAAAAGCGCAAGGTGACCCGCGCTACCCTGCGCCGCCGCCGGATGCTGCGCCGCCTGACTGCCTTTGCCATGCTGCTGTGCGTCATTGGCGCGGGCATTTACCTGACCATGACCATGCTGTTCCGCATCAATTCCATTCAGGTGCAGACCCCGGACGGCAAGCAGGTGACCGAGATCGCGGGCTATACCGCAGACAGCATTTTGCAGCAGATGGGCGTGCAGCTGGAAGAGAACATCTTCAGCTTTGAGCCCGGCGAAAAGGCCGCTGTGCTGGAGCAGAACTTCCCACTGCTGGGCTCCATCAAGGTGATCCGGGACTACCCCAACACCGTGGTGGTGCAGGTGACCGAGGCCGTGCCCGCCTACGCGGTGCAAAACGGCAATAAATGGCTTGTGATCTCGGACAAATGGAAGATCCTGTCCGAGGAAAGCACCCAGCCCGAGGGGCTTTGCACCCTGTACGGCGGAAAGCTGCAGGATACCACCCCGGGACAGGGCTTCTGGTTCGTGGACGATGCGGACGCGGCAAGCGCTTCTGGGTCAGAAACCGCCGAAAGTGAAAGCACGGTGAGCACCGAAACCGCCCGCATGGAAGCCCTGCGCACCCTGCGCAGCAAGCTGGAGGAATACGGCCTGTCGCAGGACGTGACGCGGCTGGAAGTGGCAGACACCGAGCAGCTCGCATTTTTGTATCAGGATCGCATCAGCGTGCTGCTGGGTACGCTGAACGATCTGGATTATAAGCTGGACCGTGCCCGCTATGTGCTGACCAACGCCGATGGCAAGGGCTGCGGCCCCACCGACACCGGGCGGCTGGATTTCAGCCATACCAGCGCCAGCAGCACCCGCAAGATCTATTTTGCACAGGGCGAGCCTACTCTGCCCTCCGGCTATGTGGTGCCGCCCAAGGCCGAGGAACCCGCTCCGGCAGAGGACACTGCCGACAGCACGGAAAGCACGGAAAGCGCGGATACTGCCGACACCACCGAACCGGCAGCTGGCGCGGACACCGAGCAGCTGCCCCTGACCCACCCTGACCGCATGACGGCCAACGAAGAAGAAAACCCCATGTAAAGAAGCTCTATGGAGGAGACTGTATGAAGCTGGAACAACTGATGGAAGGCGTGCCCTTTACCCTTGTGCAGGGCAGTCTGGATACTGAGATCGCGGATATCATCTACGACAGCCGCAAGGCTGCCCCGGGGCTTTTGTTCGTGTGCATCGTGGGCACCCAGCGGGACAGCCACGCGTTTGCCGCCGACTGTGCCGCCAAGGGGGTCAGCGCGCTGGTCATCCAGCACGACATCGACCTTTCCGCCATGCCCGGGGTGACCGTGGTCAAGGTGGAGAGCAGCCGCTATGCCATGGCGCTGATGAGCGCCAACCTCTTTGGAAACCCTGCCCGCCAGATGACCATGATCGGCGTTACCGGTACCAAGGGCAAGACCACCACCACCCACATGATCAAGAGCGTGCTGGAGGCCGCAGGCCGCAAGGTGGGCATGATCGGCACCAACGGCATCTACTATATGGGACGCCACAAGGACACCGCCAACACCACCCCGGAAAGCTACGAGCTGCAAAAGACCTTCCGGGAATTTCTGGATGCCGGCTGCGACACCGCGCTGATGGAGGTATCCAGTCAGGGCCTGATGATGGACCGCGTGGCGGGCGTGCACTACGATGTGGGTGTGTTCACCAACCTTTCGCCGGATCACATCGGCCCCGGTGAGCACAAGACCTTTGAGGAGTACCGCAGCTGGAAGGGACAGCTGTTCAAGCGCTGCGATGTGGGCGTGGTGAACATCGACGACGAGAACACCGCCGCCCTGCTGGAGGGCCACACCTGCAAGCTGGTCACCTATGGCCGCAGCGAAGCCGCCGACTACCGCGAGACCGGCTACGAGCTGCTGCGCACCCACGATTTTCTGGGCGTTGCCTTCCACGTTACCGGCAAGGACGAGATGGACGTCAAGGTGAATATGCCCGGCGAGTTCAGCGTGTACAACGCGCTGGCAGCGCTGGCCGTGGGCAAGGTGCTGGGTCTGCCAGATGCCGCCATCCACGACGGTCTGGGCAAGTGCGTGGTGAAGGGACGTGTGGAGCTGGTGCCCATCAGCAAAAAGTTCACCATCCTGCTGGATTACGCCCACAACGAGGTATCCACCGAGAGCCTGCTTACCACCCTGCGCGCCTACAAGCCCCACCGTCTGGTGGTGGTGTTCGGCTGCGGCGGCAACCGCTCCAAGCTGCGCCGCTACGGCATGGGCGAGATCTGCGCCAAGATGGCCGATTTCTCCATCCTCACCGAGGACAACAACCGCTTTGAAAAGGTGGAGGACATCCTTGCGGACATCCGCGAAGGCATGAACAAGGGCAACCCGGACGCAAAGTTCGTGGAGATCCCCGACCGTCTGGACGCGTTGCACTACGCAGTGGATCACGCACAGGAGGGCGATCTGATCGCCGTCATCGGCAAGGGGCACGAGACCTACCGCGACCGCGAGGGCGTTAAGACCCCCTTCCTTGAGCGGGAGCTGCTGGAGGAATACGCACAGCAGATCGGGCTGGAATAAGAAAATATTATTATTATTGCGGGAAAGGCCGCTGCACAAAGTACTGTGCAGCTGCCTTTTTGCGCCCTGCGGGTGCCCCTATATAAAAAGGAAGCAAACTGTGTCAAAAATGTAAAAGATAAAAATCTTTAACTAAAACCATTGACTTATCCAACGGTTTGATTATAATGGTCGTGTTCGATACCTCATAAATTTTAGGTAAATAATTAAACACAAACAGTGAACATAAAGGAGAACACTACCATGACTTTCGAGGAAATGAAGAAGATCGTTGTCGATACCCTGAGCTGCGATGAGGACAAGGTGACCATGGAGGCCAGCCTGACCGAGGATCTGGAGGCCGACAGCTTGGACGCTGTGGAGCTGAACATGGCACTGGAGGAGGCCTGCGGCGTGTCCATCCCCGATGAGGAGCTGGCAAACCTCAAGACCGTGGGCGATATCTTCAACTACATCAATGCCCATGTCTGAGGCTGACCGAGGCGAAACGCGATGAACAGTATCAAAGACCTGCTGCCGGGCAGTATGCGGGAGCGCACCTTCCAGCTGAAAGCCCGGCGGGATGCGGGTGCCGTGTGGAACGACCCGCAGTTCGTGGAATGCAAAAAGTGCGGACGCCGCGCCACCCGCCAGATCTGGAACAAGGCGCAGTACGTCTGCCCCAACTGCGGAGTGCACCTGCCCATCGGCGGGTACTACCGCCTGAGCCTCGTCCTTGACAAGGGCAGCTTCCGGGAGCTGGACGCCGACCTTGCACCGCAGGATGTGCTGCAGTTTCCCGGCTACCCGGAAAAGCTGGAAGCACAGACCGGCAAGACCGGCCTGAAGGAGGCTGTCATCACCGCCACGGGGCGCATCGAGGGCACCCCGGTGGTGGCAGCAGTGCTGGACAGCCGGTTCTTTATGGGCAGCATGAGCACCACCGTGGGTGAAAAGATCACCCGCGCCGTGGAGCACGCCACCGCAAAGCACCTGCCGCTGATCATCTTCTCGGCCAGCGGCGGCGCCCGGATGCAGGAGGGCATTTTCAGCCTGATGCAGATGGCCAAGACCAGCGCCGCCATCCAGCGCTTTTCCGCCAGAGGCGGGCTGTACGTCAGCGTGCTCACCCACCCCACCACCGGCGGCGTGACCGCCAGCTTTGCAAGCCTGGGCGACATCATGCTGGCCGAGCCGGGGGCGCTGATCGGCTTTGCCGGGCCCCGCGTCATTGAGCAGACCATCGGCGAAAAGCTGCCCGCCGGGTTCCAGCGCAGCGAGTTCCAGTTGGAGCACGGCTTTGTGGATCAGGTGGTGCCCCGCGACCAGCTGCGCGACACCCTGATCCGGGTGCTGCAGCTTCATGTGGGAGGAAAACACGAATGATCAAGGAAATTCTGGAGCAGCTGGCTCCGCTGGATGCGCAGATCACCGCCCTGAAGGGCAGCGGCGACGACATGGACGCCATCACGGCCCACGCCGCCGAGCTGGCAGAGCTTGCCGTAGAGGAGGACGAGATCCTGCGTGCCTGCGGCCCGCTGACCGCCGAGGACCGGGTCTTTCTGGCCCGGCACCCGGAGCGTCCCCACATCGACGAAACGGTCTCGGCTCTGTTCACCGATTTCTTCGAGCAGCGGGGCGACCGCCAGTGCAAGGAGGACAGCGCCATCCTGGG
>ERZ1106954.1769-NODE-1769-length-15836-cov-12.790888_pt1 | contig 15836 bp, 17 predicted proteins | sample MGYA00403678_ERZ1106954 | MGnify/ENA primary metagenome ERZ1106954 (study PRJEB35170, sample SAMEA104062445) | human gut metagenome | biome: human gut; feature: human-associated habitat; material: faeces | place: Denmark | collected 2012-08-20 ... | reverse complement strand
CACCCAGTGGGGCAACAAGAAATACATGAACATGAAGCACTTGGAGGCGGCTCTGTACGACGCCTCTATTGCCGGCTGACTTCATTCAGCCGGAGCCTGCAAATAAATTTGCGCATGCAGTGTGCGTACTGGTCATGTGGGATGGGGAACGGAATGGTTGCTACACCGTATTCCGGGTGGTTGGGATTGCCGAGCACCGCATGTAATATCATTTTTTTGCCTCCCTCATTTCAGTTCTCAGGCATTTGCCGTCGCCGTGCCAACAGATAAAACCGTGCGCTGGGTAATTGCACCCTTCACACTGCTCGTATTCGTGGCACATAACCTGCTCAATGTCCGGAAGCCCAGCATCCGGCATGTTCTTGAATGCCTGTTTGATTTCATAATTCTTCACTTCGATACCCCCTTTAGAATGCAAAAAGGCCGGAACCTTTGATTTTTCAAAAGCCCCGGCCTCACCGATTTAATGTTTTGTTGTTTATCTCACGCTCATTAACTCACCTCCAGATATGACAAAAGCGCCGGAGCGTTGATTCTGCAAAACCAACGACCCGGCGCTTAAATTCTTGTGATATTTATTTTTTGAGAATCGCAGTGCTTTCATACGACAAGTGTGCTTACCACACCTCAAGTTGCGCATAAAATGGCTCTGTCGCGGTTCAAGTCCGCAACGCTGCGTAAAAACGGCGTTTGTCATCAATGGAAAAATAAAAAAATTTCCGAGCTGAAAAAGCCCGGAAAGCCTTGATGACACTGCGTTTGACGCAGTGTCATCAAAATTGGCTGACCATGATGGTGGAGAGCAGCGGACTCGAACCGTTGACCTTCCGCGTGTGAGGCGGACGCTCTAACCAGCTGAGCTAGCCCTCCATAACTTTTCGTAAGAAAAAATACCGTAAACTTGTCAAATTTCACAGTTTTCTTAACTCCTATATGATAGCATACTACAAGCAAAAATGCAAGCAAAATTTTAAAATCGTTAGACTCAATGTGGCCAGTGTGCTTTTTGTGTGCTTTAGAAAATGGCGAAAATGCTTGTGTTCATGCGGCTTTCAGGCAACGGGGGCAGCATAAAACCGGCAGAAACGGCTCAATTAGTCCTTTGCTCTGTAAGGTGGCCTGTCAACATACTGGCTTAATGAGAAAAACACGGCGAAAAATTGCCTCGCGTATTGACTTTCTGATTAACGCTGCGATAGTATATGAACGTAGAAAGGGGCGTGGTTAGATGGGAAAAACGCTGTTGCATATGGTGCTTGATTAGATTATGAGAAGGATATCGCTCCGTATCGCTTCGTCCAGATATATTCGGGCGTAGGGAGCGGCAAAAACTTATGGGTGCAAAAACTGGTGGAGGACGGCAGTCATGTTCTGCTTATAACCTCCCGTCAGATCACTGCAGACGCACAGGCCAAGAAGCTTGATGCTTCCCGATGGATAAATCTTGACCAGCTTCTTGACGTAGATGAGCGGGAGTTTGAATTTCTGTATTCGGACATTGTCCATAACGTCGTCTGCACGAACTCAGGTCTTGAGAAATTTGTGCGCCATCATTTTTCGGTTGATGACCCTCGAACGCATTTATGGAACAAATTTGACTACATCATACTCGATGAAGCCCACTCCTTATCCACCGACGCTACATTTTCCGATGCGCCATTTTATGTAGAGAAGTTTCTCGACTACGCAATTCGTCACAGCGGTTCTTCATGCCGCTACATATTTATGACCGGAACATTAGCGCCCATCAAATGGCTGCTCAATGATTACGCCGGCGAGGTTCATCTAGCCGATTATTTTGAAAAATACGAACACGTCGTTCCGAAAGAAGTCTGCCTTATAAACGGGAAGAGCGCCAAAAAGATACTCGTCAATTCCATTCGTGCCGGTCGTCGTATCGTGTACTTTGCAAATACCATAAAAAGCATGACTCAGCTGATAGACTATCTCAAATACAACGGCATATCAGAGCACGATATAGGCGTTATGTATGCCGACGACAATGACGACAAAAATTTTTCCGCCGAGCTTGTAAAACGCAAAGCTGCCATATATAAGTCGCTGAAAGAAAATGAGACAGTTCCCCATGATATAAAGCTCTTCATCGCAACGACAAAATGCAAAGAGGGCATCAATATTATGGACGAGGACATATCAACCATGTTCTCCGAAAATCATTACTACATTGATTTAGTCCAAATGGCGGGACGTGTGCGCAAGGGTCTTAACAAGCTGTATGTCATTTATGACGCTAAGCAGAACTACGACAGCTTTTCCCGTTTTGACGCAGAGATAAACAGAGAATGTGTTACAGCAGTGAATGACGCATATTCAAAGTACGTCGCCGAACGCAGGAAGCACGGCAATACCGTCAATACTGTTCCATTGATAAAGCGTGTAGAAAACATGTTCCGGTGTATCAGATTCAACCCCATCACACAAGCTTTCGAGACATACGAGGGGAAAATCAATGGCATTATGATATTCTTTCTCGCGCCCTTTGCTAACGCAAAGCTGCACGATTTGTCTGCCTATTGCTTGCGCAATATCCAGCCAAAAATTCAAAATTTTCTTATTGACGCGGGAACGCTTTCTCCGTGCGATTTGTCGTGACTTCGAGCGGGAGTATTCTGCGAGTATAATGCTGGTAAATCCGATTGATTATTTGAGCTTGCAGCGGCATGCTCCCGCACGTATTGACATATAGGAAAAATATGCTATACTTATATCACGCTAGGAAACAACTGAATACTGACCTATAAGAGATGCGCGAGGGACAAGCCCGATGACCGCACAGCAACCTCCCGGAGAGAAAGGTGCTAACGCTTGTATGATAGGTATGCCCTGTCCCGCGACAGGATTTTTTGCACCTATTTTCGGGAGTAATGAAGAACGGAGGAGCAAAAATGACTAACGATGCAGTGTATGAAGTATCAACGCAGTGGGGCAGCATACGACTCGACGAGCAGTCTTATCAGGATTATCTTGACGGGCGCTCGTGGCTGAGCTCGGCTTTTGACGTCATGGGAACAGCTAAGACAAGGGCAGCGACTGTGGAAGCTTGCCCTCGGGACATCTCAAGGCAAGCGATAAGCTACAGGAGCGAAGTGGATAAAGCTGGCGTGTGGGAAACTGTTCAGCATGGCTTTCCCTGTATGGCAGTTCAGATTCCGTATAGGAGGCGTATGTCTGACATAGGCATAGATGAACTGAATCTGTCTGTGCGCGCAAGCAACGGGCTTATGAGAGCGGGAATAGATACACTCGGCAAGCTCAATGAAATGATGAAAACGGATCGCGGCATTGCGGGTATAAGAAATCTTGGAACTAAGAGCGTAAAAGAAATCGGCAGAGCTTTTTGTGCGTGGTGTATTCAATGCTGTCGCCATACGAAAAGGCGCAGTATTGGCAGCGCCTGATAGACAAGCCGCAGACAAACGGACAGGAGGTATGAGCAATGACACCAGATTTCGATTTCAACCACGACGGCAAGGTCGATATGCAGGATGTACACCTGTATGAGGATATCTTCAGCGAAGAGAGCAAGAACAACGCGCCAAGCGGCAGCAGCACCGGCGGACATATGAGCGGGAGAGCCATTATCGGGGCGTTTCTGTCGGCAGCATATCTCGGAGCATTTCTGCAAGGCTCGGTCGGAGTCAATTTCTTTACGCTTGTTCTCGGCATAGTCAGCTTTTTTGTGCTGATAGCGTGCTTGTTTTCCGGTAAGTGAGCCGGAAGCGAAACAGGCATGAAAAATCAATAGTCTGCAATAAAAAACGCGGCCACGGGGATTAACCTTGTGGCCGTTTGCCGTTGGTAAGCAGATAGACCAACTGTTTCACTGACAGAATATTCCCCATCCGCTCGCGTCGATATCAAGGCCATAATATAACCCTTCCAAGCCAATCAAAATTCTCGTCATAGGCTTCATTACATTTCCACTTGCCTATAATTGGGTCATTGCCGGATCTCAGCGTAGTCTTCACGCCGCATCCTGCCAAACCTACTGCTATTGCGGTGAACATGGCCGTGAGGACAATTATACTGATAATTCTTTTCATTCTTGCCTCTCTTTTGATTATGTAAATTATATTATGTTAATAATTCCTGCACTCAGTCAGCACCGCGTATCTCAACAACGGCGCCTAACGCCTCTAGCTGACTCTGAATGAGTTTGGCGCGTTCTATGCTGATGTTTCCTTTTATTTCGCACGGCAGGTCTGTGATCATAAAGTCCGCCGCCGTGCGGCTGATCCCCAGAAGAGTTGCCACGGAATAGCTCACAGACTCCGGATTGCTGCCGACAGAAATCAGAAACACTACAACATTACCCGAAAACGGCGCTGTCTACTTCTGTACAGACGACCGTAATGTCTCAGACATCGCCTGTTTTTCGCTGCGTTTCTCTTCCGCTATTAGATGAATATCATCCACAAGCTGCCCAAATCCGTAGCCAAACCATGAATACAAAAAGATAACCACGGCCAGCACAATGCCTAAGAGCAGGCCCCAGTCATTCATGATTGCAATAATAAACCAGCCTATGGCGCTCAGAATGCCGAGAACTTTTGACAGATTTTGTATCTTTCTCCCAATGTCGTCGTACATTTTTCTTCCTCCCACTATTTTAGATTGTCTCTGGCAAACGTTGTATAACACCTTGCAGTTGTTGTCAATAACTAATTATAGGAGTTTTATTAAACGCCTGTAAGTTGTTATTCTGTATATGTGGAGGTGTTGAAAATGCTTGAGAACCTGAAAAAGCTGCGCGAGAAGACTGGAACTACGCAGCGGCAGCTTGCCGAGGCTATCGGCGTCAGCCAGCAGTCCGTCAACAAATATGAGAACCACAACATCGAACCTGATATTGAAACACTTGTCCGCATCGCTGACTACTTTGCGGTGTCGGTCGATGCTGTCATCGGTCATGCGGAGGACGATGGTGAACTCACTGAGAGCGAGCGCCTGCTCCTGCAAAAGTACCGCCGCCTCACACCAAAGCGGCGCGCTGCAGTCGATGCTCTGCTTGACTGTTTTTGACCGCTTCGCCGAGGGCTTTTGCCGAGTCCTCGGTTTTTCAGCGCCATTGTTTATTGTTTTTCGATAAATTTTAGTTGACAAACGATATTCATCATGCTAAGCTATGGGCAGAAAAGGAGTGTTTACCATGAACTGGAGCACAAACAAAAGCATACTTCTCTCGCGCATATGCGTTGCGATATTCGCGCTGCTGCTCGCGGCGCTCGATTTCGGTGCCTACTGGCTGGTCACCTGGTATATCCACCTGCGCGGCATGGCGTGGCAGTCCGGCGCGGGCATGATCGTGACGCTGTACCTTTGCAGCATATTCGGCTGGGTGCTGCTCTGGCAGATGTGGACTCTGCTGAACAACATCCGCAGGAGTGAGGTGTTCATCCCCGAAAATATCCGCTGCCTGCGCATCGTCAGCTGGTGCTGCGTGGCCGCCGGTGCGATATGCCTTGTCAGCACGCTGTTCTACATCCCCTTCGCCGCCATTGCGATCGCGGCCGGCTTCATGGCGCTCATCGTGCGCATCGTCAAAAACGTGTTCGAGCAGGCCATCCGCATGAAGGATGAGCTGGACTACACAATCTGAGGTGCCGCCATGGAAATAATCGTAAATCTGGACGTGATGATGGCACGGCGCAAGATATCCGCGGGAGAGCTTGCCGAGCGCGTCGGCATCACCCCAGCCAATCTGTCCATTCTCAAGAACAACAAGGCCAAGGCCATCCGCTTCTCAACGCTGATGGCGCTGTGCCACGAGCTGCAATGCCAGCCTGGGGATATTTTGGAGTTCATCGACGACCAAGGAGGGAAACATGAATAAAAATATTAAAATAAGCTTTTCGCTGCTGCTGGTTTTCGCGCTGATGCTCGCGCTCTGCGGCTGCTCTGCCAAGGCAAAGGGCGTAACGCCGCTGCCCGGCGGCTGCGAGATAGAGCGCATCGGCAGCGGAGAATGTGTGCTATCGCGGCGCGAAAGTGAGCGCGTGAGCTGCATACTGGTCGAGGACTACGTCTATGCCTACTGCATCAGCGACAACGGGGCGTATATCGGCGTCAAGGCGCTGCCCTATGAGCTCGGGCTTGAGCTTGAGGGTGAGCTCTCCGCGCTGAGCGGTGCGGAGCTGCGGGACATGACTCTTTATTACCGCGTGTCGCTGCATGACGGCTCAGTCGAGGGCTATCGGAGTGAGGCGCAGTTTGATGAGCTCGACACGGGCTTTAGCGACTGGCTGAGCGTCGAGGGCTGAGCGCTCGGAGGCGAATATGGACGAAAACTTGAATAAGCCCGCCTTCAGCGCGGCAAGAAAAGAGCTTATCGCGGCGCTGGCAAGCTATTTTGTTTCGTATATTTATGCCGCTTTCGGCTTTAATTTCACCGGAGCGTGGCCTCTCATATTCGCGGCGGGGTATATCGCGCTGGTCGAATACTTGTGCGCGGGGCGGCCGCGGGCGTGGGAGAGCTGGGTGTGGCTCGGCTGCATGGTCTCGCCGGTGTGCGCCTGCGTGTTCGCGCCCTGCGATGTCTGGGGCGATTTCCTGACCTTCGTCTTCGCGCACATCTTCGCCGTGTGGTGGACGATGAGCCGCGCCGGAGTGCTGCTCGGCGGAGAGAGCGGACATTTTCTGCCGTATGACGCGCTGAACGGCTTCATTCTGCTGCCGTTCGGGAACTTTTTCCTCAGAATACGGACGTGGTGGTTCTTTGTCTCCCGCCCGCGCCGCGAGTGGAAGCAGCTCAACACCACGGCGCTGCTGGGCAGCATATTGGCTGTGCTGCTGGCGGTGGTGCTGCTGGTCAGCGCGCTGAACCTGCTCAGCAGCGCGGACGACGGTTTCGGCGCGCTGGTCGAGACTGTAACCGACTTTTTCGGCAATAACGTCAATTTTGTGCACTTCTGGATCAATTTCCTGCTAAGTCTCCCTGTCGGCGCATTTATTTTCGGCCTGATATCCGGCGGAACACGCCTGAGCGCCGAACGGCTCACGGAGCGGCGCGGGCAGGTCGAATCGGCGCTCGGCGCGCTGCGCATCGTACCGGCGGCGGTCTGGAACGTCTGCCTCGCGGCGTTTATCGCGGTGTATGCAGTGTTTTTCGTCCTTCAGGGCGGGTACATGTTCGGAGCATTCACACGGACACTGCCAGTGGACTTCACCGTTGCCGAATACGCGCGGCAGGGCTTCTTTGAGCTGTGCCGTGTCATGGCGCTGAACTTCGTGCTGCTGTGGCTGGTGACGCGGATGAGCAAGCCGCCGGTGAGCGAGCGTAAAGTGAGTCTTGCTCTGTGCGTCACACTGCTGGCAGAGAGCATACTGTTCGCGGTGATCGCGTTGTCAAAGCTCGCGCTGTACATCGACTGCTTCGGCTTCACCCCGCTGCGTCTGCAAAGTACATGGCTGGCGCTGGTGCTGCTGGCGGGCTGCGCTGCGGCGCTGTACAGTCTCATAACCGGCCGCCGCTCCTGCCGCGCATGGATGATATTCGGCGCCGTGACTCTCAGCGCACTATGCTGGATATAATATAAAACAAAAATTCCCCACCATTGAAAAAGCTCAATAGTGGGGATTATTTTTGTGTTTACTTTGCGTAATCGACGGCTTTGGTCTCGCGCAGGACGTGAACCTTTATCTGACCCGGGTAGGTCAGCTCGTCCTCGATCTTCTTTGCGATGTCGCGGGCAAGCAGAACCATCTGATCCTCGCTGACCTCTTCGGGCTTGACCATGATGCGGATCTCGCGGCCGGCCTGAATCGCGTAGGAGCTTGCGATGCCGGGGAAGCTCTTGGAGACCTCCTCCAGCTTCTCAAGACGCTTGACGTAGCTCTCGATATTCTCGCGGCGCGCGCCGGGGCGGGAAGCGGATATCGCGTCTGCCGCCTGAACAAGACAGGCAACGACGGTATGCGGCTCCACGTCGCCGTGGTGCGCCTCGATGGCGTGAATGACTGCCTCGGACTCCTTGTACTTGCGGGCGATATCGACACCGATGGTGACATGGCTGCCCTCGACCTCATGGTCGATTGCCTTGCCGATATCATGCAGCAGACCGGCGCGCTTCGCCGTCGCCACATCGACGCCCAGCTCCGCCGCCATAAGTCCGGCAATATGGGATACCTCGATGGAGTGGTTCAGCACGTTCTGGCCATAGCTGGTACGGTATCTCATGCGGCCAAGAAGGCGGATGAGTTCGGGGTTGAGACCGTGTATATTTGTCTCGAACACGGCGCGCTCGCCCTCGGCCTTGATTGTTGCGTTGACTTCCTTCTGCGCCTTTGCCACCATCTCTTCGATGCGGGCGGGATGAATTCGGCCGTCCTGAATGAGCTTTTCAAGCGCCAGGCGCGCCACTTCGCGGCGCACGGGATCGAAGCTGGAGACGGTGATGGCTTCGGGGGTATCGTCGATGATGAGGTCGCAGCCGGTCAGCGTTTCGATGCTGCGGATGTTGCGGCCCTCGCGGCCGATGATGCGCCCCTTCATTTCGTCGTTGGGGAGAGGTACGACGGAAACGGTGATCTCGCTTGCGTGATCGGCGGCGCAGCGCTGGATAGCGGTGGCGATAATGGCGCGAGCCTTATCCTCCGCCTCTTCCTTGTACTGAGTTTCAATCTCCTTGACCTTCATCGCCATCTCATGCGTTACATCGTCACGGATGTTGGCGATAAGGTACTGCTTTGCCTCCTCGACGGAGAAGCCCGAAATCTTTTCGAGCAGTTCAAGCTGGCTTTTCTTGATGAGCGCGACCTCATGCTGCTGATTCTCAACAGCGGCGATCTTGTTGTTGAGCGTGTCGCTCTTGCGCTCGACAGCGTCCATCTTCTTGTCGAGATTTTCTTCCTTCTGCTGGAGGCGGCGTTCCTGCTTCTGCAGCTCTGAACGGCGCTCCTTGACTTCCCGCTCATACTCGGAGCGGTTTTTGTGTATTTCTTCCTTTGCCTCTACGAGAGCTTCTCTCTTCTTGCTCTCGGCGCTCTTTATTGACTCATTTATTATTCTTTTAGCCTCTTCCTCCGCGCTCATTATCTCGCGCTCCGCAACCTTTTTGCGGTACTGCACGCCAAGGAAAAAGCACACCGCCGCCACAACGACGGCAATTATTATAACGACCCATAAAGGTAAAGACATAGTAAGCAAACACACCTCCATTCTTTTTAGAATTTTGCGGTGGTTCAAGACAATTCTTTACAGCAACCGTCGGTCAAAACCGGGCATGGAAATCCCCGTCTGATAAGGAGGGCGTTTTCGGAAAAACCTCCTATGGTCAGGCGGAAGGACGCCCCGGACGCCGGAATCCGTCCGCGGCTATTGCAGAATTTGATCTAAAGCAAGACGGGTCATAAAACGCACCCGTCGGAATTGAAAAGAAATATTCAGCCGGAGCCTCCCCATGGCTCCTTAAAATATTATCTGATCTATTTTAGCCCGAATAAGGTGTTATGTCAAGTGAATTACTTAAATATATTTAATATTTGCCCTGAGCAATTTCCTGATAATGTCTAGTCGCATTGACTCACGCCGCGCGCTGCTCCTGCATCAGCAGACGCATATCCTCCGCAACACGCTGCACGCGCCCGCTCTCAAAGGGGCTTACGAACCCTGCCTCCTCGATGTTATCCAGAAATCCGGTGTACTCGCGGCTGAGCAGCTCGTTATACTTATCAAGCCCTGCCGTGCCGCCGTCCTGCGACAGCTCATATATCTGCATGGCGATGTCGTTGGATACGGGGTAGGTTATCACATAGAAGGGGTACTCGAAGAAGTGCGCGATGTCAGACCAGCTCATCGCGTAATACTTCGCACGGCTCTCGTCGCAGTAGCCGTAATCACGCGCGAGCTGGAGGGACAGGTCGTTCAGAACTTCGGCGGAGAGCTGATCGGGATCCATTGAATACACCGTGCTCTCAAACTCCGCGAACGACGCCTGCTGAACGTACAGGTCGAGCGTATCGAGCAGCTTCATGCGGCGCAGATTGTCCGCCTCGTCCTCGCCGAGGACTTCGTCGTAATAGCCCAGCGCCAGATACTCCATCGCCTGAGAATAGCACTCTGACATATCTATCGTCTCGCTGGCATTATAATTTACGAAGGCGTCCACATAATGGCCGAACTCGTGTGAGAAGGTCAGGATATCCTCAGTGTCTCCGTAGGGGTCGAGGAACAGGAAGGGCGCCTCGTAGTTTTCCAGATAGGTCTGGAACGACATGGCCGCCTTGCTGCTGTTCACGGACACGTCGCACAGCTTATACTTCGTCATGAAGTCGAACGCCGCCTTGACGTCCCCGCCCATGAGCTCGGTGACGTTCCTGAGAACGCCGAGAAGTTCGTCTTCGTCGAGGTAGTCGTAATAAATATCGTCATACGGGGAAGCTTCCATTACCTCCTCGTACACGGGAACCATATAGTTCTGGATATCCGCGACATACTGCGCCGCCTGCTCCGGAGTGTAGTCCCTCTCGAAGTAGAAGCTGTACTGCATCTGCTCATAGTCCATCCCGAACTGGGCGGCCAGCTCCTGCCGCACCCGCACAAGCTCGATGTAAATGCGCGCGAAGTCCTCGTTGTACTTCTCGTAGTTCTGCATTGTCTGCATATCGCTCCCCACGCCGCTCGTATCTCCGAGGCCGGCGGCGGATTCGGCGGCGAGCGCGCGGTATTCCGAGACGAGCGCGCTCTCGCGCTGCATCAGCTCAACCACTGCGTCGCTGTAATGGGACTGGCTACGGTCGGAATAATCGTCCGTGAAGCCGTCCCAGAAATAGTTCTCCTCCAGCTCCTGCGCCAGATCGGACGCGGCGCAGGCATAGAACATGTCCTCCATCTTCTGCTGCACCGCCGTGAAGTTCTCGCCGCACCAGCTCACCTCGTCGGCGTAATAGCTGTCGTACACATCCTGGCACGAGCGGATATCCGCGAGCGTGTACATGGTGTCAAAATAATAATAGTCGAGATAGCAGGCGTCCAGCGCGGCGGAAACGGAGTCGATATCCCCGCTCTCCAGCGCATCATTCACGGCGTCGAAGTCGGCGCTTATCGTGCTCATGTCCGGCCGCAGGTACTCCATCTCGTCGAACGGGACAAGATTTCTGCCCGCACTTATAAAACTCCGCTGCAATGCGCGGTAGGCTCTGTCGAGCGGATCATTAAGAATCGACGACGAGCAGCCGGTGAGCATAAGCAGTGCCAGCAGCATACTCAGGAGGCGGATGGCTCTCTTTTTCATGGTCGCACCTCATTTTTGTTTTTTATTACAGTTTATCACAGTTAAGATGTTATTAAAAGAGTATTTTTACTGATTGAAATTATTCTCAATATCGCCTATAATTATATTAAAAAGGGGGTATTTCACGTTGAATGATATATATGTAACAGGTCACCGCAATCCGGACACCGACGCGATAGTCGCGGCTATGGCCTATGCCAACCTGCGCAACGCTCTGGGCGACCGTGAGTACAAGGCGATACGCATCGGCCCGATAAACGACGAGACCCGCTCCATGCTCGACCGCTTCGGGTTTGAGCCGCCGATGTTCGTCAAGACCATGCGCACACAGATAAGCGACATCGAGTTTGACACTCCGCCGGAGCTGAACTGCGGCGTGTCGATGGATCTGGCGTGGCGCATCATGCGCGAAGGCCAGATCGCCACGATCCCCATCGTGCGCGATGACGGCACCCTGCACGGGATGCTCTCCGCCGGAGACATCGCGTCCTATGATATGCAGACCATTTACGACGCGCACATCGAGGCGCTGCCGGTGTTCAACCTCCTGAGTGTGCTTGAGGGGCAGCTCGTAAACGAGTTCGGCAGCAACGTCGAGACCATCACGGGCGACGTCGTGCTCGCCCTGCCGCAGACCTACGGCAACCCGCAGCTCACGGAGCCGAGCAGCATCGTCATCTGCGGCGACCAGCCGGAGATAATCGACGCGGCGCTCAAGGCGGGCGTCTGCTGCCTGATAATCTGCCAGGCCGACGTAGACGCGCACCTCACCGATTATGACGGCGGCACCTGCATCATCTCCACCCCGCTCGACGCGCGGCGCGTGGGTCGGCTCATCTTCCAGGCGATGCCGGTCGAGCACGTCAGCAAGACCGGAGACATCATCTGCTTCCACCTGGCCGATTACCTCGACGACGTGCGCGAGCTGATGCTGAAGAGCCGCTACCGCTGCTATCCGGTTCTGGACGAGAACGACCACGTTGTGGGAACGCTGTCGCGCTTCCACTTGCTGCGCCCGAAGCGCAAGCGTGTCGTGCTTGTGGATCACAACGAGGCCGCGCAGTCCGTGCATGGGCTGGATCAGGTGGATATACTTGAGATAATCGACCACCACCGCCTCGCCGATATCCAGACCGGCCAGCCCATCTCCGTCAGAAATGAGCCTGTCGGCAGCACGAACACCATCATAACCTCCATGTATCAGGAGCACGGGGTCACACCCTCGCCCAAGATGGCGGGGCTTATGGCCGCAGCCATACTCTCCGACACCGTCATGTTCAAGTCCCCGACCTGCACGAAGAAGGACATCGCCATGGCGGAGCGCCTCGCCCGCATCGCGCGCATCTCGCTCAAGGATCTCGGGCGTGAGCTGTTCTCCTCTACCTCCGACGGCAAGAGCGCGGAGGAGCTGCTCGGCACCGACTACAAGGAGTTCCACATCTCCGGCCAGACCATCGGCGTCGGCCAGATAACCTGCGTTGACTCGTCGAAGCTCGTCGAGCGGCGGGATGAGTTCATCGCGGCCATGGAAAAGGTCAAGCAGAACAGCAATTGCGACCTCGTTATCCTCATGATAACCGACGTCCTGCTCGACGGCTCACACATCTTCTACGTCGGCAGCGACGACGTGATGCAGGAGGCGTTCTCCACCGTGCCGAAGGATAAGCACATGTTCCTGCCGAAGGTCATGTCCCGCAAGAAGCAGATCATCCCGATGCTGACCGCCATGTGGGGCTGAGCCGATGCACTTCACCAAAATGCACGGAGCCGGAAACGACTTCATTATTATAAACAACATCGACGGCGCGATACCGGAATCGGTGCTGCCGGAGCTTGCCGCGGGGCTGTGCGCCCAGCATGTCTCCGTCGGCGCGGACGGGATGATGGTCGTCGCCGCGCCGCGGCAGGGCGGCGATTTCCGCATGATCTTCTATAATTCAGACGGCAGTCTGGGCGAGATGTGCGGCAACGGCGCGCGGTGCATCGCCCGCTACGGATATGAAAACGGTCTGTCCGGAGAGACGCAGCGCATCGAGACCACCGCCGGACTTGTCACCGGACAGCGCGTGACGAAGCGGCTTTATAAAGTACGGCTCAACGACCCCAGCGTTATCGACCTGCACCGGAGCGTGAGCGTCGGCGGCACGGCGTACAACTGCGCATACATAGAGCTTGGCGACCCCGGCATCCCCCACGCGATAGTTCTCATGCCCGATTGGGATGAGCGCGACCACGATATGCTCCGCGCGCTTGGCCGCGCCCTGCGGTTCGCGGAGGAGTTCCCGCGCGGGGCGAACGTCAGCTTCGTTAAAGTTGTAGACGTCGGCCACGTCAAGGCGATAACCTACGAGCGCGGAGTCGAGGACTTCACGCTGGCCTGCGGCACCGGCTGCGGCTCGATCGCGGCGGCGCTGCGGCTGCTCGGCCTGAGCGGCGATGAGCTTGCGATATCCATGCCGGGCGGTGAGCTGACCGTGAGCCTGACCGCCAGCGGCGGCAGCGTGCAGGACATATACCTCACCGGACCCACGAACGTCGTCTGCACCGGCGATATACTCGACGAGGACGTCTTGGGCTGATACGATATATTATTTATTACCGGAGAGACGGTTTGTCTCTCCGGTTTATTTTATCATGTATATATTCTCCGTTTACAGGCAAGAATAGGGTCGTAAACCTATTTTTACAACGGAGGTTAAGACTATGAGCAGCAACAGCTCCGGCAAGAAGCTGGAGGGATTTTTCACGGGTAAGGGCTTCTACATAGTCCTTTTCCTGTGCGCCGCGGTTATCGGCGTGTCCGCATGGATGATGGCGGCAGGAGATGTGGCTATGAAGAACGAGGTACCGGTAAGAAGCAACGTCAACATGGAGAATAAACGGGTCGAGACGGTAATAATCCCGGCAGAGACCGCGGCGCCGGCAGCGGAAGCGCCGGTGTTCGGCGAGGCGGAGCCCGTCACCGGCGGCGATGAAGAGATCGCCGCGGAAGCTCCGGAGATCAGCGCCGAGGGCATCAACGCGCCCGTCAGCGAGCCGGAGGATATCGAAGCCGTCGATGTCTGGAAAGAGGGCGACGTCATGGAGGTCGCGGCTCCCATGTATGTCTGGCCGCTGAGCGGCGAGCTGGAGCGGCTTTACAGCGTCGATACGCTCAGCTACGACGTCACCATGCGCGACTGGCGCACCCACGACGGGCTTGACGTCATGGCCGAGCTTGGCAGCACGGTAGTCGCCGCGCGCGAGGGTACGGTCGAGAGCATCGTGGCCGACGCGCTGTACGGCACGGTTCTGACGATAGACCACGGCGACGGCATCAAGACCGTATACGCGAATCTTGCGGACGTGCCCGCCGTGAATGTCGGCGACTGGGTCGAGGCCGGAGCCACGATCGGTTCCGTCGGCACTACCGCAATATGCGAGATAGGCCAGGGGACGCATCTGCACTTCGCAGTCACCGTGGACGGCGTCTACGTCGACCCGCTGGAGTATCTTCCCGCATAAAGCCGCGAAAAACTGAAAAAAGGTGTTGACAACTGGGCTTTGTTCTGGTAAAATTCCTATTGCTGTTTAAAGCATATGGCGGCATAGCTCAGTTGGCCAGAGCATTCGGTTCATACCCGAAGTGTCCCCGGTTCGAATCCAGGTGCCGCTACCAAACAAGGCGCAGCGTTAAACACTGCGCCTTTTATATGGCCCGTTGGTCAAGCGGTTAAGACACCGCCCTTTCACGGCGGTAACATGGGTTCGATTCCCGTACGGGTCACCACGTCGGAGCAAAGTCCGCTCCGCTCAAAATCCGGCAGCTCTTTTAGAGTTGCCGGATTCTTCGTCTGCGCTCCCTTGCTCCTTCTTTCCGGATCAAACCCTCCTGCGGCTGGGCTTCGATTTGGTTGTTTCTTTATCCTCAAAATTAGCCGGGTGTTCCACGACGTCGCAAGCAATGCATCGCTTGCGACGACTTTTTATGTTCTGCATCAAAAGTCGTCCGTGCTTCCTTGCTCCCCTCCCCAACTTGAACCCGCCGCGCAGAGCTTCAAGTTGGTTTTGCTTTATCCCCAGTGCTTCAGTTTCACCATGACGCAGAAAACGCAGGCACATAAGTGTCTGCGTTTTGCTGCGCCTGCGCGCAATTTTTATTCTATTTCTTCGTCCATGTCGTTGAACTCAGGGCAGTCAAAAAATTCTGAAAGTGTGATGTTCAGCGCATCGCAGAGTTTTTTCAGCGTGAATACGCGTGGGTTTGCCGTAACGCCGTTCACAATGTCGTGGATAGTTGACGCCGTGGTTCCGGCCATACTGCAAAGCTTGCCGACAGTTATCCCGCGCTCCATGCACAGCTGCCGTATGCGCCGAGAAAATACGGTTCCCGTTTCCACTTCTCCACCTCCTCTACGTGATATTCATAGTCATGAGCAAAACTCAAAAAGAGTAGTAATTGCAATGGTTTCCGGTCATGGCTGAAACCGAAAATCACTCATATGATATAGAAAGCGGCGCCCCATTCTGGTAAAATTAATTTGCAGAAAACCAACCGGAAAGGGGCTGGCCGCTATCTACCGACAGGAAATCATTCAGGATGTG
>ERZ1106954.1760-NODE-1760-length-15851-cov-4.497848_pt1 | contig 15851 bp, 14 predicted proteins | sample MGYA00403678_ERZ1106954 | MGnify/ENA primary metagenome ERZ1106954 (study PRJEB35170, sample SAMEA104062445) | human gut metagenome | biome: human gut; feature: human-associated habitat; material: faeces | place: Denmark | collected 2012-08-20 ... | reverse complement strand
TCGAAAAAATAACTTCACCGTTATCACTTTGAAGTTTAAATTGCCTAGTATTTCCACCAACGATTGTAAAAACCATGAATTATTTTCCTGATCTATGGAATAATCTACTCCAGAAGCTTTCTTTCTTTTTAATTAAGTCTGGTTCCCTTAATATACGTTCTATATCTCTACGCATATCGAAAACAGACTTATATCTATCATATGGGTTTTTATTGCAAGCTTTCATAATTATTTTTTCAATAATTACTGGAGTTTTAGGATTATATTTTCTTACACTTGGGAATTTTTCTTTAATGTGTTTTAAAGCGACAGTTACTGCACTTTCATCATCAAAAGGAACACGTCCTGTAATTAATTCGAAGAATGTTATTCCTAAAGAATAAATATCGCTTTGTGGAGTAGCTGGATTGCCTTGTGATATCTCAGGTGCTAAGTAATGAACGCTACCAACAACTACTTCACTTCTGGTGACATGGGCGGAATTTTGGAATGTTGCAATTCCAAAATCGCCTAATTTTACTGTTCCATCGACAGTGATAAAAACATTTTGTGGTTTAATATCTCTATGGATGACTCCGTGTTGATGAGCAAATAGGACAGCAGAGCAAAGTTGATACATAATATCGCAGGCCTCTAAAAAAGAGAATTTACCGCGAACATTTAAAGTATCTCTTAAAGTTTTACCTCTGATGTATTCGTTAACCATATATGGGCGATTATCATGGGCACCAAGATTTATTACTCTGACAATATTTTGATGATTTAATGAGGCAGCTGCTCTTGCTTCGCGTTCGAATCTTGTTAAATTTACAGGATTTTTCATCGTTTCTTCTTTTATTATTTTTACAGCTACATCTTTATTGGAAATCACATCTTTAGCAAGATAGACAACAGCCATTCCGCCTTCACCTAAGACTTTAATTATCTTATAACGGTCATCGATTAAACTACCTGTTTCTAACATTGTTTTACCTCCATTAAACTTACACCTATATTATCAAAGCCACCATTGCGGTTGGCTGTATCGATAAGCTTTTTTACTTTTTCTTCAACAGAAATATTTAAGTACATTATTTCATTTAGTTCTTCTAATGAAACCATATTATATAATCCATCTGAGCATAGCAGTAATGCATCGTAGTTATTGTCGATAATTTGTTCATCGTAGTAGACACTTGGATTAACACCTAATGCATTGAGTAAAACATTCTTTTTATTGGAATTTTTTGCTTCTTCTTTTGTCATTTTTCCAATTTGAATCATATATTGTACATAATTTTGATCTACAGTTAATTGTGTTAAACCGAATTCTTTATCAAAGCGATATAGTCGCGAATCTCCAATATTTGCAATTATAGTTTTTTCTTTAAGCACTAAAGCTAAAACTAAAGTAGTACCCATATCTAAATATTCTTGTTTAACACTTAGATTATTCACTTCTTTATTAGCATATTTAATTGCACTTTTAATCAAACGTCTTGATGTTGTTAATTTGAATGCTTTTTCAAAATTTAAAATTTTATTAGATACGATACTGATTGTCATATCACTTGCTACTTCACCTTTTTTATGACCACCAATACCATCAGCAATCATCAGCAAAGTAAAATCTTCGCAACTATTAAAATAAGCTGCGTCTTCATTTTTTGTTCTTTTTCTGCCAATATTTGTTAGTGTGGCACCATTAATTTTTGTTTGCATATTTAGCTCTTAATTGTCCGCAAGCTGCATCGATGTCAGCTCCAAATTCTTTTCTGATTGTAGCTTTTATTCCAGCCTTTAATAATTTATCATGGAAACGATGGATACGATTATTAGAAGAACGATAGAAATCATTTTCTATAACACGATTATAAGGTATTAAATTTACATATCCAAATGTAGGTTTAATTAATTCAATAAGTTTATCAGCACATTCTTCAGAATCATTAAAATCCTGAATCATAATGTATTCATAAGTTACTCTTCTTCCATTGCTATCTTTTCCATACTGAACGATTGCTGGAATCAATTGTTCCAAAGGATAAGCTTTGTTTATAGGCATTATGATATCGCGTAATTGGTTTGTAGGAGCGTGAAGAGAAACAGCTAGATTTATTTGTAATCCTTCTTTTCCATATTTTAAAATTCCTGGAACAATTCCAGATGTTGAAACGGTTATATGCCTTGCTCCGATAGCTAATCCAAATTGTGAATTTATAATTCTGATAAAATCGATGACATTATCATAATTATCAAAAGGTTCCCCTGTTCCCATTACAACAACATGAGTTACAGGGTTCTGATTATTTTCACGAAGAACATCATTGAGAATTAAAACTTGCCCTACTAATTCTTCTGTCGATAAATTTCTTTTTCTTTTCAATAGACCAGAGGCACAGAATTTACATCCCATATTGCATCCAACTTGAGTTGAAATACATATTGCATTTCCATAGTTATATGGCATTAAAACAGTTTCTATTTTTTCTCCATCACGCATTTCTAAAAGAAGCTTTGTTGTTCCATCAATGCTTTTTTGTTTTAAAAACAATTTTGGCTTTTCTATACTATATTTTTCTTTAAGAACTTCACGGAATTTAAGAGATATATCACTCATTTCATCAAATGATGTTGCATTCTTAACGTAAAGCCAAGAGAAGAGTTGTTTTGCTCTAAAACTTTTTTGTTCTAATGAAAGCATTTCTTCGGTTAATTTTTCAAGAGTTAGACCATAGATATTTTTCATAATTCACCTTTATTTTATTTTCTTCAAAACTGCAAAATATAATCCATCAGAACCATATTCATAAGGAAAAATTTGTCTTTCATATTCTAAGATAAAATCATCATTTTTGCTGAGAAAATCTTTGATGATATTTATTGTTTCTTCTTTAGTAATTGTTGGAACATGATATATTAAATAGCTATCGCTAGCAACAAATTTTTTCACTTCATTTAAATCGATAGATGACTTAGCACAATATTTAAAGATGTCTTCTTTTTGAAGTGTTGGAAATATATCAGGTCTTCTTCTGACTTGCCCTAATTTTGAAGAGTTAGGAGAATATATGACCATATCATATGAGTTATAAGGACTATATGTCTTCATCATTTTAAGACTGCCATAAAAGATATGGGTATTATCTAATCCTAATCTTCTAGAAAGATATTTTGCCGAAGAGTACTTTTTGTCATTGGAGAAAAGTGCATCAACATATCCACCATTATCATGAATTCTGATAGCGACTTCAGCCATGATGGAACCAGATTTTGCTCCTATATGAAGAGTTTTTTGCTTGAAACAATAATTCAAAGAATTCAACATAATTTGAGTTGATAAATCTTGTGGAAATAAATCCCCTTTTTTTACTTCGATTAAATTAGAACATTTACCTGTTTGATATTCTAAAGCAGTATTGAGAACTTGAGGATGAATAAATCTTACATCGTTCGAGAAGTCTTCAATTTTGCGGTAAATTGTATTTATTGCAAGATATTGAGATCCTTTTCTCTGACTTGAAAGAAGAAAATTCATACAGATATCATCGCCATATTCAGAAGTTAAAAGTTCTATTATCCATTTCGGAGTATTAAAAAACAAAGCGTTATAAGCATAGAGATCCTTTTTTAAATCTTCTGGCAAAACAAATTTCTTTTTTGTTATTTCTTCTAATTTATTTTTTACTTGTTCAGAATCTAACCTGAGACTCATAAATTTTATAGTTGCTGTTGTTTGATTTATTACTTCATAACCAGCTAAATCTTTGCTATGATAGCGAAGCTCATATAAGGCAATAATTATTAAGTAAATTTCATCATCGTCGGGCATAAACTCTGGAAATTCTTTGGTAGCTTCATATTGAAGTTGATAGAAATGACGCAGACTGCCTAGGACATCAAGCTTAAAAACAACCTTATCATTTTCTGACAAGTTGTTTTGTCTTACAATATTTTCCAAAACTGATTGAAATGATTTCTTTTCATCGATGATTTGTTTCAATGCTTTTAGTTGAAGAAATTTGTTATTCATTATTTGCCTTTCTTATTTTATTTTAGCATATTTTAGTCTTGTTTTAAACGTAAGGAAAAGAGAATTATTAAAAATTCAGGCGAAGTTTTTATATTCTAAGAATATATAATTTCTTTTTTGCTATGTGGTATAATGGTTTTGGGAAAAAATTAGTGCGGATATTTCTAAAAGATATTGCGGTGCACATTCGTGTATTCCTTTAATTTTAATCCCGACAACTAGCATGGTCGTTGTAATCGAAATTGATTTTTGGAGTTCGACTCTCCGCGTTCTTTTTTGACCTCGGTTTTTTCATTAGTAAAAAATCAAGAACTATTTGATCTATAGAGATACAGACTGACTACAATCATCCCGTTTTATCTTCGGATAAGACAAATTTCGAAAAGCCTTGTTCTTTTGAGGATATCGTTTTTTTGAAATTATAGCCATAGCTTAGCTCCCGTTATAAAATCGAATCTACTTAATTATTAGACCGCTTTAGAAATTGGATGATTTCTGTAATTTACAAAGGAGGATTTAGAAATATATGAAAACATTAGTTAAGCAAAATCAAGTTGGTTTATTGTTTAAAAAAGGTCGTTTTATCAAGTTTGTTAAAGCTGGACTTTATCATCATTTTCCATCAACATTTATTGAAGTAATAAATTTAAATGCAGAAATTTCTTCTAAGTATATCTCTAAAAGAGATATTTTAGAAAAAGAAGGCGCTAAAGATTTGTTTGATTTTTACGAAGTTGGCGATCAAGAGTATGGCGTTCATTTTGTTGATGATAATTATGATTGTTTTCTTGAAAGTGGCTTGCATATTTTTTCAAAGGAAAATAGAGTTAATACTTTCATAAAAACAAGTTATAAAAATACAAAAGTAGCCGATGATTTTCCAATTTATCTTTTTGAGAAAATACCTTCTAAATATTTCATTTCAGTTATGATTGAAGAATTTAAAAAGGGCTTGCTCTTTATCGATGGTAAATTATCTGAAGTTTTAGAGCCAGGCAGATATTTTTATTGGAAAAACCTTCAGGTTGTTACATATGAGAATATACCAGTTAGAGAAACAAATATCGATATGACAGGACAAGAGGTTTTAACACAGGATAAGGCAACTATTCGTGTTAATATAGTTTGTAATTATCTTGTTGATGATCCTGTTAAAGTAATAGAATGCTATGAAGATTACAGTCGCCAAATATATTTAAAATTACAATTTGCTGCACGTGATTATGTTGGAACTAAGACTTTGGATGAAGTTTTAGACAGCAGAAATGAGATGGCAAATTATATTTTTGATGCTATCAAAGATGATTTAAAGAAAAATTATATTACAATTACTGAGGTAGGAATCAAAGATATTATTCTTCCTGGCGATATGCGTGATATTATGAATACTGTTTTAATTGCAACTAAAAAAGCACAAGCTAATGTTATTACTAGACGTGAAGAAGTTGCTTCGACAAGATCTTTACTCAATACTGCAAAATTGATGGAAGATAACCCAACTTTATATAAGTTGAAAGAAATGGAATTTATAGAAAAGATATCAGATAAAATTGGAAGCATCAATGTTACCGGAAGCGGAGATATTGTTTCACAATTAACTTCTTTGTTAAAGAAATAAAAAAGAAAGATAGTTAGAACTTGCCAACTATCTTTTTAAATGCGTGAATAATTTATGCAATGAGGAATATCTTCTAATGTTATATTTTCAATATTTCCATTGCTATTTTTAAAAAAAATATATATGTTATTTTCTTCTTCATAAATTAACCAAAGCGGCTTGTATTCTTTTACTAACTGGATGCTCTTAAGTTTTTGAGTTTTTAAATCTTCTTTGGAATACAAATCAAAAGATAATTCTTTTTCTTCGCCAGTAATTATGGCAGCTAGAAAATTTTTAGAATTATAAAATTTATTGATTTCTTTTTCTGCTTCCATTAGTATTTGTTTCATTGCTATGTTATTTGTTTTCATATTTAACCTTCTTTTAAATTCTATCAAATTATGAATTGAATAAATAGAGATAAAAACTATAAATATAATATCAATAAAATTAATGATTAAATAAATATTGTAATCGTGTATAATCAACGTGTAAGCGCTATACCGCTTATTTTGAGGTTATATGAAAAAAAGATATTTATTATTAAGTTTACTTTTATTTCCTTCTCTTCTAGCATCTTGCAGTGGAAATACTACTTCATCTAGTAGTTCATCTTCAAGTGTTTCTACAAGTTCATCTAGTGTAAGACCATCTACTTCATCTAATTCTACTTCAAGTTCTTCTTCTACTAGTTCTTCCACATTGAATTCATCATCTTCTTCAAGTTCATCTTCAACAACCGATGTTGATTATGGAACAGTTAGTATTGAAAGTATTGATTTAGCTTTAAATGATACATTTGAAATTAAACCTGTTTTTTCAAATAGTTCTTTGGGTGAAAAACTGAGTTATACTTATGATGAAACAGCTATAAAAATTGAAAATGATGTTATTTCTGTTTTAAAAGTTGGCGAAATGGTTGAGATTACTGCATCTTCTATACATTTTGAAACTAAATTTTATGTTAATACATTACAAGAATATGGAAAATTGACAATTAATAATGTTTATGCAACTTTAGGAAATTATCCATTATCAGATTTTGTTTTAAAATATGAAAATGAAAAGCATATTGAAAAACTGACATATAAATATAATTCAAAAGCTTTAGAAATTGATGAAGAAAATCATCTTGTTACTCCATTAAAAGCAGGTATGTATGATGTTGAAGCAACAAGTGCCCACTATAGTGCTAAGTTTAAAGTTATAGCCTATGAAGTAGATGAAAATTCTTTCGAATATAAAGATAATGGTTATTTAAGTTATGCAAAGCAGCTTGCTAAAAAATATAAAAATGATGATACAACATATTTTGTTGGAGATTCATATTTTGATGCCAGAAATTTCTGGACAGGATATGCAACACAATTCCCTGAATATAATATAGAAGCTTTTGGCATATCTTCGACAACAACACAAGATTGGGAAACTTATTATGAAACAGTTTTTGGCGATCATTCTCCAAAGAATATTGCTATTCATTTAGGAACAAATAATGTCTATGATGATAAAGCTTCTATCAATCAAACAATTAATAATACTCAAAGATTATTAAGAAGATTCCATGAAAGTTATCCATCTACAAATTTATATTATTTTGGTATTACTCAAAGAGCTTATCAAAATAATGGTGAATGGGATATTGTTGATGCTGTTAATGCTGAAATGGAAAAATGGGCTGGTGATAGAGATTGGATTACATATGTTGATAGCACTAGTAAATTTGATAGACATGATCCATCGATGTATAAAGATAATACACATCCTAAAAATGAATATTATCAAATTTTTGTTGATGAGTTATTAAATGCTGGATGTGAAATTGGAGAATCTACTAAAAAATCATTAGAAGATTTTGATGTTTCATTAGAAGATACAGTTCTCCAATCTAGAGCATTATTTGATAATGGTACTGTTCTTTCTAGAAACTTTGTCCTTGAAGGAGAATGGGATATTAAAGAATTAGGCAATAATCCTCATATTGAAATTTGCTTCAATGAAGATGCTCAAAAAAGATTTTTATTCTGGGGAGGCCATGGTGGTGATGTTTCTTCTTTTGATGTTGCTACTTTTGGATATGTCAGAGGAACAAGCAGTTATAAATTTGATTCAAAATTAAATGTTAAGTTTAAATTAGTTGTAACTGATGATAATGCATATTTATATATCGATGGAACATTAAGAGCTGTTGCTATTGATTTGCCAGATGTAACAGATTTAATTCCAATTAAATTTGGTGGTGAAAACATTGCCGTATCTTGGAAAAATTTAACCGTTGCTAATAAAGCGACAGATGAAGGAGCTTATAATAATGCTATTTCATTAGTAAAAGGTGATATAGATTTTTATAAGTCAACATGCGTTGTTGATTCAAAAAGGCAAGGTAAAATTGAAGATATAACTAAAGAAAAATATGATGCAGTAGGTTCTTCTACAACTATTATCAATGGTGATGGAAATATTTTAAACAGAAACTTTGTTCTTGAAGGCAAATGGATTATTACAGCACATAACCCTAATGCTCATATTGAAATTAGATTTAATGAAGGCTATGATACTCGTTTCTTATTATGGGATAATAAGCAAAATGGAGTTTTATATCCAGCGACTTTCAATCATACACCAAGTACTTCTACTTCTTATAATTTAGTTGAACCTATGGAGTTTAGTTTTAAACTTGTTGTTTTAGATTCCTCGGCGTATTTATATATAAATAATGAATTAAAAATCGTTGGAACAAATATTGCTGCTCAATCAGGAAAAATAGGAACTTTATTTGGATCAGAAGGCATGGAAATGACTTGGTCTGAAATGAAGGCTGTCACAAAAGATGGCGATGAAACTTCATTCAATGATGAAATTACTAAAGTTCAAAGTGATATTGATACATATAAATCTAATTTAGCTTTATAAAAAATAAAAACTATTGCTTTCAGTATAACTAATATTGATAACAATAGTTTTTTTATTGCATAAAATAGTTAAATAATAGAAACAACTTTTACTTTTATAAATAAAATGTTTATTGATATTTACTAGTAAAATACTTTTTTATTGTTTCACCAAAAAGCTTGAATCCATTTTGATTAAGGTGAAGATTATCATCTAAAAATAAATTTAAGTCAATATTTTTATTATAAGCGCTATCGAGAATATTACTATTGTTTTTATATACAAAATTATGGGTATCTATATAAAATAGATTTTTATCCTTTTCAGTTTCAATATATTGATCAATTGCTAAAGATACTTCTTTTTGCTTTTGATTTCTTCCATCTTTAATTTTACAAGGGCTAGAAAACATACCAACAAAGTACATATTAGTTTTTGGAAAAATATCTTTGATTTGATTGAATACAGAAATTATTCTATTTATTGTTTCTTCATTTGAACAATTTTGTGATATATCATTTCCACCGATAGACAATAAAATATTTTTGGGTTGATATTTGAAAGTTTTAAATAAATTCATATTGATTTTCCAAAATAAAGCGGTTGTTCCTCCGATGCCAAAATTTATTGCTTTAAGGTTAGGCGAAAGATCTTCTTCTGCCTTTTCCTTCCAAAAAGTAAAGTGTGAGGCTCCGATTAGTAAAGTATTTTCGGAAATATCAATATTTTTATATTGATTGATTAATTCTTGTAATCTTGTAAAAAATTCTTCATTATAGTTCATAATTTTCTCTTTCTATTATAAAAAAGTGAACATAATAAATATGTTCACTTTATTCAGTAAAGCTTTTTGATTGTTCCTCAACATGAAGATTTGTAACTAAATCGTGTAAAGCATATCTATTTCCAGTAAAAGATATTAATACTAAAGTAATTAATGTTTCAAAAAGGATACCTATCCAATTTATAAGAAGATATACTGCAATTAATTCAATAATTTGTATAAATAAGAAACGCAAAAGAATTTTAGAGTTACTTGCAACGATATTATCTCTATTTACTAAATTTGATTTGAAAATCATCATGCCAATAGTTTTATGTCTTTTATTGCAAAGAGGAATGATTAATTCAAAAATTAAAGTACTTACGCAAATGCAACTTATAAAATTCAAAAGATAAATGCTATTGAATTTTCTATATGTTTCAGTGTAACCATCAACTTTAGCTAATTTATCATCTAACTCATCTACTTTCTGAAGATAAGTATCCATTAATTTATCTTCTTCTATACCTTGTTCGGAAAGCTGCAATATATATTTTTTAGAATCAACTTTGTAAATTCCATATGTTCCTTCTGTATAAGGAACATTTTCTGAAATACAAATTTCTTGATACCAAGAATTTAATTGAGAAATTTCATTATGCGCTAAAGAAGGAATGATAAATTGGCATATTCCAAAAAATAAAGCGAAGATTGTACCGATAGTTAATATTCCATCTATCAAGAAGATTATCATTCTTTTTGTAATGGAATATTTTTTATTGCTTTCTTGGAAAAGTCCAGGATTATCCATTGATATTTGCCTTTCCAATGGATCCGAAAACTAGACAACGATTTTCTATAACATCTTGTATTCCTTTTTTACCAGGTCCGATAATTTTTCTTGGATCTATTTCTTGTGGATTTTCTTTTATTATTTCATGAACAATTTTAATCCAAGCACAAAGGCAATCTGTATTGATGTTAATTTTAACCGTTCCGTAATTAATAGCTTGTTTAATTTGATCATCTGGAATTCCTGAACCGCCATGTAAAACCAAAGGTAATTTGACCAAATCATGTATTTCTTTCATTTCTTTTAAACCTAATTTTGGTTCGCCTTTATAAAAACCATGTTGGGATCCAAGTGCAGGAGCAAGAGCATCAATTTTTGCTTCTTGTACCATCTTTAAGCATTCATTTTTATCAGCGTAGAAAGATTCAGCGACTACTTCTTCTTCCTTTCCTCCAACCTTTCCAAGTTCTGCTTCAACTGTAACATTTCTTGGATGAGCATATTCAACCACTTTTTTGGTAATGTCTAAATTTTCTTCAAAAGGTTTTCTTGAAGCATCTATCATTACAGAAGTAAAGCCTTCATCTATAGCTTCTTTACATGCTTCAAAAGAAGAAGCGTGGTCAAGATGAATTGCGACAGGAATTGTTATGTTATTTTTCTTTATATATGCTTTTATCATTTGAGTAACGACATAAAATCCACCCATATATTTAGCACCATTTTGTGATACGCCAAGAATTACAGGAGTTTTTAGTTCTTGGCATTTATCTAGAACAGCAGAAATCCATTCTAAATTCCAAACGTTAAATTGTGGAACGGCATAGTTATTATCTTCTGCATCTTTTAGCATTTTATTTAAATTTTCTAAACTCATTTTAATTGCCTCTCTTAATAAGTATATCATTCAAAAAATCAAAATAAAGATTTTTAAGCGCTTTTTAAACTTTTTGTAAAGAAAATGTATAGAAAATGTAAACGCTTATTTGAAAATACAAAAAGAGGGTTGTAGTATATGTGTGTTGAAATTATTCATTTGTTTCAGCACGGGAGGAAAATATGAAAATGAAAAAATTTGTTCCAGTTTTATTGGCAGCTTGTTCAATGTTAGCAGCTTGTTCTCCTAATTCTGGAAATAATAACAAAAATGAGGCAATTTCAGATGCTGAAAAGTTAAGTTATGCTGAACTTGTTGCAAAGGCTAAAGAAGAAGTAGGAAATAATACCGTAAGTGTTTATGGAAACTCTTCTCAATTAGAAAAAGCTATTTTAGCCTTTACAGAAGAAATAGGTATTAAGGTTAATAATACTAAAGAAGGAGATGCCGACTTATATAATCATTTGTCAACAGCTTTCCAAAGTAAGAGTTATATTGCAGATATGGTCTTATTACAAGATGGTAATATGCTCCAAAGTGAAATGCTTGCACCAAATTATTTATTGAACTTTGTACCAAAAGAAGCAGCACAAAATGTTGCAGCTGATGATACTGTTCCAATGGCAGCAGTCTATTTGAACAAAGTCTTCATGTACAATAATTACAATAGTGAAGGTACAGAACATTCATTAACTAATTATTTAACAAATGTCTGGCAACTTGCTGGTTCTGCAAGCGATGAAGGACATATTGCTAATCCATCATTTAAAACTCCTACTACTGAAAACGTTAATATGAATTTCTTAACTATGTTAACTTCTAAAGAATGGGTTGATAAGTTAACAGTAGCATATAAGAATTTCTATCATAAAGATTATGTTGCTGAATCAGATTATAAGAATATTGGTTATAAATGGATTGCTGAATTCTTAAAGAATTCTCAAGCACATAGCTCTGATGGTACTGCTTGTAAAGATACCGCAAAAGCTAAAGGTGGTACAGTTGCTTTAGTCAATTATAATAAGATCAAAGACTTAAAAGATGAAGAAGGTTATGGAAAAGAAAACGTTGCTAACTTGACTTTCCCATCTATTGAATTAGGTGACAATAAAGTTGATGGTTTTGGTGGATTTTGCTATAAGATGTATTCAATGGTTGCTGCGAATGCTAAATATCCTTATGCAGCTTGTGCATTAGTAAGCTATATTACTTCCAAGGCTGGATTTGAAAATGCTTGGGGATCAAAAGCTGGTTATTATTCAACTAACCACACAACTACTATTGCTTCTAATGATAAAGAATTAGCATGGTGGAAAGATCGCTTAGTTGTTGAAGATCCAACAATTGTTGCTCAAAATTATGGCGATGTTTCTAAATTTGTCAAACAATACGAAGGCAAATAATAAATTTTAAAAAAAGAAGTTTAGTGGTGCAGCTTAAAGTTGCACCACTTTATCTAAGATAAGGAGTAAAAATGAACGAAACATTATCTTTAGATGAAAATAAGACTCCTGAGGGCAAAAATAAAGATGAATTGTCTAAGTTTGGAAAAATATTAAATGCATTGAAAACATATTTTTCTAAACCATCAAATATTATATTAGTTATTTTTGCAATATTATTAACTATTACTGTTGTTATTCCTTTAGTATATCTTCTATATAATACAATTCTTGTCCATCAAGGTGAATCATTAAGACTTCATAAGGCTGTTGGTGCACTAACTATGGACCATTGGATAGGTATATTTTCTGAAGTATCAAAAGAAGACTATTATTATTCTATCAACGTATTTTATAAGCCTTTATTAAATTCAGTATTGATGGCTTTAGTTGCTTGTCTTATTTCATTATTTGTTGGTGGAGGAATTGCTTGGCTTATTACAAGAAGTGATTTCCCAGCTAAAAAATTTATTTCAACTGTATTTGTTTTCCCATATATTATGCCAAGTTGGTCGATTGCAATGTTCTGGGAAAACTTTTTCAAAAATAATGTTTATTTGGAAGGCACCCAAGCTCAAGTAGGGATGCTCCAATCACTGACACATATTGCTGTACCAGCGAGTTTTGTTTATGGATTCTGGCCTTGTGCAATATGTTTAGGTATTCACTATGCACCATTTGCTTATATCTTAATTGGTGGTATTTTGCGAAATATGGATGCAAACTTAGAAGAGGCTGCTACAATTTTGAAAGCTTCTCGATTCAAAATTTTAAGAAGAATCACTTTACCAATTGTTATGCCTGCTCTTATTTCTACAGTATTATTAGTTTTTGCTAGTTCTATTAGTAGTTATACAGTTCCTGCATTTTTAGGAACAAAAAGTGGTTTCATGACTCTTTCTTTACAAATGAAGAATCTTATTAATGGTTCTCAATATAAAGGTCAAGGTTATGTTATGGCTACAGTATTGATGTTATTCAGTATTGTAATTCTCTTATTTAATCAATTTATTACTAATTCAAAAAGATCATTTACCACAGTAACAGGTAAATCTTCACAAATTTCTCTTGTTAAACTTGGAAAAGTTGCAAAACCAGTTATTACTACAATTGTTGTTTTATATGCAGCTTTCTTTGCCATTATTCCTCTTGTATCGTTTGCTCTTGAATCATTCTTAAGAGTTTCTGGTGATTATTCAACATTTACATTATATTATTGGATTACAACAGAACAAACTAATGAGTCAATTTATGGATCTGTTGGTATTTTAAGAAATGCTGATATCTGGAAAGCTTTCTTAAATTCTTTATGGATTTCTATTGTCTGTGCATTTATTGCTGGAACGTTTGGTATTTTAGTAGGATATGGTGTTGCTAAAAGACGTTCTTTACAATATTTTGAATTTCTCAAAATCAAGCAGTATACGATATGCGGAGTTTATCGGAGGAAATAGAGTAAAAATTGGAAACAAAACATTAAATATTCCTGCAGAATTAATAACCCCTGATACTGTACAAGCTCGCGAAAATAAATACGTTGATGCACTACTTGAGGTTTATTCGCATGACACAAATACCGAAACACATACCGTAACAGATTTAGAGAAACTATCCCCCAAATATACAAAACACTTCAAGTTACAACGGCAGGTGTTTTATAGAGCTGAGAGTGTTTTACATCAAATACGAGACACTTTTAACGATGGCACGGCCGAATTTAATGCAGTTAAAAATGAAACATATGATGGCATAAGGGTAAAACTTCTCGAGCCTTATGATAGCGGATATGATAAGATAAACAACGTTTTAGAACACGTAACCGTATTAAACTACTCGAAATCATATTTGGGACGACCAAATAACGGATTAATTGGCCCTAGCGAGAAACAAGGAATAGTACACATGCTTGTAAATGATGGGACAATAGAATGGTTGGTGGATGATGAAACTGTTTAATTCTAATTTTGAAATCTCATCGAGAATATTGATTCTTCTAGATATATATGGTATTCCAATGCCATGTGAAGCCATTAAACAAATCGATATTCTGTCAACTTATTGCAAGCATTATGGTATAAGCGATGAAAATCTACATGGGGACACTTCATATGCATTATCCGAAGTGGCTTCAAGAAGTGAATTGATTAACGAAGCATTAAAACTGCTTGTGATGCAAAGATACGTTTATGTTACTGCTACGGACAAAGGATTTTTGTATTCGATAAGTTCTATTGGGAAAGAAATACACCGACAAATGGTATCTGACTACGCAACAGATTATGGAAATGCGGTCAAAAAGGTAAAAAATAAAATAACAAAAATGTCTTCTACAGAAATCAACAATTTATTATACAGCATTGGAAGGAGAAAATAATGTTACATTTGGACAAACTGGAGATAACGGGAAAACGGGGAACATCTGTTATAGAATTTGCTCAAAATTTAACTGTAATTATGGGCAAATCGGAAACTGGAAAAACTACGATATACAAATGCATAGACTATCTTTTTGGTGCTAAAAGTAATGACGCGCACCGTCCTTTCTTAACGTCGACAGGGTACGATACGATAATAGGTTATTTCACCACGGAATTAGGAACAATAAAGATTTCTAGAAAAGTCGATGCGAAAAAACTCACTATAGAAACGGACATTAAAGATATTGATGCCACGAAAGAGTATTCGATTGATTCTAAGAAACCCGAATGGATCGGCAACATATACAATCAACTTATTGGTGTTCCAAAAGGTTTAAAAATTCCTTGGAGTCGAGATGGGAAGATGAAGTTGTTTTCATGGCGTACCGCAAAAAAGGCGTTTATGATACACGAAAAACGAGCTGATACCGGCGAGTCTGTTATTTTGCCAGAAGTAACAACAGAACAGACTGCCTTTTTATCGAACTTACTCTATTTGCTGTATAAACTTGACTTCACAGAATATGATGCGGAAGAAGGTACCCGTATTAAGAAAATAAGAAAAGCTGCAATTCAACGATATATTAAAAGTAAAAAAGAACTAATTACTCAAAAAATGGTTGAATTACAAGGTCAATTGGAAGGTGTTTCTTTGGATGATAGTAATATTGCTACAATTACGGCCGAAATCAAAGAAAACCTAAATAAAATCAACAAATCCATTCAACAGGCCGTATCTCAAGAACAAATTATTTCTAAACAAATCATAGAACTTCAAGAACATATTAACGAGGCAAGGATCTCGATTGATAGGTTTGAGATTTTAGAAAGTCAATATGCTTCTGATATTAAACGCTTGGGGTTTATAGTCGATTGTGAAAGAATCACATCTTCAATTCCCAAAGAGACAAAATGTCCCATATGCAATGGTCAAATCGAAATACAAAATCAAAAATCTTATATTGAAGCAGCAAGAGCAGAATTGTCAAAGACAATGGATAACGCAAACGAACTCAATGATGCTAAAAAAGATATACTATTAGAACTGCAAGAAC
>ERZ1106954.1758-NODE-1758-length-15869-cov-6.064437_pt1 | contig 15869 bp, 11 predicted proteins | sample MGYA00403678_ERZ1106954 | MGnify/ENA primary metagenome ERZ1106954 (study PRJEB35170, sample SAMEA104062445) | human gut metagenome | biome: human gut; feature: human-associated habitat; material: faeces | place: Denmark | collected 2012-08-20 ... | reverse complement strand
CCGTGGTGACCACGGTGTTGTTCATCAGCTCGCCGTGCTCCTTCATGTAGCAGCCATAGATGTACAAGATATGGTCGCCGGTAATAACATTGCCCTTCTCGTCCACGCACAGGCAGCGGTCAGCGTCACCATCGAAAGCAAAGCCGACATCCAGACCGTTCTCTACCACGAACTTCTGCAGACCCTCAATATGAGTAGAGCCAGCGTTGTTGTTGATGTTCAGTCCGTTCGGCTTGTTGTTGATGACATAGGTATCCGCACCCAGAGCATCAAAAACAGACTTAGCGATATTCCAGCTTGCACCGTTGGCGCAGTCCAGACCAACCTTCACGCCCTTGAAGGAGTAGATGCCCAGAGAGATCAGATAACCCATATAACGGTTGCGGCCTGCCACATAGTCCACAGTGCGTCCGATGTGCTCGCGGTGAGCAAAGGGCAGCTCCGGCCAATCCTTATCAAACACATGAAGCTTGCCGTCGATGTAGTCCTCCACCAGCAGCAGAGTCTCCTCGGGCATTTTTTCGCCGTAGCAGTCGATCAGCTTGATGCCGTTATCGTAGTACGGGTTGTGGCTGGCAGAGATCATGATGCCGCAATCAAAGTCATCCACGCGGGCGATGTAGGCCACAGACGGGGTGGTGGTGACGTGTAGCAGGTAAGCGTCTGCTCCGGAGGCGGTCAGTCCTGCGACCAAACTGTACTCGAACATATAGGAGCTGCGGCGGGTGTCTTTGCCGATGACAATGCGTGCAGGCTCGTTGTTGCCATTGCGCTCGCGGAGCATATTGTAATACCAGCCCAAAAAGCGACCAACCTTGTAGGCATGGTCGGCAGTCAGATCAATACCAGCTTCACCACGGAAGCCATCAGTTCCAAAATACTTTCCCATTATAATTTTTCCTCATTCAAAGAGTGAATCAACGTTTATATGCTTTAGCCGGAGTATAATCCGTTGCCTGCCGCTCACCACGGAGAGGTAGCACATTTGAGCAGCACAGCCATGCTAATGCATGGCTATAATTTTAGAGTTTTTCTTCCAGTATATCTGCAATCCGCTCACAGGCGTGTCCATCGCCATACGGATTGCTTGCCTTACTCATTGCCTCGTACTCATCTTTATCAGACAGCAGACGGCTGAACTCTTTATAAATCGTTTCTTCTTCCGTGCCAACCAACTTCAGCGTACCTGCTACAATACCTTCCGGACGCTCCGTGGTATCACGCATAACCAGAACCGGTTTACCCAAAGAAGGAGCCTCCTCCTGAATTCCACCCGAATCCGTCAGAATCAGATAGCTACGGCTCAGGAAGTTGTGGAAATCCAGAACATCCAGCGGTTCAATAATGTGAATGCGATCGTCATTTCCCAGATACTCATTTGCGGTTTCGCGCACAGCAGGATTCATATGAATGGGATAGATTGCCTTAACATCAGGATGCTCATCCATCACACGGCGGATCGCCTTAAACATGTGACACATCGGCTCACCGAGATTCTCACGGCGATGAGCAGTAATCATAATCAGACGGCTATCCTTTGCCCATTCCAGTTCAGGGTGCGTATAGCTCTCACGAACAGTAGTTTTCAAGGCATCAATTGCGGTATTACCCGTGACATAAATGCTATCGGGTTTCTTTCCCTCTTTCAGCAGATTCTGCTTAGAAAGCTCTGTAGGAGCAAAGTTGAATTTGCTGATAATGGAAACCGCCTGACGGTTGAATTCCTCCGGATACGGGCTGTAGATATTGTAGGTTCGCAGACCAGCTTCCACATGGCCCACAGGAATCTGCATATAGAAGCAAGCCAATGCAGTCACGAAGGTCGTAGATGTATCGCCGTGTACCAAAACTACATCAGGTTTTTCCTTTTCCAGAACAGCCTTGATACTATTCAGAATATTGGTAGTTACGTCGAATAGCGTCTGCTTATCCTTCATAATGGACAGGTCATAGTCAGGGGTGACATCAAATGCCTCAAGAACCATATCCAGCATCTGACGATGCTGTCCAGTCACACAAACAACCGTCTCCAATTCTTTGCGTTTCTTCAGTTCATTGACAAGCGGACACATTTTAATTGCTTCCGGGCGAGTGCCGAAAACGAGCATAATTTTCTTCATTTTAATTTCCTCCGTGTTTGGCTTTTTTTACACTAAAATATAATAGTATTGTCAAACTCATTTCACCAATTGGTGCTGCAAAAGAAACCCCATAAATGCCCAAAACTCCACCCAGCAGGATATTCATTCCAACCGTTATTAGTGAACCGATTGTAAATGCACGGCTGTATAACTTTTGATTTCCGCTTGCAACTAAAAACTGTATTCCTATAAAGTTATTGATTACGCTGAACAGCATCCAAAGAACGAGCGGAATTATGATTGCAGAATATTCAAGATAATTCTTACCAAACGCAATCAGAATCAGATGGTCCCGAAGAAGTATAATTGCAAGTCCTGCTAACGCGAAAGCTGGAATAACGAGTTTTGCAGCGGTGGTGACTGTCTTGCGCCCACTTTCAAATGACTTTGAAAAACAAACGCTAATGTGCGGATAAAGTGCCTGACTGATCGGGCTAAAAAACAGCACCATAATATATGGAATTTTATAGATTGCTGAATAAATTCCAACAATACTTGGCGTTGCAACAGCACCCAGAACGGTTGTTCCAATCCCACTAAAAATTTTGGACATAGCCTGCGAAATAAACAAATACCAGCCATCTTTGATTTCGCTGATAGCATCTGCAATCTTGCAGAGCCTTACTTTTAGGCCATATTTTTTTCGTGCCAGCAGGATTCCCAGAGCAGCAGAAAGCAGGAAGGTTATGGCGTAGCAAATGCAGTACAGATACAGGTGATTTTCACTGTGTACCAGTGCAAAAACCATTAGTACCGAGAACAAGCGTGAAACTGCATTGATAATAGCAATCAACTTCATGTCCTGTTTGCCTTGAAAAAGCCATGTGAGTTGAAACGCAACGCCTAGAATAATCAGAAAGAGGATGTTCATACTGACGTACTGCGCACTGCTTGCGTGCAAAGCTACACTTAGAATATTCATTGCAAAAAATGTTCCGCACAACAATAGAATTCTTGCGGTAATAATCCTGCTGTACAGTTCTTGCAGGCCATCATCTCCGTGAACAGAAACTTTACGAGCACCCGTGAAGCCGAAACCATATTCAACGATCACCTGAAAATACGTCACCCAATTAAGTGCAAGGGAAAACACGCCGTAATTAGATGTTCCAAGAACGCGCGTAATATACGGAAGTGTCAGAAGCGGAACAATAGTATTGAATACCTGCAAAACGATCAGCCATGCGCTATTTGCTAAAACCTTTGATTTGAACAAATCTGCTAGTTTTTTATTCATCTGATATCTCCAAAAACTCGGCTGCGGATTTTCTGATTTCGTCCATCCGGCAATCAATCTCTTCATAATTCAAAGTGCTGCATATTTTCAGAGGGTCTTCGATATTCTGATATGCGGCAGTTGCACCAACACTTTCCAGCAATCCCTTTTTGCGAGTGTCGTGATGATTTTGCTTTGTGTCCAAACAAGAAAACTGCTTATGGAAAATCAGAGAAAAGAGCGTTCCATGAAAAGAATCCGTACAGATATAAGAAGCGTTGGCAATCAAGTTTACAAATTCTCCCGGTCCAGCATCAAAAACCGTTCCTTTACGAAAGCTGTTAGGACCAAATCTTGCATTGATTACTTTCAGCTCTAAGCCGCGACCTTTTGCAATTTTTTGCGCAATCGCAAATTCTTCACGGAACAGTTTCTTATGGAGGAAGTAGCAAATCAGATACGGCTTTCCAGATGGTTGCTCCAACATATTGTTCCAAGTATCTGCCCGCAGCAACATAACAGGGTCGCATACGACGGACAACCGTGCCGCCGTTTCTGCATCAAACTTTCCAAGGTCTTTTTGTTCTCGAATTGAGATTTTTGAAAAGTCATCCAGATAGCATTGAATCTTTTGGATATCATCTGGCGAGGCATTACCAGTACTAGCCGCGTACGCGATTTTTTTTGCTTTAGTTTTGAATGGATACAGAAAAGCTATCTCAAAATCATTGATGTTAGGGTTCAGCACTTGATCACTACCAGAAATAACCACGTCATATCCATTTTCTTCAATATATTGCTCCAACGATTCCACGGTAGAAAAATGCGGAGTCAAATGAAGATTCTTTTGGCAGAAGTCTACAAATCGGGCATGCTTTTTTCGGATACTGTGCGTAAACGGAAGCAGACAGATATTTGCAACCGCAGTTTTGACAGAGGCTCCATGCTTTACAACGTCATTGTTTTTCTGCTGCTTTTCACTGACAAAATCAAAAACCGTGACTGCATATCCTTGCTGGGATAAGTATGTCTGCAACGCATAGCACTGAAGTACCGCACCGTAGTTCTGCGCGAAATGGTATGTAATAATTCCAACTTTTTTCATTTTCTTTTTCCTGTAAAAAGCCGTTTGATATAATATTTCCAACAGCAGAGAATTGTAACTGTTTTGGGTGGAATCCCGCTGCACAACAGCTTGTAGCTCCAGTCTCTGCATTTAGGACGTTTGACGGGATGATGATATGGAATATTGTGTTCCAACGCTGTTTTGAAATTGATTTTTCCAATCAAAAAGACTTTTGTTTCGTCCAAAAAACATTTAGCTTTTGAGGTATTACAGAGCAAAACCGAACACCCACGCTCTATGTCCAGCCCGTTAACATCAGTTTTCCATAAATCGCCTGCTGTATGCCTCATTTGCATACTGACAGCTGTAACAGGATTCCCTCAAAAAAATCTGTCGTTGGAAAGACAGCGACAGCGGATCTTCCTCACCAATCAGATACACTACCTTGCCATTCTTGAATTCATAGCGGTTCAGATAATTCCGACCAATATAGCGGTCTTTTGAACGAAAAACATGGTTTTGAACAGGTGAGCCATATTTTGCAGCCATTTCCGAATAAAATTTTTCGATAACGGTTTTACTTGGAACACCTTGACACAAAATCTCAAACGTAAGCAGGTTTTTACGGTTTATTCTCTGCAGATTCCGGATTGCAGCTACCATACACGGCGTACCCGAGACCAATGTGAGTCCTTTTTGTGTACTCTCTATGATTTCACCATACGCTTTTTCTGAAATAGCGCACTGAAAATATTTTGATCCTGTCAGTTCATCAAGTTCTTTAAGCGAGGTAGCTTTTTGATATCGTAATTCTGTTCCAAAATCCACTACACCAAAAATCGCACCATTCTGCTCCAGCACAGTTTGTGCAATTCCATAAAACGCTCCGCCTGAGGCACAGTGCCGTAACGTAGTTTTATTTATCAATTGAACAGCATAACAGTCAGCAAAATCGCCAATCGAAGGCTTTTTTAGCGAAGGACAAACCTTATTGCACAGGTTGCAATCTACACATAATGACCTATCTACTTTAGGGTAGAGAAAGCCTTCAACAGACTCTACCATATTGATTGCGCTCTTTGGGCAGCTATAAGCGCATACTCCGCAGCCCGTACAATTTTCTTTTTTACAATTCAGCATATAGTCGCTCTTTCTTGTTAACGATGTATAACAATGCGTACCTTTCGACCTTTGAAAAGTTGAACCATAAGGCTGATAGCAACGAGTATAACAATCAGAATAAGGTAGACATCCATACTTTGCGTTAAAAGAACCATCGCCAAGATAAGTCCAATAGCCTTCGTGTCGATATCCTTTAACCGATCAATCATATTGCAAATCCAAATCAGAAAAATAATTCCAACTGCAAATCCCCAAAAGCCAAAATTGCAAATTGTCATTTCCAATAGAGATGGCGTTGTCCCCGCTGGCAGATTGTGAATACTCAAATTCAATATAGAACCGGTCAAATACATGTAATGTGGATATGGTTTGCTGGGCCACATTTTTCGCGGTATAAAAGCACCAATCAAACTTAAAAATGTCTCTCCACGATACTCCAAAATACGCTCACCGCGAATGATTTCCTTGTTGATCACATACTTGATAACATCATCCCGCCCGAAATCAACTCGTAGCATATCGTAGATACTCGATGATGATGTTTCCGCCATTGGTCTGATTACTGCCAAATAAAAGATAGAGAAGCCAATCAATACAATTCCTAATATTGGTAATGCTTTGTATATTTTCTTTCGACCTTCGACACTGATGTCCAAGTTTACTGTATAGAATATAAATAAAAGCAAAATATTGGCGAGCATAAAACGTTTTCCCGATATCCAGACAATTGCCACCGAGTAAAAAAGCGTTAGAATAATTTTTATGACGGTAAGCTTTTCTTTAAAGACTGTGCCAAAGTAAACAACCATACTTATTAACATACATGGTGTCATAAGAGCCATTTTGTTTGATTCCGTTAATCCTCTTGCACTCGAAACGGCGTAAACCGCATAATATTTCCATGAGCCTGTTAACGCGATATAAATGATAGGGAGGAAAATCAAAATAATTGAAATGACTCTGTTGTCACACAGAATTGAAGTCAACGAGTTATATGGTGCTAAAATTATTCTCCTCTTTTTTCTTCCACAAAATATATAAAGGAAGATAATGCACAGCATAATATACAAATCATATATTATACTAACCTGTTCATTGTGCATGGGTTCAATAAATGGTTTATACCAATAAGCTGTTATATACTGTGGTAGTCCAACCATATAGTTCAAAATGATAGGAAGAACGCAGAACACATAAAGAACAATAATCACATAGTTTGCCACAGAACAATTCTCTCGGAATACAACACGCTTATACGCCAACAGAACAATCCCTGTTGTGGTTAAAATCAAAAAACAATCAAAAAAGAAGTTCATATTATTTTTCAATCTTTCCCATCAATTTTTTCATAGTCTTTAGATTATCTGTTCCAGCAAAGAATTTTTTTGCGTTTTCAGAATAGGTGTCATAATCTGCTTCAATTTTCTGAATCGCGTGAATGATATTATTTGACTTCAGCTCCATGCATTCAGCCGCACCAGCATTGCCGACCGTGTTTTTCAGACCCGGAATGTCATTTGCCAGCATCGGGATGCCAAAGCCAGAATATTCGTAAATTTTATTCGGTGCACAGAACACTTTATTTAAAGAATCATTACGATAAAAAACTATGCCAATATGTGCATAGCTGGTAATTTCCAGATGATACGGTGCTGGAATATAGCTGACATATTCCACATTGCTATAAATTGCTTTGATTTTGTCTACGCTATGGTACTTATCAATTCCCATCAGCAGCAGAGTATACCCGGCATCCATCGTTTGCAACGCCTTAGCGACTTCCAAAATCTCGTCCGTGTTCTGCAAAATCCCCTGATACAGAACAACTTTTTTGTCTTTGATTCGTTCAACGACTGCTTTTGTTTCAGGAATCGAAGGTTCGTGACAGCGGTCAGTAATCTGGTTGTAAGGCTTGTTCGGGAATACATACGGCACTTCCGGAAGACTCCACCACGAACGCATGATATAGCCGCGAGTTTCCTCACAAACCGTCACGGCGGCTGCGTTCTGTGCAAGATTTTTCAGCAGTCTTACTTTCTGCGGGCAGTCATCCAGAAGTTCCAGCAGAGAGAGCACGTACTTCTTTCCGTTCAATACACCCTTCATAGGGAGTGCGCTTTCTGCCGTTCCAAACCAGAGCACTGTATCTTCCGGGTACTGTTTCAAAGCATTCAACACTCCGCAGCGGAATTTATACCAATCCTGCAATTTTTCAATTTTAGAACTTGCCACATCTTTGATCTCAGCAACTTTGTGGCAGGGAATATTCTCTTTTGCAAGAAGCTTTAATGCACTCTCATTCGATGTTCCATATAGCACTTCCACATCATAGCCAAGGTCTTTCAGCATACGAATCTGCGAAATGCAGGGGGGATAATAATGCAGCTGTGTCTTTACGATATATAAAACTTTCATGATAGCGTTACTCCTGTTTGTTAATTGAGTTTTTATAAAGTTCTTCCAGCTTTCGTGCTTCGGTTTCAATGTTGTAACCAGCTTTGGTCAACGCCTCGATACTATCATCGCTGTGTGGCTGTGCAGCATACTTCAGGATTTCTTTTGCCCATTCATCCGCTGATTTCTGGATAGAAAGGAAATGTACATTGGATGTCATGGCACAGCGATGATCCACATTTTCCGAAATCAGGCACGGCAAATTTGCTGCTTGTGCTTCAATTGATACCACCGGAAGCCCTTCATAAAGAGATGGTAAAATAAAAGCGTCCATTGCCTGATATAATTCATTCGTATTTGTAACATTACCTGTGAGCACAACAGAATTTTCCAGATGCAGTTCCTTTATTTTCGCAAGGACTTCACCTCGCAGTTCACCGTCTCCTACCAGCAAAAACTTTGATGCAGGCGTGATTTTTCTTACAGCATTAAAAATCTCTAAAACAAACGAGTGATTTTTCGGTGTGCAAAATCGACCAACATGACCAACACACAAAGCATCACCTATTGCATACTTTTCGCGTATCATCTGACGTGTTTTATCGTTCCTTTGAAACCGCTGCAAATCGATTGCATTGCGCATCATATAAACCTTTTGATGGTCTACTGCATCCGTTCCGTACAAAAACACGCCGGCATCATATCCACACGCCATCCAAACGTTAGCTGCAAGACGATTCAGACTTTTCAAAATTGGAAATGCCAGTTTTGCTTTTAAGTTATCCTCTCGGAAGGCACTGTGCGCATGAGAAATGCGTACCCGGACACCAAGCATCTTTGCAAGGAGCAAAACATAAAAATTTGTCAGTGTCATGTGACTGTGAGCAATGTCAAAGTGCTCTTGCTTCAGCACTTGATAAACCTCTCCGACATTTTTGGCGATGCTCTTACGTTTATGTGTTACAATATGAACGGTATAGCCTGCATCTTCAAATTGACGGATGCAGTCGTCATCGTTGATGTCCTGCGTGATAATGTGAAGGTCAAACTGCTCCGGATGCTGAAAGTGGGTTGTATAGTTCAGCAACATAGCTTCTGCTCCACCGAATTCAAGGCGTGATATAAATTCTGCAACTTTGATTTTTGAATCCATTTATTTTCTCCTGCCTATTACATAGATCAAAGCAGTTTGTAGTAGAATCTTTCTAATTTTTCTGCTTCAGTAACAATATCAAAACCTGCTTTTCGCATTTCCGCACTTGTGTCTTTTTTCTGATAATGAGATGTACTCTCTAAGACAGCCATCGCCCAATTCACTGCAGATTCTTCAGGTGAAACGAATGCCGTTGACTCAAGAATTTTTGTTTCCGGTGTTACCACATCAGCCATGACGCAAGGTACTCCTGCCGCCTGTGCTTCTACACCAACGACCGGAAGCCCTTCATATCGGGAAGGCAGAACAAAGCAATTCATGGCTTGATAAAATTTACTTGTGTCCTTTTGCTTGCCCATGAAGCGGACACTATCCGTTAAACCTAGTTTCTTGACTTTGTTACGGATGTCCTGTTCCAGTTCACCTTCTCCAATCAGAAGTAGAACGGCCTCTTGGCGTTGCTTGTGGATTTCGTTGAAAATGTCGATCAGGAAGTCATGATTTTTCTGGTAACAAAATCTACCGATATGACCAACAACGAGCTTGTCTTCCAACCCTAATTCTTTTCGCACAGTAGCAGCTTTCTGCGGGTCGTAGGAATAACGGCTCAAATCGATTGCGTTGTTGAACACCTGAAACTCTGTGTTTTTTCCATAAAGCCATTCACCTGCATATTGTGAGCAAGCGCACAACTTTGTTGGATAGATTTTAGCAAATGGTCGGAGCGCATATTTAATAATGTTCTTCTTTGTCTCTCCTTTACCGGCTGTCGAGTGGTTGTGCGCAATCCTGTTCGGAATGCCTGCTTTTTTGGCCCCCCACAATGAAAAAACACTAAGTGTATTCATATGGGAGTGAACTATTTTATATTGGTTTTGCTTAAAAAGCCGAATGATTTCCTTCTCATATGCCGAAAGATGCGTGTACTTCGGCACAATATAAACCCGTCCGCCGAGTCGCTCGATTTCTTCTCTCTGAGGTACTGCCGAGCCTTCCAGTGCAAAGAAATCAAACTGAACCTTTGTCCGATCAATGTGTCGGTAGTAGTTCATAACTACCATTTCCACACCGCCGTAGTTCATATCGGTCATCATCTGCGCAACTCTTATAGGTTCTGTCATGCTATCCCCTTTGATCTTGATGCTTTTATTACTGTGCTCCACTTTTCTTCAGGACGCTCTCTACGGTTTTAAACAGGATTTTGATATCCAGCCACAGCGAAGCGTTTCGAACGTAATACATTTCCATTTTCTGCCGTTCGCCACTTTGATAGGTCGCATTATTTCGCGCATAGGCTTGCCAATACCCGGTAACACCCGGCTTTACAGCCAGCAGTACATCGTGGGTATCGTCATAATAGGTCTGAATTTCCGACTCGATCAGTGGACGAGGGCCTACCAGACTCATATCATTGCAAAGTACATTGAAAAGCTGCGGCAATTCGTCCAGACTGGTTTTCCGTAAAAAGTTTCCAATCTTAGTTATGCGTGGATCATTGTCGATTTTGAATTCCGTGTAGTACTGCTTTGCCTGCTCCGGCGTAAGCAGATCGATCATTTTATCGGCGTTCATGTACATACTACGGAATTTCCACATCTTAAACGGCTTTCCGTTTTTGCCGATTCGGACATGACCGTAGAACACCTTTCCCGGATCATCCACATAAACCAAAATTGCTGCGATCAACATGATGGGTGACAAAATGATTAAAGCGGCAGCAGAGGCCACAATATCAAACGCTCTTTTCACAAATGCATAGCATCGCCGTTTTACACCTGGTGATTCTTGCACATAATAGTTCATAGAACCGTTTACAGTTGTTTTATTTCCAGCAATCATTCAATATCTCCTCACTCGATCATCCCGCCTGAGCGGTTTCCTTTTCGCAATTTGCCACAAGCTCAATCGTTCCTAACAGCACACAAAGCAGTTGCTTTTATCTTTCGTTTGACTTGTTTCAACCCGCTTTTGCCGTAACGGTTTCGGCTTGCGCCGTCTGTCTAGACGAGCGCTTCGGGTTGCTTTTCTCCCACCGCATCCCAATGGCATCCAGCTTTGCAATCCGCTCCTCTGTCAGAACCGCGCAGCTTTTTTCGGGATTCTGTCGGGTATACCGTTGCCGCTTGACCCAATTTCCAAGGTTATATCCGCACGGTGATACATAATCGGCAGGGACGTTCAGATCGCCGTGGGCATCAAAGTAGCACTTTGCCTCCTGATAGCCTTCGTTCCACTGGCGGTCATTGCGGTTGCCCCAGTACATCCCGATTCTGTTCAGCCGCTCGACCTGTTCGTCCGTCAGCTTTCCTTTCGGGTACGCCCATTGCTGACTTGCGACCCATTGTCCCAGCCGTTCACCAGTCGCTGTCACATAGGAACGCGGGATGTTCAGGTTACCGTTCTCCTCATAATAGGCCGCAGCCAGCGCATAAGCCTTTTCCCACTTGGCATCAAAAACGCTCCACACCATGCCGATCTCATCAAGCTGTGCGATGCGTTCTTCCTTCAAGCGGTCATTCAGCTTTTGCTGCCGGGTCTTAAGAATCCACTGTCCCAAGGGATAGCCGTCCGGGTCTACATACTTTCTGGCCACCATCAGGTTTCCATAGGTGTCGTGGTATTTCTTTGCGACCTCAAATCCGTGCTGCCACGCAATTTCCTTCCGGTTGCCCCAGACCATGCCGATGCTGTCCAGCCGCGCGATCTGCTGCTCGGTCAGATTGCCTTGGATTTGTCCCTCGCGCACACGGCGCTGGGTCACCAGCCACACACCGAGGCTCAGACCTCCGGGCGTGGTATACAGTTTTGGGACGTTCAGGTTGCCATGCTCTGCGTAGTAGATGCTCGCCTCGGAAAAATAGTGCTCCCAGCCGGAGGAAAGGCTTGCTTGCAGCTGCTCGAACAGTACCCGGCAGTCGTGCACCTGCTCGATGACCTCAAACCGCTCGGTGACGATTTTATCGCCCTCGCCGTTGGCATAGAGCCGGTGAACTGCCTCCTGCATTTCGCTTTGCAGGTCGGAAATGCTGGTCAGGCCTTCAAAGTTGTTGACCACATCCAGAATCAGCGGGGTTGCGGTATCTCCGGCGGTCAGGGCGCGACCGATTTGTTGCTTGTAGATGATGGGTGAAATCGTTGGCCGGAACAGGATCACACCAGAAATACCATCCACATGGACGCCCTCGTTGAGCATATCGATGCAGAACAGCAGCTTCAGCCGGTTGCTCGTGTCTGTCTTGAAATCCGCAAACGCTTTATCCGTATTCGGGTCATCGGAGTAAGCTTCGTACACCACAACATCTGGATTGACCCCGGCGAACCACTCCGGCACATGGGACACCATCTCGTCCATGTGCTCTTTGTTGGCGCAGAACACGATGTATTTTCCAGATTTGTTTGTAATATGATGGGCAAAGACCCTGTCCAAGCCGTCTGCCTGCTCCAGTGCGCGGCGCAACGCATCCAGATATTTCTGATTCACATCCCGAATGCCCGGTGTCCGCAGGTTGTCCACTCGTGCCTGATACTTTGCAAGTGCTTTCTGGTACTGGTAGACCGTGGTCACATATTTCGGGGTAGGCAAAATGCCCCTGACGACTGCTTCGCCAAGGTTCATGTCGCTGGCAATATGTCCATCGAATCGCTGGCAATATGTCCATCGAAAAGTTCTTCGGCCATATCGCGGTTATTGTCCAGATACTGGACGTTTGTTGCCGTCAGACCCATTAGTTTTGCGTCCGGGCATAACTTTATTAAAGCCACCGTGCTTTCGCCCCAGCATTCAGCACCGGCACGGTGGAATTCATCGAGTATAAGATAGGCAGGCTTCTGCGCTGCTATTTCATCCAGCTGTGCCTGTGTACAGCATATTAGTTTGGCGTAGGTATAAAAGTGAACGTTTGCCAGCGGAAAATCCGGGTCGTTCCTTTTCAGGCTCTCCAGCTGGGTCTTAAAGATATATTCACTGGGAGAAAGCCAGATTACGACCTTCTCCGGGTTGTCCTCGATCAGCTTGAACGCAATGTAGCTCTTTCCAGTGCCGGTGGGATGAACAATGGCAGCTTTGCCATATCGCTCTATCATCCGGACTGCCGCATGATATGCTTTCTCGTTGTGCTCAAACAGGCGCAATGCCACCTTGTTCACCCCTTCCCGCATAAAGGGGTATCCTCCACAGTGATAATGGAGGAACGGCGTAGAAATCGTGCGCTATTACGTTATATTTAGCACATCCTCGCCCCTCATGGACACCTGATGGGAGAAAATTCGGTTCATCTCCCGGCGCTTTCGGGTCAGGTCAGAGTGCACATAGCGCTGCAAGGTGATGTTGGCGTTAGCGTGTCCTAACAATTCGCTGAGGGTCTTTACATCGCACCCCGCCTGCAGACAGGTCGTTGCAAAGGTATGGCGCAGCGCGTGCGGACGTACCTGCCGGACAGTTGCCTGTTTCAGATATGATTTGATGCTTTTTCGGTAGCAGCGGGGCTCGGTGGGCTTGGACTCGTTGCCGGACAGAAACCATGCAGCATTGCTGACACATCCGCGCAGCTTTTTCAGCATAATAAGCAGCTGCTTTGGGATTGGAATTTCCCGGCGTGAAGTGCCGGTCTTGGGCGTTTGAATGACTACCTTTGTATGACTGTTTCCACAGGAAATTCGGCAGACAGTCCTGTTGATCTTCAGCGTGCCAAGTTTCAGGTCAAAATCACCCCATTGCAGACCGCAGATTTCGCCAATACGCAGTCCCAATTCCACCCCTAATAATAAGCCAATTTTGCGGGGCGTTGGGTTTTCCTGTACATACTGATAAAGCCGCTGCTGCTCCGCCGGGGAGAGGGGCGCAGAAATTTTGTCGATGGCTTTTGGCAGCGCCACCTCCAACTCCATCGGACGAATCAGGCGTAAATGTGCGGCATATTTGCAGATACGGCGCAACATCGAGAGGCATTCCCGGGCAGAGGAGTTTCCCAGCGGCTTGTGTGCGGCATCTATGGGCGCGATGATCTGCTGCATAGCCTGTTCCAGAAAGCTTTCCTCAAGGGATGCAACTGGCACTTTACTCAAAACCGGAAGAAGATATTTGTGCAGCGTGTACGAATAATGCGCATAGGTGGATTCTTTTATACTGTTCCGCAGGGAATGCAGCCATACCTCGGCCAGTGCTTCAAAGGTCAGGTCAGTTCGATTCAGGTTGTAAAAGCCTGCCTCGGCTTTCCTTTGAATCGGTACCCGTTTGACTTCCGCATAGGCCGTTCCGTAAACGTAACCCCACTGGATCTTCCCCTCCGGTGTGCGCGCCTTGATGTACCTGCCTTCCCACCGACCGTCCTTACGCTTGCGAATGTTTTCTCCTCGTCGCGCCATCGCTGTTTCCTCCTGCTGTTTAGACCCTCATCTGACCCCTTATTTTCTCAATCTTAGTTTACAGCTGGAATTATTATACAGAACTGGGCATGACACAAAAACAATCCGACCTTCGCGATGTTTTTTCAGGGTCAAATGTGATACATTTATGATGATTTCTATTGAATCCCAGATATAACCATGATAAAATAAGAGAAGAATTCAAACAACGATGTCGAAAGATTGGTATCCTCCATTATCACTATGGAGGATACTTTTTTATTAAATATATTCTTTGCCATTACGCGGCTGCACATTCTCTGTATCATAAAATACTTTTGCATCATACGCAGATGCGTATGCATAGCTGCACGGATTTCTGTAACATCATAGTGAGGTGAACTTCATCACGACTGGAAAAGATGCCGTTGCCAAATGCTTTGAACAGCTCTACGACCAGCGGGAGATATGTCTCAACGAGTTGACATCCCGCGCCGGTGCATATTCCAAAATCGATTTATTGTTTCACTCATAGATATATTTTTATTCTACAAACTGCACCTCTTGCAAACATAAAAAACGAGTGTTATACTGAAGCCATCAAAAAACATTGGAGGTGTCCCCTATGCCCCGTCCCAAAGGAAGCAAGAACAAGACCAAGACCGTAAAAGCAACCGTTGACTTTGCTGCACAGATTGCTGAAAAGCAGTCTGCAAAGGAAGCCGCTGCCGCCGAAATCGCATCCATCACTGCGAATATCGATGCGCTGAAAGCCGACCTGAAAACCAAAAAAGCAGAGCTGAAATCTATCGACAAGGAAATCGCCAGAATCGAGGCTAAAAAGGTCAAAGCTGAAACCAAAGCAGCGGAATCCGCAAAGAAAGCCGAAGCAGAGGACGTGCTGAAAAAGCTGCTGGCAAGCGGCGTGAGCGCAGACGATATCCTCGCAAAGCTGAAGTGATCTGAAAATTTCTGATGCAGTAGTTGACGGAAACATCTACGTCGCAAGCAGTGCAACTTGGTACCAACTTGCGATTTTTGAATCGGATTTTTCAAAATCCAAATTCAAAATGCTTGTTGGGCTGTGCCAAAACCCCTTGTGTTCTGCATCCGGTGGATGCAGGCTGCGCATTTTTGCAAAACGCTTTTTTGATCTGAGTGCCGATGCCTGTGGTATCGGCACTTTTTGCACAGATGGATTCCCGGAAGCAGAAAATCGTGCTATGCAGCACATCCGGAATTGTGCTATACTTGATTTACATAAACCTGTTTGTTCTAAAAAGCTGGAGGTGTTCATGGCTACACGAACCATTTGTTTTCCCATATCCGGCTACCCCTATTGCAAAGAACAGCCGGTGACATTCACGTGGATAAAAGGTAGCAAGCGGCAGAATATCCGTGCCGTCCATGATGCCGTCCATACAACAGACCCGG
>ERZ1106954.1757-NODE-1757-length-15871-cov-5.476290_pt1 | contig 15871 bp, 13 predicted proteins | sample MGYA00403678_ERZ1106954 | MGnify/ENA primary metagenome ERZ1106954 (study PRJEB35170, sample SAMEA104062445) | human gut metagenome | biome: human gut; feature: human-associated habitat; material: faeces | place: Denmark | collected 2012-08-20 ... | reverse complement strand
CGGGCGCGCAATGCGCGCCCCTACGGGTACGGCGATGCGATGAAGCATCCTTTGAAATTATCCTGAAAGGAACCATCCTGAATGAACCAAAAGAAAGCGGGCGTGCTGCTCAGTTACGGGCAGACGATCCTCTCCACCCTGATTTCGCTCACCTATACGCCGGTGATGCTGCGGCTGCTGGGGCAGAGTGAATACGGCCTGTATACGCTGGTGAACGGCTTTGTCTCCAACCTGAGCCTGCTCTCCTTCGGCATGGGCAGCGCCTACATGCGCTATTATTCCCGCGCGGAGGCGCAGGACGGCGAGGACGGCGTGGCGCGGATCAACGGCATGTTTATGACGATCTTCTTCGCCATCAGCCTGCTGTGCCTGCTGACGGGCGGTGTGCTGGTCGCCAACGTCAAAAACATCTTCGCCGCGAAGCTGACGGCGAAGGAGCTGGATACCGCCAAGATCCTGATGGCGCTGCTGGTTGTCAACATCGCTGCGTCGTTCCCGGCGAGCGTATTCTTTTCCTATATCACGGCGAAGGAGCGCTTCCTGTTCCAGCGGCTGGTCGGCATGCTGCGCACGGTGCTCAACCCGATTGTGATGCTGCCGCTGCTGCTGATGGGGTACGGCTCCATCGCGCTGGTGCTGGTCACGCTGATCCTGACCGCGATCAGCGACGCGGTGAGCATCTGGTACTGCGTCAAAAAGCTCCGCATGCGCATCACCTTCGGCAGGTTCGATTTCGGGCTGCTGCGCGACATGGCGGGCTTCTCGTTCTTCATCTTCCTCAACGAAATCATCAACCAGATCAACTGGACGGTGGATACGACGCTGCTGGGCATCATCAGCGGCACGGCGGCGACGGCGATTTACGGCGTGGGCGCGCAGATCAACCAGTATTACATGGCGCTGTCCACGTCGATCTCCGGCGTGTTCACCCCGCAGATCAACCGCATCGTTGCGCGCGGGGAGGGGGACGAGCAGCTCACGCGGCTGTTTACGCGCGTCGGGCGCATCCAGTTCATGCTGCTGATGCTCGTGCTGACGGGCTTCATCTTCGTCGGCATGCCGTTTATTCAGGCGTGGGGCGGCGCGGAATACGCCCCGGCCTATTGGGTTGCGCTGCTGCTCATCGGCCCTGTGACAGTGCCGCTGATTCAGAACATCGGCATTGAAATTCAGCGCGCGAAAAACATGCATCAGTTCCGCTCGAAGGTCTATTTCTGCATGGCCATCGGCAACGCCATCGTCAGCGTTCCGCTGGGCATGAAGTTCGGCGGGATCGGCTGCGCGCTGGGCACGGCGATTTCCATGATCGTCGGCAACGGCTTCATTATGAACTGGTATTATCAGACGCACATCGGGCTGGACATGGTCTATTTCTGGAAACGGATTCTCGGCATTGTTCCGGCGATGCTCCCGGCCATTGCGCTGGGCGTCGCGGCGGTCAGGCTGCACACGTTTACGGGGTACTCGGGTGTGCTGACGTTCGCCGTGCCCTATGCGGCGGTCTACGCCGCGGGGCTGTACCGATTCGCGATGGACGAGAGCGAAAGGGACATGGTGCGCAGCGTGGTGAGAAAAATCCGCAGATGAGCGCGTCTATGTACAAAACCAGACACAAGGCGACCGAATGGGGGAAAAGACGATGAAACAGCCTGTTTTGCTTTGCTATAACCTGACCGGCGAAAAAATGCAGAAGATTCGGCTGGCGGCGATGCGGCTCAAAATCCGCGTCCGTCCGGTGGAAAAGGCGGAATATGCCCAGACGATTGCGGCGCTCTGCGGCGCGGAGGACGCGCGCGAGGCGGCGTATACGGGCGCGGGCTTTGAGGACGAGATGCTGATGATGGCGAATTTTCCGGCGGGGATGATGAACACGTTCCTCGGCCTGTTTCGCCGGATGGGCATCGCGCCCGTGGCGCTCAAGGCGATGCTCACGCCGACCAACGCGGCATGGGACAGCGAAAAGCTGCACGAGGAGCTCGCGGGCGAGCATCGCGCCATGACGAGCGGCGAAGGAAAGAGACATCAGGGGTAAAAGCAAGAGAAGCGTCCGTCTATCCCAAAGGGAAAGACAGGCGCTTCTTTCATGGACGATGTATGTATAGAAAAATGCATAACGAGCCACAGCATGCGGAAGTCCTGACGCATTAGAGATTTTGCAGGATATGCAGGCGACTTCAAGGCGCTTTCGATATTGACGAAATACAGAATGTATGGTTTAATTTTCCTGTCGGTTCAAAACCGATAAGTGCGACAGAGGGCTTGACACCATTCTACCCCGGAATCCGGCCGGATACCATCGAGATCTGGGTGGTGTCATGGAAATTACAGCCACCATAATATTATCCTGACATCTGATTTCCCTGCTACAATTCATTTTGAACGGTTTTATCATGGTTATCCGATTCTTGATGTCTATTATTTTCTGAAAAAAGCACTTGAGAAAAATAATTATAACTTTACGTTTTGTGAAACATTTCTTGTAAATTACGACCGTTTTCTTCCTCTTTCCAAAAATGACCTATTATGCCTTTATGGACTGTTCTTATTCCCTGAAAAGTTCTGGAAGATCTCAAATCAGTACATGGCACACAAAAAACATTGGATTTCTCCACGATATATCGAAAAATTAGAGGAATTTGTCCACAAAAAAGACCTCCGCTCGATTTTTCTCGAAAAATATCTACAAATTTATAATGTTTTTTAATGCGTTTTAAGGTATAATTAAACAAAAGGCATTTTTATAACTTAAAGGAGGAGTAATTTATGAACTACAAAGAAACTTATCAAGAATGGCTTTCCAATCCTTATTTTGATGAAGAGACAAAAAAGGAATTAAAAGCCATTGAGAATGACGAAAATGAAATTAAAGAACGTTTCTATGCTAATCTAGCATTTGGAACTGCCGGACTTAGAGGAATCATTGGTGCTGGTATCAACCGTATGAATATTTATGTTGTAAGAAAAGCAACACAGGGGTTAGCTGACTATATCTTAGAGCAGGGAACAGACAAGAAACGTGTTGCCATCGCATTTGACTCAAGACATATGTCTCCAGAGTTTGCAGATGAAGCTGCACGCTGCCTTGCCGCTAACGGAATTAAAGCATTCATCTTTGAATCTTTACGCCCAACACCAGAATTATCATTTGCAGTTAGACATTTAGACTGTATTGCAGGTATCAACGTAACTGCCAGCCATAACCCACCACAGTATAACGGATACAAAGTATACTGGGAAGATGGTGCACAGTTTACAGATCCTCATGCTTCAGGTGTTACAGCCAAAGTTAATGCGATCACTGACATTTCAACTTGCAAAACAATATCCAAAGAAGATGCCGTAACAGCAGGTTTATATGAAGTGATCGGAAAAGAAGTTGATGATGCTTACATCGCAGAAGTTGAAAAACAGGTCATCAATCATGATTCTATTGATGCGATGGCTTCAAAATTAAAGATCGTCTATACTCCTCTCCATGGAACAGGTAACCTTCCAGTGCGCCGTGTACTTGATGACCTTGGATTTAAGAATGTATATGTTGTTCCTGAACAGGAACTGCCAGATGGTGACTTTCCAACAGTCAGCTATCCAAACCCAGAAGCAAAAGAAGCATTTGCATTAGGTCTTGCTCTTGCCAAAGAAAAAGACGCTGACCTTGTTCTTGCAACTGACCCTGATGCTGACCGTTTAGGTGTATATGTAAAAGACGCGAAGAGTGGAGAATACATTCCATTAACAGGTAATATGTCTGGTTCTTTATTATGTGAATATGTATTAAGCCAGAAAAAAGAAAAGGCTGGATCTCTTCCTGCAGATGGTGCTGTTGTTAAATCTATCGTTACAACAAACCTCGTAGATGAAATTGCAAAAGCTTACAATGTAAAACTAATCGAAGTATTAACAGGATTCAAATGGATTGGTAAAGAAATCCTTGGATTTGAGCAGAGTGGTAAAGGAACATACCTGTTTGGATTAGAAGAAAGCTACGGATGCCTGATCGGTACATACGCAAGAGACAAAGATGCTGTTTCTGCAACTGTTGCTCTTTGTGAAGCCGCTGCTTACTATGCAACAAAAGGTAAAACATTATGGGATGTTATGATCGATATGTACGAGAAATACGGTTACTGCGTAGACAGCATCACCGCTATGGACTTCCCAGGATTAGAAGGTATGGATAAGATGAAAGCTATGCTTTCTAACCTTCGTGAGAACCCATTAAAAGATATCGCTGGATACAAAGTTGTTAAGATCCGTGATTACAGCAATGATACAATCCTTGATGTTGAAAGTGGTAAAGTAGAACCTACAGGACTTCCTGCTTCTAATGTTCTTTACTATGAACTTGAAGGTGGAGCTTGGGTATGCGTTCGTCCATCAGGAACAGAACCTAAGATCAAATTCTACTATGGAGTAAAAGCTTCCAGCATGGATGAGGCACAGGCTGAAAGTGCTAAATTTGCTGAATGGGCGAAAGCTCAGGCTTAATTTTAATTTGTATATTGGCCAACTGTAGAATTCGAGTATATGATAAAAAATAAATAAGAAACCGAAAGCGATGCATTGGAATTTTGCCATATTTTGAACAAAATTCCAATGCATCGCTTATATTGATTCTTATCTTATTTTTATCACATATACGAAAGACTATCAAATCAAAACTTTAGCCGCATCTGATTCCACCTTACTCCTCCATGTTCGGACTCAGATATGCCTTCATTCTCAAATCCAAATTTGGCATAATAATGCACCAAATGATCCTTACAAGTGAGCACTAATCCTTTTCTTCCATGCTCCATCTTCATTGTGTAAATCTGCCTTTGCATACATCTCATCTGTGAGATCTTCTTCATCTGTTACAAATCCATCTACAAATGCAATTAATTTGTCTCCATCAAACATTAGCCAGAAATGATCAGCATAATATGTTAAGCGTTCCTCTAATTCTTCTCTTGTTGCGGCTTCCGCTGGTGGGAAACATTCTGCTTCGACAGCTGTTACTGCATCCAAATCTTTGATCGTTGCTATTCTTATATTCATGATATCTCCAACATCTTTATTGATCAATATTCTTCTTTAATGTTGCGGATCACTGTCATTTCCTGATTAGTGATATGTTTCTTCATGATCTGACGTGCTTCTTCTTTCTTTCCAGATTCGATCGCATCCACAAGTTCTTTATGCTCATTTAATAATACGATATGGTAATCTGTATCTTTAACATATTCCAGACGATAACGATAAAACTGTTCTCTTAAATTGCTAATGATCTGAATCAGTCTTGGATTTCCTGTCGCATCAAAAATAATATCATGGAATTCCATATCGCTATCTGCGATGGCTGCATTATCTCCAGATTCGATAGCTACTTCAAATTCCTGTAATGCTTTGTCTAATTTCGCTTTACCTTCTTCAACCATTCGTTCTGCTGCCAGTTCTGCTGCCAGTTCTTCCAGAGAACAGCGTACTTCTAATACATCTCTTAAATCTTTTTCTGTGATCCTTGCAACTTCTGCACCTTTTCTTGGAATCATAACTACAAGTCCTTCGAGTTCCAGCTTACGGATTGCTTCTCGGACTGGTGTTCTGCTGACTCCTAATCTATTAGCAAGTGCGATCTCCATCAGACGCTCTCCCGGTGCAAATTCTCCTGTGATGATCGCCTGTCTTAGTGTATTAAATACCACATCTCTCAGTGGAAGATATTCATTCATATTTACCTTTAATTTATCGCTCATAGTTTCTTCTCCTCCTGCTTTTTCCAATGTATCTTCAATTTTATTCTGTTCTGTTTTCTTACCTTGAAAATACATTATCGTATCGGTCTTACTACGTAGGCCTGTTTTATGTCCTCAATACTTCGTAATGATTTCAATGCGTTATCTGCTGTTTTCTTATCCTGAAAAATTGCGAAGATTGTTGGTCCGCTTCCGCTCATTAATGCACCCATTGCTCCCTGATCCACCAGGTGTTTCTTTACTTCCTCAATGATTGGATATTCTTTGATCGTTACTGTTTCTAGAACATTCTCCAAACGATCACAAATTCCTTTTAAATCTTTGGTCCTCAGACATTCTAACATGCCATCGATATCCGGGTGTTTCGCCAACCCTGAAAGATTAAGATTCTGATATACAAATGCTGTCGATACGCTGATCCCCGGTTTTGCGATCAGTATATAACATTCTGGCATTGCATCAACTCTTGAGAGCTTCTCTCCGATTCCTTCGGAAAGGGCTGTTCCACCCCAGATACAATAAGGAACATCTGCTCCAAGTGTTACTCCTATCTCACATAACTCGTCGATTGACAGGCCCAGATCAAACAGCTGATTCATACCTTTTAATGCTGCAGCACAGTTAGAACTTCCGCCAGCCATACCAGCAGCTACCGGAATTCTCTTATTTAGATTGATCTCTACACCATCTTTAATATGATATTTATCCTTCATGAGTTTCACTGCCTTGTATACAAGATTTCTCTCATCTGTTGGAAGAAATGTCAGATTACAAGTCATCTGAATCTTGTCATCTTTGATCTTCTTCATCGTCAGCAAATCATAAAGTCCAACCGTCTGCATGATCATGCGCACCTCATGGTATCCATCTTCGCGCCTTCTTAAAACATCTAGACCAAGATTGATCTTCCCATATGATTTTAGAACAATACTATTATCCATATGCACTCCTTTATCCTATGTGAAATAGTTTCTATCTCACATCTTGTATACAGAATATTATAATATTGTTCTTAAAAAAATGCAATCCTTATTTACTGAAATATTCCTATTTCTTTTACGATTAAAAGTTTATCCCCAGGTTTTATCTCACTGACTTCTTCATTTTGTTCTCTGATACTTTCGACCGTTGTAAAATAAGTTTTTGCAATAGACCACAAAGTATCTCCCTCCTTTACAACATATCCTACAATTCCAGGAATTTTTCGTATCTTTTCGTAGTCTAGTGCTTCTTCTTTCATGTCCGTCATAATTCTTTGTCTCGTCTTGTGAAAAGATATAAAATCAAACAAAATGGCTGTTCTGATTTCTATTTCTCCACCTTCTGTTGGAACCGCACTCATCTGATCAACCCTGACATCCAGCTGATAATCTTCATTTCCACTAAGATATTTTGTCTCTACAAAAAATGTAAATGGCTCCATGTAGGAACTGTTCATAACAGGTGTTGCATCCTCCGTAGAAAGATATAAAACGTCCGCCATCCACACACCTTCTACTGACAACCCCTGTTCTGTAATTTCTACATCATCTACCGTTACACTGCCTTTTACAGATAGCACTTGCAGAAGCTTCCCTGGTTCCTGTTCCATCCGAAAACGTTTACCTGATTTCATCACCGCCTGATTTTTCCCGATCAGAGTCTCAAAATCAAACATATGATATTCTGGAATCAGTGTTTTCTCCATGCTGCATCCATCATCCACATAACTGATTTTGTGGTCTTCATAGATTTTGATATCACAATCGATCGTTACTTCCAGAGAAATGATCCGCTCCTCTCCGTCTTCATCTGGTCTTACCTCCAGCTGCTGCCCACCCAGTGACATCCCTATTCTACCGATCATTCCTGGCACACATTCATAGCATTCTAACTGTGTATCCACAGGGATTTCCCATCTGGCATACTGAACTGGCATTTGTGCATCTTCCCCAAGATACAATATAAATACCTGCATTGATCCTTGAATCTCAATCATATGCTCTGCAATTTTTGCCTGTAGATTCTCTATATCTACCTGTGTCCACAATACCTGATAAACATTGGCTTTATTTGCAGGGAGAATCAACTCTTCTTTTAATCTCGCCAAATCTTTTTTATTTACGATAAGATCCGTAACCTGAATATCTTTTTTCAAAACAGATACATTTTCATCATGAATCGCTGTAATTCCTTCTTCTTTTATTTCTTCTGTGATCTGAAATGAGAATGTTAACAGCACACGGATACTGATCTTTCTTGAATTGATCAATACCGTGTTGATATCATCGATCGTATATTGTACTTTGACATAATCTGAAGGAAGTACCCCATCAATATGTACATACTCTTCAAACGGCAGTGAATATTCTAAAGATTCTAAAAATGTTGCCGTATCATTTGTTCCATACAGGCCCTGGAATAAGAATTCACCTTTCATCCTGACACGATCGATCATCATTTCCGTTTCCTGTATCTTTACCATCCCTCTTGTCTGAATCATCTTTTCTATATCTGGTTTTGTATCTGCAACATTACAGTCCTGATCGATCGTGATCTGCATCTGTTTTTTCGCTTTCGCCACAATCCCATAAAATTCTTTTTTCTCAAAATCCATAAAAAAATTCCTCCCTGTCTGTATATACAAATATATTCAGACAAGAAGGATTCTATGCATCACCCGTTAGTTTTCTAAAAGCATCATGCGGACATCTCTTGTAATCACATCCTGATAACTAAAACTTACTGTTTTATTCTGGTCATTACCTTCCGTATTCTCTAGTTCTACCAAAAAGATATTCGGATATGTCTGTTTGATCACGCCCTCTGCTGTCACAAATTTATGTCGTCCTCTGTTTGCACTAATCTTGATTTTGCTGCCAATCTGATTCTTAATTGACTGCCGTACTCTGTTAAGATCTAATTGTGTCATAAATTCACCTCTTTTATATACAGAATATTCTGGAAATTCTGTATAATGATTTTACTATTATAACATTTTGCCCAGTTTTTGTCAAATTTATGCATACAATATACTTTGCGTTTGTTTTAAATTTAAACTAAAAATCGAGGAATTCCATCTTTGAATTCCCCGATTTTACTTGTCTTATTAACAATCAACGTCAAAACGATCAATCTCTAAGATTATTTGCTCTTAGTTGTTTTGCTTGAAGATGTTGCTGTTGTAGTTGACTCAGATGTTGCTGCTGTAGATGCTGTAGTAGCTTTATATTTAAATTTAACTTCTTTCCACAGATCCTGATCTACAGATTTTGTATCATCCCAGTCTTTGTCAGCTGATTTTGTCCACTTCTTGTAAATTTTCTCATATGCTGCCTGCTGTTTTTCCTGCAGTAATGTGGATTTATTTGTTGCAGCTGCTGTTTTGTCATTTGGATTTAACATCTTGATGATCACGTATGCATCGTCTAATTCTACAATTCCGCTTACCTGATTCTTCTTGAGTTTAGATGCCGCTGTTTCGAATTTATTTCCTAATGCTGATTTTCCTTTTGTATAGGACTCTTCATTGTCAGAGTTTACGCTGAATTTCTTAGCTACAGAACTTACACTCTGGCCTTTCTTGATCATCTTTAATGCTGATTTTGCTTTCTTTAACTGATCTTTCTTCTCAGCCGCTGTCATATCTTTTTCTTTTCCTGTCTTGCTGTCTGTTGTCTTTGTTGTGAAAACAAGTTTGTAGACTTTGACAGTTTTAGCTTCATCATCAGATACTGTTACATTTGCTTTCTTGGTGATCGCCTGCATCACTTTACTTGCAATTGTGCTTTCTTCGTAAAGTTTCTGGATCGTATCTTTATCAGCTTCTGTCTTCTTCATGACTTTCTTACCTGTTTCGTCTTTTGCGAAGGCATTTACGCTTTCTTTGATCTGTTTCTTCTCAGCTTTTGTTAATTTGACATTATAGTCATCTGCATGTGCTACTAAAACTTTGATCTGTTTTAACTGACTGATAACGCTGTCTTTTACTGACTTCTGCATTGTGATCTTCTTACCTTTGCTGTCTGTTCCGACCTGCATAGACCACATGCTGTCTCCAAAGTATGCTCCGTACTGTGCTTCTGCCTGATACTGCATGATTCTTGCATATACATGAGCTTCCTGGAATGTTACTTTCTGTCCTGCATATTCAAATAATGTCTTCTCATTCTTACTCTTACATCCTGTAAATAAAGAAAGAGTTAACGCAAGAACTGCAGTTAAACATAGCAACTTCTTTGCTAATTTCTTCATTTCATTTTCTCCTTCACATTTGAATTATATTCAGTTTATATCTTGCGATATTATAGCATAAAACTATCGGATTATCAATGAATTGAGCGAGTTCACACAATGTTCAATCTTTTCCAACTGTTTTACTTTCTTTGTTTTTGAAAGATCTAATACAAATGTTGGATTCTTTCCTGCCTGAAAGGATAATTCGTGTTTGTACTCTTCTAATACTTCTGGTATTTTTTCTACATCTACTGCTGCATCTGGCTTCATTTCAAATGAGATTTTTTCTCCTTTTTGTTTCACATCTGTCATGTAGGCATGATGAGCTAATGCTTTTAAATATGCAACATATAAAAGATTATAGACTGCCTTTGGCATTTCCCCAAAACGATCGATCAACTCGTCTGTCATATCTTCCATCTCATCTTTTGATTCAATTGAAGAAATTCGTTTGTATAATTCCAGTTTCTGATATTCATTGTATACATAAGTTGCTGGTATAAATGCACTGATGTCAAGATCGAGGGTCGTATCAAATTCCTCCTCTTCATGAAGTTCTCCTTTTAATTTAAGGACTGCTTCATTTAACATTTTGCAATAAAGATCATATCCAACAGCTTCCATATGGCCAGACTGTGCCTGTCCGAGAAGATTTCCTGCCCCACGGATTTCAAGATCTCTCATTGCAATCTTGTATCCAGAACCCAGATCTGTAAATTCTCGAATTGCCTGAAGACGTTTTTCTGCTGTTTCTTTTAGCAATGTGTTCTTCTTATACATTAAAAATGCAAATGCATTTCGGTTAGATCTTCCGACACGTCCCCTTAACTGGTATAACTGAGATAATCCAAGCTGGTTTGCATCGTGAATGATCATTGTATTAACATTCGGAATATCAAGTCCTGTCTCGATGATCGTTGTAGAAACTAAAACATCGATCTCATGATTCATAAATCCCATCATGATCTCTTCAAGTTCCTTCTCCTTCATCTGTCCATGAGCAAATGCAACTTTAGCATCTGGCAGCAATTTCTGAAGTTCTGCGGTAACTTCTGCAATGTTATTAACACGATTATACACGTAATATACCTGTCCACCGCGAGTCATTTCGCGATAAACTGCTTCTTTCACCAGTTCTTCATTATATTCCATTACATAAGTCTGTATTGCTCTTCGATCATGTGGCGGTTCTTCTAATACACTCATATCACGGATTCCGATCAGACTCATATGCAGTGTTCTTGGAATCGGTGTTGCTGATAAGGAAAGAACATCGACATCTTTTTTCATTGTCTTGATCTTCTCTTTATGAGTAACTCCAAACCGCTGTTCTTCGTCAATAACGAGAAGCCCAAGATTCTTATACTGCATGTCTTTTGAAAGCAGGCGATGTGTTCCGATCACAACATCTACAGTCCCATTTTTCAAACCTTCGATCGTCTCTCTCTGTTCTTTTGGAGTACAAAATCTTGACATCATACGAACTGTGATCGGATAATTATGAAATCTCTGGGCAAATGTATTGTAATGCTGTTGCGCAAGAATGGTTGTCGGCACAAGGTAGGCCACTTGTTTTCCATTATCTACTGCTTTAAATGCTGCACGAATCGCTACTTCTGTCTTTCCATAACCAACATCTCCACAGATCAGACGGTCCATGATCTTTTTGCTTTCCATATCACGTTTCGTATCATCAATTGCATTTAACTGATCTTGTGTCTCATCGTATGGGAATAATTCTTCAAATTCTTTCTGCCATACAGAGTCCTTATCATAGACATATCCTTCTTTTGCCTGTCTTATAGCATATAGTTGTACAAGTTCTTCCGCAATATCTTTAACCTGTCCTTTAACACGGGTCTTTGTCTTCTTCCATTCATTACCGCCTAATTTATGAAGCTTTGGCTTTCTGGCATTCGCGCTTGCATATTTTGCGATCTGATCTAAGGCTGATGCAAGAATAAATAAATTATCTCCACCCTGATATTCAATACTGATATAATCTTTTTCAACCCCATCCGTTGTGATCTTTTCGATTCCACGATAAATACCGACTCCGTGTTTTTCATGAACAACATAATCCCCGATATTGATATCCGCAAAACTGTGAATTTTTTGTCCCAGCTTTTTCTTTTCTTTTTTTCTACGCTGTTTTTCTTTTCTTCCTTTAAAAATATCTCCTTCAGAAATCAACACCCATTTGACTGCTGGATACTCAATTCCTGTAAGAAGCTTTCCTGCTGTCACAACAATCTGTCCTGCTTCTACTTCATGTGTCAGTTCTTTATCATAGGTAACAACCAATCCATTTTCTCTCAGATCATCACTTAAACGTTTGGCTCTTGTAACAGATGGAGATGCAACAACAATCTTATAACCTTTTTCCTGATATTTTGTAAGATCTTTGACCAGTTCTTCAAAACTATTGTTGTAGGACTGTATCGATTTTGTCTCCATAAATAAAGTTTTTGATACAACAAAATCATTGATCTCTGTGGAAATAACAGAGTAACTGATGATCGGATGTTTCTCAATCTGATATAAAATACTTTCATAATCTGTCACGGTATGTGCCTGTTTTGGAAGCAGATATCCACCTTCCAGTCGACTTTTCATACTTTCTGAATATTCAAGATAAAATGCATCTGCTCTTTCTCTGATATGTTTTGGTTCATCAAAATAGATCAGACTTTCTTTTGGAAAATAATCCAAGATACATTCTGTATTGTCATAAAAATAAGGAAGATATCCTTCGACTCCAATCAGCATATGAAGTTCTCTTAACTCCTCGCGGACACGATTCATTTCTTTTTTTAAACGTAACTGCTGATCTGTCTTTTTCTCTTTCTTGAATTTCTGAATTAATTTTTCGTAATCTTCTTCCATCTGGCGAAGACCATGATCGATTCTTGGCTGATTCAAAATGATCTCGGATGCCGGATAGATCGTAAGCGTCTCTACTTCTTCGATCGATCTCTGACTTTCTTTATCAAAGCTACGGATAGAATCAATTTCATCTCCCCAAAGTTCAATTCGATATGGACTTTCCTGAGTATAAGGGAAAATATCGATAATACCTCCACGAACCGCAAACTCTCCAGGTGCCTCAACAAATGGTGCTTTTTCATAGCCTCTAGCAACAAATTCTTCAGCAATTGCTGCTTCTTCTAATGTTTCTCCTGTTTTGAAAGTCATTTTGTGATTCTTGATATCGCTTAATGGAACAACCTGATCCATCACCGCATCAATCGTCATAACAAATATTCCACATTTATCATCAAGGATCTTTTTGATCGCCAGCATACGATCTCTTGCAATCGCATTTCCATGAACGTCTGCTGTATAAAATAATGGATCTTTTGCTGGAATATACTGTGCTTTTTCTCCAAAGAAATGACTTGCTTCCACCCACTGTCTTGCCTTATTTTCATCTGGCACAATAATGATCTTAAATTGTTTTTTCTTTTTATTTCCGATCAGACTTGTAAGATGCCATTTAGCCGTATCCGTACATCCTGACACCAGAATAGGACCTCTGTAGTCTTCAATTCCATCTTTTAGCTGTCTATATACCGGATCATCTTTTAATATATGTTTTAACACTTTTTATCCCTGCTTTTTCTTATTGTGGCGATTCATCGCTTCTGTGATGTCGCCCATAACGATCAGCTGTACGGCATCGTACACTTCATCAAAACGTTCCGCAAAAATTGCCTGTTCCTGTTTTGTAAAATGTCCTAACACATAATCTGCCAGATCGTATCCTTTTGGTTTCTCTCCGACACCAATCTTCACTCTTGGAAAATCCATGCTTCCTAAATGATTGATAATACTTTTTAATCCATTATGGCCACCGGCACTTCCTTTTCTTCGGATGCGTAATCTGCCGACATCAAGATCTATATCGTCATGAATGATAATAAAATCTTCTGGTTCTAATTTATAAAAATCCATGATCGGACGTAGACTTTCCCCGCTTAAGTTCATAAATGTCTGTGGTTTTACAAGAAGAACTTTCTCTCCTCCCATATAACCTGTTCCAATCAATGCCTTATATTTCCCTGTATTTATATTTATGCCTTCTTTGTCTGCAATATAATCAAGGGCTTCAAATCCAATATTGTGTCTTGTATTATCATATTTCTTTCCTGGATTTCCCAGTCCAACGATTACTTTCATAAAATGCTTCTCCTTTTCTTAAATCAAAGTCATTTTGTCACACCGACAAACACCCGGAAATCCTTAGATTCCCGGGTTATCTTTTTCTTTATTTAGCTATAGTATATCCCAATTTGCTGTTGTCAGCAAGATATTTATAATGTTTCAAAAAACTGTCTTGTTTTATTTACTTTATTCATTAAACTGTCAAACTGCTCTGGTGTCAATGACTGTGGTCCGTCACATAGTGCTTTTGCTGGATTATTATGAACTTCTACCATAAGTCCGTCTGCTCCTGCTGCGATCGCTGCTAATGACAGTGGTTCTACCATCTCTCGGATTCCTGTTGCGTGAGATGGGTCAACCATTACTGGAAGATGTGATTTCTTCTTGATAACAGGAATGGCAGACAGATCTAAAGTATTTCTTGTTGCTGTCTCATATGTTCTGATTCCTCTTTCACAAAGGATTACATTTTCATTTCCTCCTGCCATAATATATTCTGCACTCATAAGCCACTCTTCAATTGTTGCTGCAAGTCCGCGTTTCAAAAGGATTGGTTTGTCAATCTTTCCTAATTCTTTTAATAATTCAAAGTTCTGCATATTTCTTGCCCCAACCTGAATCAGGTCAACATCCTCGAATAATGGAAGGTGACTCGCATCCATGATTTCTGTGACAACTGGAAGTCCTGTTGCTTTCTTTGCTTCTAATAATAATTTTAATCCGTCACCATGGAGTCCCTGGAAAGAGTATGGAGAAGTTCTTGGTTTGAAAGCTCCTCCTCTTAAAAGCCCTGCACCGGAATTTTTCACATCATTTGCTACTTCTGTGATCTGTTCTTTTGTCTCTATGGAACATGGACCTGCGATTACCTGAAAATTTCCTCCTCCGACTTTTACTCCACTTACATCGACAATTGTATCATTTGGATGGAATTTTCTGTTGGCTTTCTTGTATGGTTCCTGAATACGCTGTACATTTTCAACAATGCTGTTTGCCATAATGTGACGCATATCTACAATAGAAGTATCTCCTACTAATCCCAGGATTCTTGTATTCACACCTTCAGATTCATGAATTCCTAATCCCTGGTCTGTCATCTCTTTCTTTAATGCATTGATCTGTGCCTCTTCCGCCTGTTTCTTTAAAATAATAATCATGTTCTTTGTCCTTTCCCGGCTATGCAATATGTGTGTTCCATACAAAGTGTGCAGCTTTTTTCTACGGTACCTTTAGAAAAAGAAAAGGCATGCACTCTGTTGCAAGAATGCATGCCTTAAATATTTTACTTTGTCTGTTTAAAGTGACATAAGCTTTGGCGATGATTCATTGCAACAAAAATAGTCAGGATAAAAATAATAACCCTGAAAGCTAAAGTAATAGAATGTGCAATTGTTCATCTTACTTGTTGTCATCTTTGTTCTCCTTATTTTGATGTTTTTACGATACATTAATTTTGATATTGTGTCAATAGATTTATAGATGTTTTTTATAAAATTCATAAATTATTTTTATTATTCGGTCTTGCATGAATTCCTACTGAAGTCTGTACTACAAAATCAAATTGCTTCATGACTTCCTTACAGTAGGACGGCTTACTTTATAGCTCTCACAATATTTTGTTTATAACTATTTATAAATTCTTTAGAATTGTTCATACTTTATATATTGAATGAGTTGAGGATTTTGATATACTTAAGACATAGTTTTTCATATATATTTTTAATCCTCTCTTTTCAGAAAAGTAGCCGCTCGTT
>ERZ1106954.1755-NODE-1755-length-15882-cov-18.022493_pt1 | contig 15882 bp, 9 predicted proteins | sample MGYA00403678_ERZ1106954 | MGnify/ENA primary metagenome ERZ1106954 (study PRJEB35170, sample SAMEA104062445) | human gut metagenome | biome: human gut; feature: human-associated habitat; material: faeces | place: Denmark | collected 2012-08-20 ... | reverse complement strand
CCGAGCCGCTGCGGCGTGCGCTTGCGGTCGACGCGGTTCTTGAAGTCCATGAGCGCGGAGAAGACGGCGGTATTGGACATCTGGCCGGAGGTCACGCGCGTTTCGACCTGCGACGCGCCGAGGAACTTCTTCATCTCCTCAACGAGCAGTGCCTCGACCTCGCCGATGAAGTTTGTGCCCTGATAATAGAAGATCTCCGCGTCATAGAACGCCTTCTGCTTTTTATGCTCGGCATAGCGGTTCGACGGATCGGAGGCCGAAAGCAGGCGCATGGCGCGCGACTGCGTGTTTTCGGACGGGATGAGATTGATGCACCGGTGCTGCCGCCAGAGATGGTTCTCCTGCGCTTTTTTCAGGAGCGCGGCAGCCTTTTCGGCATACGGCGCGTCGCAGTGCGGCGCAGCCGGGGCAGGATGATCGGGCAGGATGGGGCGGACGTAGGGCGCGGCGTCCTGCCGGATGTGCCACGCGACGACCTTGGCCGGCTGCCGCTTGCCGCGGATGTCGATCTCAAGGTCAAAGTCCTGGCAGATGCGCGAATCGAGATACGCAAGGCCGATGGAGCGCTTGCCCGTCTCGGAGGTGATGACCGTTTCCAGTCCCTCTCCCTCCGTCTTGAAATAGGGGATCATCGTACCGGAGGTCACATAGCCGACGGGCTTTCCCTCTGCCCATGCGTCCCTGCTGTAGACCGGGAAGCCCTTGCGCAGAACGCCCTTGCCTGCAAGATAGACCGGCTGAATGCGGTACGGGAGATCCTGAAGGGCGGAATAATCGCGGTTCATGATCCTCTGGAACGCCTCGAACTGCCGCTTCAGCGCGGCGCGGCCAATGAAATCGCCCTTTTCCTCCGCGAACGAGACGGCAAATTTGGCCAGCGGCACGGCATAGACGGGAATTTCGCCGCCAAACTCGCACTCCCCCATTTCATGGCCGTAGAGCGGCAGAGAAGCTTCCATGCGCAGCGTATCGCGCGCGCCAAGCGCGGTGGGTCTTGCCCCGAGTTCGATCAGACGGTCCCAAAAATACCGGGCGTCCCTTGATTCGCAATAGAGTTCATAGCCGATGGGTTCTCCGGTATAGCCGGTCTTGGCAACGCGGACGGGACGGCCCTCCATGGTGAGCGTCCCCAGCGCGTTCTTGACGTTTTCCCGCGTGAGCGCCTTGCCGCCCGACAGGGTCATGAGCAGCTTTTTGGCCTCCGGGCCCTGCACGGCGATGGCGGCATAGCAGTCGGAGACGTTGGTAAGCGTGACGTTATAACGCTCGGCCTCGCGCATCAGGTGGGCGAGGTCCTTGTCGATGTTGCCCGCGTTGATGACGAGGAAATACTTTTCCGCCTCAAAGCGGTAGAGATATGCGTCGTCAATGGCGCAGCCGTTCTGATCGGGGATGATGCAGTACTGCGCCTGACTGAGATCCAGCGCCTGCACGTTGCTGGACAGGACGTGCTGCAAAAACCGGACCATGTCCGGCCCTTCGACGTCGATACGGCCCATGTGGGACACGTCGAAAATGGCGCAGTGGCTGCGGCAGTAGAGATGTTCGGCGACGATGCCGTCCGGGTACTGGATGGGCATATCCCAGCCGCCGAAGTCGACCATCGTTGCCCCGGCGTCCAGATGGGCCTGATAGAGTACGGTTCGTTTCAGTTCGCTCATGGTGTTCCTCCCTTTTTCCTGATCTCGCGCAGGCTGTGCGCCTGCGGGTATGCAGTGCTTCGATAATCCTTATCCGCCCGGTCCGCCTCCAGCAGATCCAGCCGGTCCAGTTCCTTGAGTTTGCGGTAAATGCGCAGCCATGCGCATTCGTTTTCGGGGTTGACCTCGCAGCGGCCGTTCCGCTGTCCGCCGCACGGCCCGTGGACGAGCGATTTTGCGCACTGCGTCACGGGACAGATGCCGCCGGTCTGGCCGAGCATACAGTCGCCGCACATCCGGCAGGCCTCGCGGAAGACGCCCGCACGCTCGATCTGTCCGAGAAACAGCGTGTCATTCGCGGGGAAGACCGGGACCGCGGTATTGGCCGCGACAGTCTGTGTGCCGTCGCCGCAGGCCAGACAGACGATGGCCTCCGCGCCGCTGTCGCGCAGGGGCTTGAGATCGCGCTTGACGAGCAGCATATGGCAGCACTCGTCCGGCAAGACCGTACCGACTGTCTCGATCCCCTGCTCCTGCAGCAGCTGGCGCATCTGCTCCAGCTCCTTTTCCCCGCCGGTCTGACAGGCTGCGGCGCAGCTGGCGCAGCCGACCAGCGCGACGCGGCGAACACCGCGCAGCATCGCAAGCACCTGCTCCACGGGCTTTTTTCTTGTTACGATCATATGCTTCTCCTTAAAAAACAGAAAACAGAGCGCGCCAAAAGAAGGCGCGCTCTGTTCGTAAACCTGAAAGATTCTCCCGGCTGACCGGGATTGCTTCTTCGGTGCTGCGGATGCAGCTTTCCAGAGTTCCGTCCGGAATCAGTTTTTTTGCCTGAGAGTTCGTTGCGCGTTCCCCTTCGGCGGCATACGGATATGCACTCTCCTGATTCGTTCATCCGGCTAGATTCAGTTGTCTGAATTTGTACATTCTGACGAAAATCACTTTTGTTCATCTGCGTATCTTATCTACTTTTTCAGTCTATCGTATTTCCAAGAAAAAAGCAAGCACTTTTTGGGAAATGCGCAAAAAACAGCCCCCAACAAAGGGGGCTACACACAGCCGCCGGTGGATGGACACACCATCCGCCGGCGGCTGTGATACTTGCTGTGAGAGAAGACCAACTCCACACCTACGATGGGTATCGCTTGCTGAATCGCAGGTATATTCCCGCAGCTTGTATCGTCCTGCCTATATCTTCTATACGGAAGGACCGAGACTCTTCCAGCCACGATCGTTTTCTTTGTGATCCACAGGGTTTTGCAGCCCACATCCATAGCTTGAGCAGTTTCCTGATTTCGGGAAACTGCTCTTTTTTAACGAGATAAAATTCAAGCGTCCGTTGGCTCAGAGCCTGCGGACGCTTTTTATCAGTGTACAGGAGCAGATCGCGCTGCATTTGCCGCAGCCGGAACAGGAGCAGGGGTTCACAATGGAACAGACAATGTAATATTCGCAGGAAGCCGGGATTTTAGAAGTCCCGGCTTTTTTGCGTCCAGGAGGTCAGCTTGGTATAAAAACAGGGAAAATGCGGAAATCATATCCACAAGGAGCGTGAGGCTATGGAAATGACCGTCAAGGACGAGCGGAAGCTGGTTGAGATTTGGCTGACGAATGCAGAAAAGTCAGACCCGGTCCTGCGCGCCGGCTTGCAGAGCGTCTATGACACATACAAAAAGAAAAAGTATCTGGTGGCAGTTTTTGAGTCTGGAAATTGCGACCTTTATGAACAGACGCGGGATCTGCTGCTTTATAATCGCCAACGATTGGCGGAGCAGGAAGTCCAGCGTGAAAAGGCGCAGCAGATGACCATGTAGCGCCGGATACATTGGGGGCGAAGAGAAAATTTCTCTTCGCCCCCGTTTTCTCTTTATGCACCTCCCGATATACAGCGCATTTTTGTCTTGCAATCTCTATTTTGATGATGTACAATATTATCTACGATATCAAAACGAAACCGTAGATATTCGTGATAAGAGCGCGGCTGATTGGGGAGGACGAGAATGGACGAACCGGTGAAAAACGAGATTCAGCTTTTTGAGGACCAGAAGATCCGCGTGGCGTGGGACGCAGAACGGGAGGAATGGTATTTTTCCATTGTGGACGTTGTCGGCGTGCTGACAGACAGCCCCGACTATAATACCGGGCGAAAATACTAGAACAGGCTGAAACAGCGGCTGAAAGACGAGGGCAGCGAACTGGTGACGAATTGTCACCAGTTGAAAATGCGGGCGGCGGACGGCAAAAACCGCCTGACGGACGTTGCCGACACGGAGCAGCTTCTGCGCATCATCCAGTCCATTCCCTCTAAGAAAGCCGAGCCGTTCAAGGCGTGGCTGGCGATGGTCGGCCGGGAACGCATCGAGGAGACCATCGACCCGGAGCAGGCGATCGACCGCGCGCTGGAAACCTATCTGAAAAAGGGCTATTCTGAGGAATGGGTACATCAGCGGCTGCTTGCCATCCGCATCCGAAACGAGCTGACGGACGAGTGGAAAAAGGGCGGCGTGCAGAAAGGCAGAGAATACGCCATTCTGACGGACGAGATCACCCGCGCGTGGGCGGGCATGAACACGCGGCAGTATAAGAATCTCAAGGGGCTGAAAAAGGAAAATCTCCGCGATAATATGAGCGATTTGGAGTTGGTGCTGACCATGCTGGCAGAAGCGTCCACGACCGATATTGCGAAAGCGGAGCAGCCGCAGGGCTTTGACGAAAATCAGAAGGTCGCCCGCCGCGGCGGCAATGTCGCGGGTGTGGCGAGAAAAGCGTTGGAAGCCGAAACGGGCAAGCCCGTTGTCACCGCGCAGAACGCCGAGAGCTTCCGTCAGCTTGTCACGGACATAGTAACGGACGCGGCACAACTGCCGGAGCAGACGGAGGAGAACGAGAATGGGAAATGAGCCGAAAAGCAACTACCGAGGAATCCTCGGCAGCTGGCGGCAGACAGAACAATATCTCAAGGGTGAATGAGCATGATTGAACGCTTTGATATTGCAGGCTATGCCCGCATTTCGGTCGATGAGGAGCTCGACCGCGACAATGTGTCGATCGAAAACCAGAAGTCCATCATCGAAGATTTTGTAACAACGCACTTTCCAAACAGCACGCTGACGTTTTTTGAAGACCGCGACCGCTCCGGCTACACGTTTGAGCAGCGCGAGGGGTATCAGGAGATGCGCCAGGGGCTGATGAGCCACAAGTACGACATTCTCATCGTCAAGGATTTCTCCCGCTTTTCCCGCCGCAATTCGCGCGGGCTGGTGGAGCTGGAGGATCTGCGCGACGCGGGCGTGCGTATTATTTCAATCGGCGATAACATCGACTTTCCGAATGACGATGACTGGCTCAAAATTCAGTTCCAGTTCTTAATCAACGAAATGCCGGTCACGGACACGTCGAAAAAGGTGCGCAGCGTCGTGAAGCGGCGGCAGGAGGAGGGACGGTGGCTCTGCGCCGCGCCGTATGGCTATATCCTCAACAAGCAGCAGGTCTTTGAGGTCGTGCCGACGGAAGCTGAGGTCATCCGGACGATTTTCAAGCTTTACTTAGACGGCTGGGGCTATAAGAAAATCGCCAACTATCTGACGGATAATAACGTGCCCACGCCGCGGATGTCCGAGTGTGAGCGCCGCGCCGCCGCCGGGGAGCCCGTCCGCCGCAAGACGAAAGCGGCCTGGGCGATCGTCACGGTACAGGGAATTCTCGATAACGATTTTTATATCGGCACGCTGCGGCAGGGAAAGTTCACGCGCGTCAAGATCAACGGCACAGACCGAAAGCTGGACGAGAGCGAGCACCGCGTCTTTGAGCACCACCATCAGGAGATCATCGACTATCGCACGTTTGCAACCGTGCGCGCGCTGCGCGAAAGCCGTTCGACGAACAACTATCGCGGCGTGAAAGTCAACGACAACGTGTATTCCGGCCTTCTCGTTTGCGGCGACTGCGGCAGTCCGATGTTTGCCATGAGCCGGAGCGATCTGGCGCCCGCCTACACCTGCGGAACGTATCACAGGCGTGGTCTCAAGGGGTGCACGAGCCACCATATCCGCGTGGGAACGCTCGACGCGTTGGTCAAGGACTATGTGCGCAAGGTGCGCGACAATTCCAGCACCATGCTCGAGCGGCTGAACGCCGATCTGGAGAAAGAGCAGGCGGACATTGCGGAGACGAAGCGCACGGAAGAAAATCTGGAAGCCTTGCTGCTTGACAAGCAGGAGGAGCTGAAAGCGACCAAGCGCCAGCGCATCCGCGACATCATGAAGCACCCGGAGCAGGAAGCACTTTTGGACGAAACCTACGACGAGCTGGAAGCGGAGCTGACGCAGCGCATCGCGGGCATCCAGCACCAGATCGAATTTGCCAGCGACAAGCGCAACACCATCATCCGCATCAACCGCGTGGCGAAAACGGCAATAGATGTATTTCACGACATTCTGGAAAAGCCGTCACTTGACCGTAATGACCTGAATCTGATGATCGAAAAAATTCGGGTGTTTGAAGATCACATCGAGGTACAGCTCAAGGCGGACATCGACAGCCTGCTCAAGACCGGCGCGCTCCCGGAGGACGCCGTAAATTTTAATTGGGACACGGAAAATAGCGAATCCAAGCTTGTAGGGGCGGACGACTCTGTCCGCCTGCGGGTCGATGTGGGCATCAACCCCTATGAAACTGAAATTGTCCAAGGTGCGGCGCACCGAAAGGACAAGGTTTTCCGTGTCAGTGTTATCAGCAGCGGCGACCCGCTGGAGATTTATACGGAGAAGGACGGCGAGGTGATCTTTAAGAAATACTCGCCGATGGGCGATCTGGGGGAATTTGCGGGACAGATCTGTGAAGCGATTGGGAAGAACACCGGATATATCGCGGCGGTCTGCGACCGGGACGCGATCATTGCGGTGCATGGCGTGCAGAAGCGGGAGCTTCTGGACAAGCGCTGCTCGCAGGAGCTGGAGCAGCTCATGGAGCTGCGGCGCAGCTACCGCTATCAGGACGGTGATCTGCCCGTCCGGCCGACGGACGCATCCGACCGCTACCGCGTCGGCGCCGCAGCCCCCATTGTGACAGAGGGCGACTTAATGGGCTGCGTCCTGCTTCTGAGCGAGGACGGCGCGCCTGCGCTCGGCGAGGCGGAGCAGCGGCTCGTGCAGACCGTCGCGGGCTTTCTCGGACGGCAGATGGAGAGCTGAACAAGCAGGCAGGGATTCGGTTCCCTGCCTGTTTTTGCGGGTGGAGAAAAAACAGTAGCAAAGCGGCGGAAAATCTGTTATACTACTATGATATAAGGCGAAGTATAGGCCGAGAAAGGAACACCGAACATGGACTTTACCGGCTTTCTGGGAAATGACGCCGTCAAGGCACGTCTGAGCGGCGCATTCGCCAGCGGACGCGTGGCGCACAGCTATCTGCTCTGCGGGCCTGCCGGTTCTGGCAAGCATACGCTTACGCGGATCTTATCGGCGGCAATGCAGTGCGAGGGGCGCAGCGGAAAGATCCCCTGCGGCGTCTGCTCCGGCTGCCGCAAGGCGCTTGAGGGTGTCCACCCGGATATCATCACCGTCGACGATCCCGACCACAAGGCCATGACCGTCGACCCCATCCGCGCAGCCAGAAGCGATATGTTCATCCGCCCGAACGAGGGAAAGCGCAAGATCTACATCATCCCGCGCGGGCAGGATATGAACGAATCCGCGCAGAACGCGCTGCTGAAGATTCTGGAGGAGCCGCCGGATTACGGCGTGTTCCTGATCCTGTCGACCAACGCGGAGCGGCTGCTGCCGACCATCCGCAGCCGCTGCGCGGAGCTGCAGCTCGGCCCGGTGGCGCAGGATGAGGCGCTGCCGTTTCTGCGGCAGAATGCGCCGGACAAGCCTGACGGCGTTCTGCGCGCGGCCTATCTGCGCGCGGGCGGCTTTCTGGGTCAGGCGCTGACGCTTTTGCAGGATGCGGAGGACGAGCCGTTCGTCCGGCAGTTTGCCGCGGCCTATGCCGCGCATGACCGGATGGCGCTGCTGCGCGTGCTGCTGCCCATGGAAAAGGCGAAGCGGGAGCAGCTGCTTCCCGCGCTGCAGCAGCTGCGTGCGTGTATTTGCGGCGCGCTTGCGCAGCGGGGCGGACTGGATGCCGCGTCCGAGAGCGCCGCGCAGATCGTTGCCAGCCGCTCCGGCTCAGAACTTATGCAGGCGTCTGACAGTATACAGACTGCCATTGACGCGCTGATGGCCAACGCGTCGGCAGGCGCAGTCGTCGGCTATCTGACGATGAAGCTGCGCTGAGCGCCGAACCTGAAATTTTACCTTGCCGCAGGCCCTGCGGCAGATTGGAGAGAACCATGCAAGAACAGAATCCCGATACCGTTCTGGAGCAGCAGACAGCTGCATCAGAACCGGAAGATCAGGTGCAGGAGCCAGCGGCTGATATACAGCAGCCTGCACAGGCCGCCGCGCCTGCGGCGGAAGAAGCGCCCGTCCAGCCGGACGAGCCCGCTGCCGTTACCGTTGTGGACATTCGCTTCCGCAATAACGCAAAATCCTATTATTTTGACCCTGCCGGGCTGACGCTGATGACCGGCGCGCATGTCATCATCGACACGGCGCGCGGAGACGAGTTCGGTGTCTGCGCGGCTGGAAATCATCCGGTCAAGCCACGCGAACTGGTGCTGCCCCTGCGCAAGGTTTTGCGCGTGGCGACCGAACAAGACGAACGCACAAACGCGGAAAATCAGGAACGGGAAAAGAAAGCCTTTGAAATCTGCCAGCAGAAGATCGCTGCGCATGGGCTGGAGATGCAGCTTGTCTCGGCGGAGTGCGCCTTTGACGGCAGCAAGCTTCTGTTTTTCTTCACGGCGGACGGGCGCGTTGATTTCCGTGAACTGGTCAAGGACTTGGCCTCCGTTTTCCGCACCCGCATTGAACTTCGGCAGATCGGCGTGCGTGACAAGGCCAAGATGGTCGGCGGACTCGGCGTATGCGGCAGACCCTTCTGCTGCAAGGAATTCCTCGACGATTTCCAGCCTGTCTCCATCAAGATGGCTAAAACGCAGAATCTCAGTCTGAATCCGACGAAGATTTCCGGCACCTGCGGCAGACTCATGTGCTGCCTGAAATACGAGCAGGAGGCCTATGAGGATCTCATCAAGACTGCGCCGAAGGTAGAGTCCTTTGTTGACACGGCGGACGGGCGCGGAACCGTCATTGAGGTCAACCTCCTGCGCCAGAGCGTCAGAGTCCGCATGGAGGATCATCCGGAGACGATCGGTACCTATAAAAATACGGATATTTATATCCTGCGCAGCGGCAAGGCCCGCAAAAACGACCTGCCGATCCCGCGCGATTTTGCGCCCATTTCCTCCAAACCGCGTCCGGTGCAGAAGAAAGAGGCGTTTTTCGAGGAACTGCCGGAAGTCATTTATCCAGACGCAGTCGCCGTGATTGCACCGGAGACGCAGGCGGCGGAGGAAGAGACAGGGGACGCGGCGGAAGAAGCGGGAAAAAACGCCAATCGCCGCCGCCGGCGCGGCGGACGCCGCACAAAGCCCGCCGGTGAACGCCCGCAGGAGGCTGCTGTGCCGGAAAAAACCGCACCAAAGGAGCAGCTGCGCGCCGATGCGCCCCGCAGAGAGCGCCCCAAAAAGGAGCGGCCGCCTCAGCAGGACAAGCCCGAGCGCAAGCCTGCTCCACAGAAGCAGGAACGCCCGGAAAAAGCAGAAGCGTCTTCTTCCGACGGTCAGCCTAAGCCCCGCCGCCGCAGACGCCGCAGCGGAGGCCCCAGAAAGCCGTCCGGCGAAGGCCAGACGCCCAAAGCTGAATAACAAACTGCCCCGACCTGCCGCAAAGCGAGCGGCAGGCCGGGGTTACTGCTTAGAGGGCATCACAGCTGCCGGCAGGCCAGTGTTTTCCGTTGCGGAAGCTGTCGGAATGTGGTATGATGAAAAAAACAAAAAGGAGATTCTTTTATGTCCGTACTGCATGGCTTTGAACAGACACGGCAGCGCCGTATTGATGAACTGGACGCCGCATTGCATGAATATATCCACACTGCCTCCGGTGCGCGGCTCTGCTGGCTCGAGCGGGAGGATGAAAACAAGTCCTTCTGTGCCGCCTTCCGGACGCTTCCGTTTGACGATACCGGCGTTTTTCACATTCTGGAGCATTCTGTTCTCTGCGGCTCGAAGCACTTCCCGGTCAAAGAGCCGTTTGTCGAACTGATGAAGGGCTCCTTGAACACGTTCCTGAATGCACTGACGTTCCCGGACAAGACGTGCTATCCCGTCGCCAGCCGCAACAGCCGCGATTTTTTGAATCTGATGCGCGTGTATCTTGACGCCGTGTTTTTCCCAAGCATCCATGAAAAGCCTGAGATCTTCCAGCAGGAGGGCTGGCACTATGAACTGCACGACGGCATTCTGACGCGTTCAGGCGTTGTGCTCAACGAGATGAAGGGCGCGTTTGCCGACGCGGACGAGTTGCTGATAAACGCCATGTCGCGCGCACTGTTCCCGGCCTCGCCCTACCGCTTCGTCTCCGGCGGCGATCCCGAGGCCATCCCGAATCTTACCTATGAAGCCTTTACCGCCGCGCATAAGCGGTTCTATCATCCAGCCAATTCTTATCTGCTGCTCGACGGCAGCATCGATCAGGACGAAAGCTTCGCCCTGCTGGATGAATATCTGTCGCAGTTTGCAGCCATCGACCCAGACACGCAGATCCATGCGCAGCCGCCCGTCCGGGCAGAGCGCCGGACGATCGAATATCCGCTCCCGGCCGGAGAACCGGCGCAGCAGCGCTGGAAGCTTGGCTGCGGCTATGTGCTCGGGACATATCAGGATACGCAGACGCTTTTTGCCGCGCAGGTGCTGAGCGATGTGCTCTGCGGCAGCAACCACGCGCCGCTCTGCCGCGCGATTCTGGAACAGGGGCTTGCAGAAGATGTGGTACTCGGCTGCGACGAGCAGTGCATGCAGCCGAATCTTCTGCTGCGCGTGCAGAACTTCCGCGAAGCCGACCTGCCCGCCATCGAGGCTACGATCCGCAATACGCTCACCGCGCTCTGCGAAAACGGAGTTGACCGTGCGCAGATCGAGGCTTCACTGGCAAGCTTTGAATTCAAGCTGCGCGAACGCGATTACGGCACAATGCCGCGCGGTCTGGTCTTTGAACTTGAGATCCTGTCCAGCTGGCTTTACGGCGGCGACCCTGCTGTGCGCCTGCGGTTCGGCGAGGTGTTTGACACGCTGCACGCCGCCGTCGGCACGGGATATTATGAGAATCTTCTGCGCCGGCTGATGCTGGAGAACCCGCATACCGCCGAGGTGCTCCTGCAGCCGTCGCTGACCTGCGGACAGGCGCGTCAGGGTCGTGAACGCGAGTCGCTGGAAAAAACATGCAAAACACTGGATGAGGCGCAGCGCAGCCGGATTATCAGTGAACAGGAGCGGCTTGCCGCACTTCAGCAGGAGCCGGACCGCCCGGAAGCGCTTTCTACGATCCCGCATGTCCGGCTTTCCGACCTGCCGCGCGATCCGGCCCCTGTTCCGACGGAGGTGGAGGAGGACGGACGGCTCGTTCTCCATGCCGTGCAGACCGACGGTATTGTCTATCCGACGGTTTATTTTGCGGCCGATGATCTGACAGAGGAACAGCTTCCGTATACGTCCGTTTTGCGCGCGGCGCTGGGACAGCTTCCGGCTGGCGGCATGGATGCGCTGGAACTGCAAAAGCAGCTGCGTCTGAAGCTTGACGGCTTCAGCGTGGCGCTGGCGCCTTACAGCCAGTATCATGACCCGCAAAGTTACCGGCTCTACGCTGCCGTTTCCTTCAGCGCACTGGAGGCAAAACTCCCGGAGGCTGTCCGGCTGGCAGCGCAGATTCTGACGCAGACGGATTTTTCCGACAAGGCAAAGCTGCTGGAACTCATCCGCCAGCAGCGCGACGGACTCCAGCAGCAGATTGTCAATTCCGGTTCGAGCGCTGCGATGCTCCGCGCTTCTGCTGCACTGAACGCGGCCAGCGCCTGCTCAGAGCGCTGCGCGGGCGTCAGCTATTACCGCTGGCTGCGCGAATTGGAGCAGAATTTCGACGCACGGGCGGATGAACTGATCGAGATGTTGCGCACACTCTGCGAAAAGCTGTTTGTGACCGCGCGGATGCGTCTTTCCGTCACCGGAGGCGGCAGGCAGAGTGGTGCACTTATTCAGAGCGGCCTGCATGAAGCGCTCCCTGCTGGCGCAGCGTCCGGTGCGCCATACCGTACACAGCTGCTGCCGATTTGCAAAGAGGGCATCGTGATCCCGTCCGAGGTTTCGTTTACCGCTGTCTGCGGCAATGTTCACGCGTATTCCGGCGATCTGCGCATCGCCTGCCGCGCAGCGTCGCTTGGCCATTACTGGAACGAGATCCGTGTACAGGGCGGGGCGTATGGCACAGGCCTGCTCATCCGCGAAACAGGGCTTGTCTCCGCCTATACCTACCGTGACCCGGACTGCCGCCGTTCGCGCGGCGCAATCGGACGAACGGCAGCGTATCTCGAAGCCGCAGCTGCTTCTGGTGAAGCGCAGGACGTCAATATCATCGGCGCCATCAGCGACGCCGAGCCGCTGCTCTCGCCGCGCCTGCAGGGAGCCGTTGCGGATACATGGCTTCTGAAAGGCATGACCATGGACGACCGCCGCTGCATGCGCCATGAATTGCTGGATGCAGGCCCTGCATCGCTGGCTGCCTGCGCCGGACCAATCGGCAGCGCACTGGATACCGGCATCGTCTGTGTTTTCGGCCCCCGGACGCAGCTGGAAGCCTGCGGGGATCTGAGCATTCAGGAACTGTGAGAAAAAATTAAAAAAGGGCTTGCATTTTATCCCCAACTGTGCTACTATAGTGTGGCGCTAAGGAAGCGCGGTACGCGCCGGTAGCTCAGTTGGATAGAGTGACTGGCTACGAACCAGTAGGTCGGGGGTTCGAGTCCCTTCCGGCGTACCAGAAAAGCAGTTGATTTCAGTTCGGAATCAACTGCTTTTCTTTTTGCTGCGCGATGTGCAAATGAACAATGATGGCGATTTTGTCGATTTATGGAGTTGAAATTTGTGGAATATTGCGAATTGAAGGCAATGCAAATGTATGGTAAACTTTCAATGTACTGAGAGGTACAAGTCGTTTGATGGATTGATTGGTTGACAGGAAGGGAGAGAAACAGAATGGAATTGGAAGAAAAGAGAATTCCGACAGAAAACCAGAAGTTCTGCAAGCATTGCGGTGAGGTTATCGACAAAGACTGTGTAATCTGTCCGAAGTGCGGCAAGCAGGTCGAGGATATCAAGGCTGAGCAGCCCAGCGTTGTGATCAATAATACAAATACGAATGCGAATGCCAACGTGAATGTCAACGGCGGTGGCGGCCGGATGAGAAACAAGTGGACGGCGTTCTTCCTCTGCCTGTTTTTGGGCGAATTTGGCGCGCATAAATTCTACGAAGGAAAGACGGGCATGGGGATTTTATATCTCTTCACTGTCGGTCTGTTTGGCATCGGCTGGCTGATTGATCTGATTACGCTTCTCTTCAAGCCGAATCCCTATTATGTCTGACAATTCTGCGGATGCGGAACTGCCGGAACAGCGTGCCTGTTCCGATAGAGTCCAGCGAAGTTAGCGGAAGCTGCAAATCAAGCCTTCGGAATCGGCGCTCCCACGAGCAGGGGAGCGCTGGAGCCGAAGGCTTTTGATTATTTGGAAGAGGATACTCTAAAGACGACGCTCCCTGCCGATGGCGGCTCCCTTCGCAGCCCCTTTGCCGCAGGCGGAACGGGAATGAATACAAGCCGCGCTCCTGCATACGGGCAGGAGCGCGGCTGCTTTTATATGTTGCTTATCCGGCTGAAAAGCGGGTGTTTCATTCAAGGCCAAACGCTGAATGAAGCAAGCATGATACGGCAAAAGTCAATCAGCTCTTGACGGTGAACTTTGCGGAATCGAGCAGCTGGTTGCCGATGTAGATGGACAGGGTATAATCGCCGTCGGTCTGCGGGGTGCGCGGGAAGTAGCCGACGAACATATTCTTTTCCCACATATCCTTCCAGACCAGCACGGAGCTGGACGAATCGACGATCTTCCCGTCCGCGTCGCGGACGACAAGATTGACCATGACCGTTCCGTCGGAGGAAGCGTCCAGATTGCTGCCCGCGTCCACGTCGAACGCGACCAGCTCACCCTTGGAGAATGTCGAGCGGCGCGTGACCAGATCGACATAGCGGAACGTCTCCTTATTCGGCTTGAGGAACAGGCCGGTGTAGGGGTCCTTGACGCCGTTGGCCGTATAGGGATTATCCACATTGGCGGTCGTGAAGGTCAGCTCAGTTGTGCCGTCGAGCAGATCGCCGTTCTTCAGTGCCAGCGTGACCTTGTACGTCGCGCCGGGGTACATATTGTTGGCGGGGATGACGCAGGAATCCGTATCCGTTTCCAGCGTCTGCGGCTCGGCGTTTTCCACATCCTGAAGCGTGTAGGTCACGACCCAGCCGGATTCGGCGGGTTCTGTCTCGCAGACCCAGCTGAGGTTGACGTTGATCGTCCGGCCCGTCTCGTCCGTCTCATCGGAGGACTTGAAGTCCTTGATGTTCGTGACGGTCGGCGTGGCGTTCATCGTGTACCGGGAGAGCATCGTCGGCGCGGAGATCTCAATCTCGTATTCCGTGCCGGAGACGAGGTTTTCAAACGTCACGTTCGGGACGGTGACCTCCTTCGTTTCCTCGAAGCCGGCCTTGTCCGTGATGGTGACGACCCACTTTTCAGGCGCGTCGCCCTCATACTGCCACGTAAGCAGAGCGGAGGAGCTGGACGTCACGATGGATACGCTGTCGGGCACCAGATCCACGGTCGGCACCGTCGAAAGCGTCGCGGCGGTCGCGCCGGTCAGCAGTGTATTTTCGGGGGGAAGCAGCGTAAAGGTGTATTCCGAGCCGGACTGCAGATCGCTGATCACGACCGAATGGCCGGAGAAGGTGACAGTCTTGGCCTCGGCGCCCTCCGCCGCATACGAAAGCGTCCAGCTGTCGAAGTCGGGGCCGTCCTGAAGGATGAAGTTCAGCTCGGCCTGCGTGATGGAGATCGGCGTCGCCGTGAAGCTCAGGATCTTCGTTTCGGCGTAGGTCGAGGCGGTGGCGGAATAGGAGCCCGTCATCTTCTTGCCTTCCAGCGGGACGGCTTCGATCGTATACTGCGTGCCCGGCACGAGCGAATCAAACGTCATGGCTTCGCCCGCCGTAAAGGCCTTCCGGCTCTGGTTGCCGTAGGCGTCGGAGCAGGTAACGTCAAATGCGCCGCTGTCCTCGCCGGATTCGACCTGAACGGTCAGATAATCCGTGCCGATGTCCGTCACGGAGACGGAGCTGACGTGCGTGACAGACGGGACGATCACAAAGAACCATACCGCCGCCGCAATCGCAGCCAGTGCGGCCACGCCAATGAAGACCGGCAGGATCCATTTTGGCACGGACGCTTTTTTCTTCCGCCGCTGTCCGCGCGGGGGCAGATTGATCTTCAGCTCGTCCACCTCAGCGTCTTCACTGGAGGAGCTGTTGTCCGCATCGTCCTCGGACGCATCCTGCGAATTTTCATCCAGATCAAGGGTGTTCTGGCCCGCCTCGCCGCGATGGACCTCGTCGATGATGGCGTTGAGCATGGCCGTGTCCGGTGAAAAGCTCTCCTTGAAATCGTCCGCCATCTGCTCGGTGTCGGCAAACTGGACCGGCTCGACCTCTTCTTCGGCGGAGGGGTCGATCTGCTCCGGCTCGCCCTCGATGGGCGGGACGATCAGCGCGTCGGACGCCTCGTTGCGCTTGCCGTATTCCAGCAGCGCCTCCTGCAGCTCCTGCGGGGTCTGATAGCGGTCCTCAGGCTTGAATGCGCAGGCCTTCAGCAGAATGTCCGCCATTTCATAATCTGCGTACATGGGAGCCGGCAGCTGCTGGCCGGTCACGCGCAGCTTGTCTGCCGCGCGGGCAGACGTTTTTTCGTCCTCGAACGGGCCGTGGTTGCCGTTGTAGATGCGGTAGAGAATCATGCCGACAGAGTAGATATCGGTCGTCGGCTCGATCGTCCCAAGCAGGCTGAACAGCTCCGGCGCAGAGAAGGAGCTGAGCATATTTTCCGGCATCGAGCAGTATTTCAGCTCGTCGATCTTCGCGATGCCGAGGTCGCCCAGCAGATAGTGCCCCGAACTGCTTAAGTACACGTTCGACGGCTTGACGT
>ERZ1106954.1743-NODE-1743-length-15941-cov-3.889651_pt1 | contig 15941 bp, 16 predicted proteins | sample MGYA00403678_ERZ1106954 | MGnify/ENA primary metagenome ERZ1106954 (study PRJEB35170, sample SAMEA104062445) | human gut metagenome | biome: human gut; feature: human-associated habitat; material: faeces | place: Denmark | collected 2012-08-20 ... | reverse complement strand
ATGAAAAAGAGTATATATGAGAAAGGAATTAGAACAACAATGAAAAGAAGATTGCTAAAAGCCTCATTAATGCTAACATTATTAGTAACATATTTTTATACGTGTGCTATAACATCAATTCCTCAAAATATTGTGATAATAGAAGGAGAAAAGTTAAATCTAAAGATGGCGACAGGATTGTCGCTAATTTCGAAAAACCAAGATACAGTTTTAACTGCAAGCAATATTAATAAACAGAAAATAAGTGAAGCAGGAGTAGAAAAATTAAAATTAAGTTTATTTGGTGATATAAAAATAAAAGATGTAAATGTTGCAGTAGTACCAAAGACTACTGTAATACCGCTAGGAACGGCAATTGGCATGAAGCTGTACACAAAAGGCGTTTTGGTTGTGGGAATGTCTCAAATAAAAGATGAGAATAACGAAAAAAAGAAACCGTATGAAAATTCTGGAATAGAGCAGGGAGATACAATACTTGCGATAAATAACAACGAAGTTAGTAATACAGATGAACTTATCAAAGAGGTAAATAATAGCAACGGAAATGAAATAAAAATTAAGTATGTAAAAAATAATGAGACACTTGAAACGAGCATAAAACCGGTAAAAGCGAATAATGAATACAAACTAGGATTGTGGGTAAGAGATGCGGCAGCAGGAGTGGGAACTTTAACTTTTTACGAACCGAGTACAAATACATTTATGGCTTTAGGACATGGAATATCAGATATAGACACAGAAAAAATAGTTGATATTTCATCTGGAGAATTAATCACAGCAAATATTTTATCAATAAAAAAGGGCGTAAAAGGAACACCGGGAGAAATAAGAGGAACAATAGAAAATGGGTACAATATAGGAACGATAAATAAAAATACAAGTTTAGGCGTTTATGGAAGTGTGACGAATAAAAATTATTTAGATACATCTGGATATGGGGAGATGGAAGTGGCAACAAGAAGTGAAATACAAGATGGAAAGGCACAAATAATTTGTCAATTAGATAACAGTGGCAAGAAGACGTATGAAATAGAAATAGAAAAGATATATTTAGCAAATAATACAGATAACAAGAGCATGCTTATAAAGGTTACTGACAAAGAATTGCTAGAAAAAACGGGAGGAATAATACAAGGAATGAGTGGTGCTCCAGTAATACAAAATGGAAAATTTATTGGGGCTGTTACGAATGTACTAGTAAATGACCCAACACAAGGCTATGCAATATTTGCAGACATGATGATAAAGCAAATTAGGAGTGTGGACTAAAATATAAAAATCAGTTTACAATTTTTTATGCCAATGGTATAATGTGGGTGAAAACTAAAATTGGGGATAATGGAAAAGGAGGAAAAGCCATGAAAGAAATGATCAAAAGGACTGCAGTAGTATCTATTATTACTTCATTAATCTTTGCAGTTTTAGGAATTGTAATGATTGCAAATCCAGAAGCAGCAATAGAAATTGTAGCAGCTGTACTTGGTATAACAGTTATTGCTATAGGTGCAGAAAAAATAATAAGCTATTTCGTAATGAAGGGAAACCTAGATTTTTTCAATTATGAATTAATTTACGGAATTGTTGCAATATTATTCGGAATACTAATAATGACACACTCAAACACATTTGCCTCAATAGTAAGAATAATAATAGGAATATGGATTGCATATGCTGGTTTAATGAAAATTAATATATCATTCAAACTAAAAAGTGCTAATATAGGCGCTTGGGCAATTGTATTAATTCTTTCTATAATTTCATTATTAGCAGGAATACTAGTAATGTTTAGTAACACATCATCAATCGTAATACTAACAGCAGTTGTTATGATAATATATGCTATTGCCGATATAATTGATGAAATTATATTTATAAGCAACGTTGATAAAATACTTGAATAATGAAAAAAGTGCTCTTCATAAAGGAGGGCACTATTTTTTTCAAAATAATAGAAAATTATAATATCGTAGCTAATATTAATATTCCAATATTATCGTTATAAATTGTATTAAATTGTGATAATGGAAGCGGATTTTCACCGTAATCCTGCTTCTATGGTATAACCGGGAAGACTATAACGCTGTAAAAACCAATCTTTATAACCGGCAAAGCTAGATTCATATGGAACATCTGCAAGAGTGTAACCACTGGCTTTTGCAAACTGCAATCCAATGCTATATGAATCTTTAGGAGCATAGTTTTGAAATTGCCAATAAATTTCCTTTCCTTGTGTATGGTATGTAAGCATTATTCTAAAATTATGTGATAGTGTAAAATTGTATAAAGCTTGTGCTTCTGGCTCTGTGAGAGGAGCACTTCCAACATAGTTCATAGGGCTTGGAGATGTATAGCCCTGTGAATATTTTATTTTTTTTGCATTTTCCCATCCGGCTGGAAACTGCAAGTTTAAGTCGACACCGTTAATGTTTGCTTTCCATCCACTTGGAAACGGAATGTCTGGATATTTTCTTGCTATGTAACGTGCATATGTGTAAGCATTAGAATTAAAATTTAGTGAGCCATTTACTAGATTTACTCCATCAGGATTTAACAGTGGAACAATATATAATGTGCATTTAGTTAGAATGTTTTTTACATTATAACCATAAATATTTGAATTTCTATTATAAGCCACACACATATTTTCAAGAAATGTCATAAGCAATGTTGAAGTTATCCATTCGTTTGCATGTGTTGTCCCACAATAGAATACTTCTTTAGGACCAGTACCGAATCTTGATGCAATAAATAGGCACGCCAAGTACACTGTAACCAATGGTAATAACTTTTATAAAAGGATACCTAATAATTAATGAGTTTATGTTATCTTTTAACAATTTAGAATTATATTTAACAGATGAATCTACAATCATAATACCTCCAAAAAAATTGTAATTGTTAAAATATATTACAGTATTTGAAAAAATATGTTGACATTTAAAAATTTGAATGTTATCTTTTTATTTGTATAATTTAAGTGAAAAATGAGAAATGTAATATTAGGAGAATATGATGATAAAAATAAATGTAAAAAAGATAGTAAAAATTTTAGCAATATTTATAATTATAATGTTAATGTGCTTATGCTATACGGCACAGGCTGCAACCAGTAAAAATGAACAAGTTTCAAATTTAATTGAAGATGTGACAGATGAGGAAGAGGTTTCTACAACAATAAAGGATTTAATACTTACAATAAATTCTGAAGGAATGAGCAAATCACTGCTTGCAGAAACAATCAATTTATATTCGCAACTTACTAAGACATATACAAATAATGAGATTGCGAGTATGATAGAAGAAAATAAAAAGTACCTAGAGCAAGAAAATGTTGCTATGGACAATGTAAACACAGTTGTTACTTTTCTAAAGAGTGTGGACAGTAATCAATTAAATAAAGTACTACAACAAGTTGATGTTGACAAAATAGCTAATAAAATAAGCAACGGTGCAAGTATTCAATCTATATTAAAAGACATTACGGGAAGCATGAGTGCTGTTGAAAAGGTAAATTTCGTAGTGGATATTTTATTATCTGCCTATGTAGTAAAAACTGCATTGACTGTATTGGTTGCATTATTCATATACAGAACTTTGTTAAGATGTGTTATATACAAGAAGGCTCATAAAAAAGCATGGGCACCATTTATACCAATATACAGAAATGTAGTAATGTTGAAAATATGTGGAATGAGCCCATGGTGGTTGCTACTTTTACTAGTTCCAGTTTTAGGGTGGATCATATTATTTGTAATATCTGTTGCAAGTAAATTTATGCTAGCAGAAGCATTTGGGAAAGGTACAGGTTTTGCATTTGGATTGTGGCTGTTAGCACCAATATTTGAAACTATCTTAGTATTTTCTAGAAAAACAAAATACATTGGATTTGAAGAAGAAAATGAAGAATAATTGTAAATATTTACAAAAAGCTTGAACTTTTCGCTTTTATGTGATATAGTGGCAATGGTTGAAAAACCAATTTAATTATTTAGTAGATATTTTCCTTCTTAAAAGGTACAGTGTCAAAAAATATTAAATCGAAATTTTAAGAAGGAGGTAAATAAAATGGCAGACAAAACTTTAGTATGCTCAGATTGCGGAAATGAGTTTGTATTCACAGAAGGTGAACAAGCTTTCTACGCAGAAAAAGGTTTCACAAACGAACCAAAAAGATGCCCAGAATGCAGAAAGGCAAGAAAACAACAAAGATATAACAAAAATCAAGAAAACTAGTTGTTAAACATGAATAAAATAAGAAAAAAATGGAATACTATAAAATAGGATTCCATTTTTTGCGTTTATATTAAATAAAAAATAATTATTTTGAAGATTTAACTTCTTCATCAGAATCTGTTGCTTTTTCAGTTTCATTAGAATTAGATTCAACAGTTAATTCTGATGTACAGTGAGGACATCTTGTTGCCTTGTATTTTATTTCTGTTAAGCAGTATGGGCAAACCTTTGTCTCTGGCTCTGCAGGAGTTACAGGTGCTTCTTCTTTTTTATGTTTTTTTAATCTACCTTTCTTGTCGATAGAATGAACAAATTTATCATTCAATTCTTTCAATTTCTCAGGGTGATTTAATTTGTTAATATATTTTACAACTAAGAAGATTGAGAAAGATATTATTAAAAAGTTTACTATTGTTGTTATGAAATTTCCATATTTTATTGAAGCACTACCAACTGTAAGCACCATATCAGAAAAATCAATCTTTCCAATAAGAATAGAAATACATGGCATTATAATATCTTCAACTAGTGATGTTACAATTTTTTGGAAAGCTGCACCAATTACAACACCAACTGCTAAATCTACAACATTCCCCTTCATAGCAAATTCTTTAAATTCTTTTAGCATAATACATACCCCTTTACAATTATATTATGAATAATAGAATACAACAAACAACAAAAAATGTCAAATTTCAACAAAAAATACAAAATATAAAGGGGAAATACTTGAAATCAAAAATCAATCGTGATATAATGTCAAGCGATTATTGAGGAAAAGAGGAATAATTAAAATGAAAAGTTTAAGAAAAACTAAAATTGTAGGAACAATAGGACCTGCTTCTGAAAACAGATTAGAAGAATTATTCGATGCAGGATTAAATGTTTGTAGAGTTAACTATTCTCACGGAAGCTGGGATGAGCAAAAGGAAAAGACTGAAGCAATATTAAAAATAAGAGAAGAAAAAGATCTTCCAATTGCTTTATTATTAGATACAAAGGGCCCAGAAATTAGAACTGGAATGCTTTATACAGGAAAAAATACAAAAATTCAATTAAAAGATGGACAAAAATTCACATTATTTAATGAAGATGTAACAGGAAACGAAGAAGGAGTTTCTGTAACATACAAAGAATTATACAAAGATGTTGTACCAGGAACAAAAATATTAATTGATGATGGTGCAATCGAATTAAAAGTTGATGAAGTTGTTGGAAAAGATATAATAACAACAGTTGTACATGGAAATGGCTTAGGAAGCAGAAAAACTATGAACTTACCTGGAACAATAATAAGATTACCAGGTCTTGCTGATAAAGACATAGCAGATTTAAAAACAGCATGTGAACATGGTTATGATTACATTGCATTATCTTTTGCTAGAAATGAAGAAGATATAAAGAATGTAAGAAAAATATTAGATGAAAATGGTGGAAAAGATATTCAAATATTAACAAAAGTTGAAAATGTTGAAGGTCTTTCTAACTTAAATCAAATAATTGACTTAGCAGATGGACAAATGATAGCCCGTGGTGATATGGCTACAGAAACAGATTTCACAGAACCACCAGTAGTTCAAAAGAAAATAATCAAACTTTGCAACAAAGAGTGCAAACCAGTAATAACAGCAACACAAATGCTAGAATCAATGACACATCAACCATTACCAACAAGAGCTGAAGCAAGTGACGTTGCAAATGCTGTATATGATAGAACAGGTGCAATAATGCTTTCAGGAGAATGTGCACAAGGTGATTACCCAGTAGAATGTGTTAAAACAATGGTTAAAATAGCAAACAGAGTTGAACCAGAAGTTAACTATTGGAAGAGATTTGACGAAAATGATGATGTTGAATTAGATACATTAGCAAAAAATGTAGCTTATGCAACATGTGTAACAGCTAAAAATATGAAAGCTGATGCAATAGTATGTTATACACATTCAGGAAGTACAGCAAGAAACTTAGCAGGACTTGGAGCAGGTTGCCCAATACTTGCTATAACAGACAATAAGAGAACATTCCATCAATTAGGTTTAGTATGGAACGTAACACCAGTATTTGTTGATGCTAAAGAAACAATAAACAAAACAATTGAAGCTGGTATTGAAAAATTAAAATCAAAAGAAATACTAGAAAAAGGTGACTTAGTAATAATAGCTGGTGGAGACCAAATAATGAAAGATACAGAATCATCAGTAAACAAAACACTAGGTGGAGTATTAAGAGTATAATATGTACATTTCGGTACATTTTGGGGACGGAGCAAAAAAATGCTCCGTTTTCGGTTTAATATTTTGAACGAACATTTGACAATTAAAGAAAAAGATGTTATTATATAGTTACATTAAACAATGTACTCGAGGTCAGGTTGTGTATATTGTTTGCGTATGTGTACCACAATGCACATACTTTTTTTGTGTCAAAATTAAAAACTATGGAGAACTACCACAATAGTTCTCCATAGTTAAAATTTTAAAATATTTTTATAAAGTCAATTGCAAAGAACAAACATAGGAATCACACATCTTTACATGGTAACATAAAATGTACTAAAGCGTGTAAAACATGCTTGTATATATAAAGGAGGAAGAGCAAATGTACAGATGCTGTAATAGAAAATGTTGCACATGTAATAATGAAGAAGTAAGCCCAATTGACGAATCTTGTATGGATGTACAAGATACTAATTGTGAATGCAATTGTTGTTGTACTGCTAACAATAATGGCGGAGGCAGTTGTAGCTATAACAATATGAATGAATGTGCATGTGGATTTGATGAGCAAGAGAGTGTGTTCCCATTAAACCCAATGCTTGGCCAAAGTTATGTGCCAATGCAAAAAATGACAAACGTATTTACTCCAATATGTGGATTAAAGAATGGAACTTTGTTTCCAGAGCTAGTAAGCCCATATTATCCTTGCCAAAGTGTGGAGGATATTGAATATTTAAAGAGTAGAAACGAGATAGGAAAGGGGTGCAACACATGTTCTTAAATAATATGAATAGCTGTTCAAATACAGATTTAGAAGATTGCAAATATGAGCCAACAGGGATAAATGCTCAATTTGGATATAATACAGCAAATTTGATGACTAAGGAAAATTGCTGTACAAACAAAGATTGCTGTGACAAAAATAATGCAATAAGAGATGAAATGATGTGTAAGATTAGAGCTTTAAAATTTGCTGTAACAGACATTGGAGAATATTTAAACACCCATTCAGATGATAAAAGAGCAATTTGCCTACACAGAGAATATTGCCAAGAATTAAGAGATTTATCAGACAAATATCAGAGAATGTATGGCCCACTTAGCATTTATTTCCCTTGCAATAGCTGGAGATGGCTAGAAGAACAATGGCCATGGGAAAGGAGTGAAGAGTAATGTGGACATATAACAAAATGCTACAATATCCAATAAATATAAAAAATAGAAATCCTCAAATGGCAAAGGTAATAATATCGCAATATGGAGGTCCTGATGGAGAACTTGGAGCTGCTTTAAGATATTTATCTCAAAGATTTGCAATGCCAAGTCAAATTGCGAAGGCTACACTTAACGATATAGGCACGGAGGAGCTTGCCCACCTTGAAATGGTAGGAACTTTAGTACACCAATTAACAGATGGAGTTTGCCCAGAAGAATTGAAAAAGGCAGGATTAGGCCCATACTATACAGACCATGGAGTTGATGTTTACCCTCAATCTGCTGCAGGAGTTCCATTTGATGCAAATTGCTTAGCATGCAAAGGTGATGTAATTGCAAATTTACAAGAAGACCTAGCAGCTGAACAGAAAGCACGTGCTACGTACGAAAAATTAATAGACTTATGTGCTGATGACAAAGACGTTGTAGATGTCTTAAGATATTTAAGACAAAGAGAAGTAGTTCACTTCCAGAGATTTGGAGAGGCTCTAAGAGATGTACAAGACAAGATGGCAGAAAAGAAATTTTACATGAATAACATGAAATGGAATAATAACATGAACTCAAATATGAGTAATTGCTGTGGAAACAATAGTACAAATAACATGAATAATGGATGTTGCAACATGAGAAACGATAGTTCATCAGAAGCGTAAAATTGCTAAAAAGGACGATTAACCTAAACTAAAAGAAAAATCTTTCCCTCGAGAGAGGGTTCTTTTTTATTTGATTGCGTTTTTTACTAATTAATGTTATACTATGTAACGAAGAAAAAATGTAATAAAAGAGGATACAATACAAATGAAATTCAAAGAAGTAATAATTGTTGTTTTAATTATGCTTATTTTTGCTATGGCAATGTTAATGTATATTGTTATTAACGATTCTATAAAAGCAAGCAGTGTACCTATAATTAGTAATAATATCGAAAATATTATATATGTTAACAAGAATAATGATGGAGATAATGCTAATAATAAAGTAAATAAAATTGAAAATTTACTAATTAATAAAGAAGATTCTAATAGTGCAGAGAAAAATCAAAAAGAAAATATAGAAATGCAAAATAAAGAAACAGTGAATAAGGAAAAAATTAATGAAGAACAATCAAATAATAATCAGACAACAAATGAAGAAAAAAATGCAGAACAGCAAGAGACAGAACCTAATTATAATGTAGTGTTAGGAAATTATATAGATGTAAATGAAACTGTATATGCTACTACAAATGTAAATATTAGAGCATTTGATAATGCTTCTTGTGATAAAAAAGGTCTATTACAAAGAGATAAATCAATTACGAGAACTGGAATTGGAAATAATGGTTGGAGTAGGGTAATATTTAATGGGGAAGTAACATATGTAGCATCTAATTATCTAACTACTGAAAAACCACCAGAAAAAATACCAGTGAAAGTGCCTATAAAAAATAAAAATATAGACCCATTAAAACCAATGGTTGCACTAACTTTTGATGATGGACCGAATGGAACTGCTACTCCTAAAATTTTAGATATACTTGAGAAGTATAATGTAGTTGCTACATTTTTTGACTTAGGAACTTGTATGGAAAATTACCCCAATATTACAAAAAGGGAAGAACAAATTGGTTGTGAAGTTGGAAGTCATACATATTCACATCAAAATTTAAATAAACTATCTGGAGAAGAAATACAAGATGATATTTCAAATGCGTCTAGAATCTACGAGAAAACATTAGGCCATACACTGTACTTAGTTAGACCGCCATATGGAAATGCAAATGTAATTGTTAGAAGAACTTTGAAATATCCATTAATAGGATGGGATGTAGACTCTTTGGATTGGAAAACTAGAGATAAGAAAAAAATACTTGAAGAAGTAAATAAAATATCAAATTTTGATGGAAGAATTATTTTAATGCATTCTATTTATAATTCAACAGCAGAAGCAGTTGAAGAACTTGTACCACAACTGTTGGCAAAAGGATATCAATTAGTAACTGTTTCGGAAATGGCGAAATATAAAGAAAAAACATTGCAAACAAGTACAGTATACTATAATTTTAGATAATATATAGCTTTAATTATACTTAATAATGATTAAAAACTATTAAATGTAATAAAAATGTAATAAAGTGCAGAAAATATTGATATATAAGAAAAAAATAGAAAATACTATAAAAAAATAGTTGAAAAATGTATAATTATTAGTATAATTTAAGTATAGGATAGGCAAAAAGACGTATATGGAAGGTATAATAATATGAAAAGAGAGAATGGAATAACATTAATTTCGCTTGTTGTAACAATTGCTGTTATGATGATTTTGGCAGGAATAACTATTAATGCAACAATTGGAGATAATGGTTTATTTACTGCAGTTGAAGAGCAAAATGAGAAAATAAAAGATAGTAATGCTGAGGCACAAGCGCAGATTCAACTAATGAAATTAAGTGAAAATAGTGAATCAAGTATTGATTATAATGAGTTGGGAAAAAAACTGGTTCAGAATAATACCATTACTTCTTATACGGCAACAGATTCGGGATTATATGGAGGAATTTCAGATAGTAATAGTACTCTTGTAGTTTGTAATTCGCTTGTTAAGGTAGTAAGTAATTCGGAAAAAGAAAATATACTAAATGGATACAAGGTAAGTAAATTGGAGACAACCCCGTATTCAACTTTGAAATTTTCAGCAGTCCAACTAAAAAATGGAATTAAATCTATAACATTACCAGATAATACTACTGTGCAGTTTAACAATAGCTGGATGGCAACAGTGACGTATGATATATTGGAACCAGGAACATATACATTTAAAATTATTGATGCTAATGGTAAACAGACAGAACAAAAAGTAAATGTAAAAAGTGTAAAAAAAGATGCCATTGTATTAACAAAGGATCAAAATAATTGGACTAATGCAGATGTTATAGTAGAGGCTATTTATCCACAATATTCAAGTGACTATATAAAAGAGATAAGTACTGATGGTGGAAGTACGTATAGTATTTACACGAAAAAAGTGTCAGTCAGTCAGAATTGTGATGTAAAAGCTAGAGTGAGAAAAGGAGAACAAGTAATTTTAGAAAGTTCTTTATCAATTTCAAAAATTGATAAAGATAAGCCATCAGCACAAGTTACTGTGTCTAAAATAACTTTTGGCGTAAGTGCAAAAATAACTGGAGAAGACAGTGGAAGTGGATTAAATTATAGTAAGTGCAAATATATAATGAATAATAGTGCTACAAAGCTTGGCGAAGATGAGACTTTGTACACAGATGGAACTCTTTCTAAAGAAGAAGTATCGTTTAAAAAGGTTATGGCAGCGGGGACATATTATGTTCACGTATTGGTTACTGATAATGTTGGAAATAAAAATGAAATTGTTTCGGCTGGAACAGTTGTAGACAGTACAAAAGAATATAAGTATACTGGAGGAGCACAAAGTGTTGATTTATTACCGGGCAAATACAAACTTGAAGTGTGGGGAGCTCAGGGAGGATATCGCTCTAGTACATCTTATGCTGGAAAAGGAGGATATTCGGTTGGAACTATTACATTAACTGCAAATACGAAACTATATGCTTATGTTGGAGGTTCTGGAAACACAGGAGGAACTAGTGGTGGCTTCAATGGTGGAGGAAAAAGAGATAACTATAATGGAGGCGGTGGTGGAACTGACTTTAGAATTGGAACAGATTCACTATATGCTAGAGTAATTGTAGCCGGTGGTGGAGGCTCTGATGGAGCAACGAACAAGACTGGATTATATGGTGGTGGAACTTCTGGTGGAAGTGCATCACAAAGCTATGGTAATGGTGGCCAAGGAGGAACTGCAACTTCTGGAGGTTCTGGATATTCGAGCGGTTCTAGTACACCAGGTTCATTTGGAAAAGGTGGACAAGGATATTATAGTTCAAGTGGATATGGAGGAGCTGGAGGAGGCGGATGGTACGGTGGTGCTGGAAGCTATCCAGACGGTTCTGGAGACGATGATCGTGGTGGCGGTGGAGGATCTGGATATGTTTATACATCTTCAACTGCATCAAATTATCCATCAGGCTGCTTATTGAATAGTAGTTATTATTTAAGTAATGCATCTACTACAGCAGGAAATGCAAGTATGCCAGCTACGACAAGTGGAACAGAAACAGGACATTCTGGAAATGGATATGCAAGAATAACAAATATGAATTAATAAAATAGAAATGATCACATTATAAATAAAAATAATGTGATCATTTTTCTAAACATGCATATAAATATTGCTCTAAATCTGAAGTATCTATTATTGATTTTATACTAGCATTAAAAAGCTTTTGTGGTGAAATTTTGTGTAAATTTAAAATATAACCGTTTTTTAGAGAAAGTTGTCTTAAAAATTCTCTTGTAGTTCTGCCATTTCCTTCTCTAAAAGGATGCAAAACATTTAATTCTGCCCAGTAATATGCTAGTCTTTCCGCAAACTTTTCTTTTGTTAAATTTGCTAGAAAATTTTCATTTTTTAATTCTGAAAGCAATCTTGTAAGTTCGCTCTCAATATATTCCCATTCGGCAAATTGAAAATAATCTTTTGCAATATTTTCGGTTCTAAACAATCCAGCAAAAGGGTATATGTCTTCAAATAAAAACTTGTGAATACTAACAAAGTGTGATACATCAAATTTTCCTGTAATGCCTTGTTTACTAAGAGCCATAAGTTTTAGCCCAATAACACTGGTTTCATAATTTTTAAGTGCAATAGGGTCTTTAATATTCATTTTGTTAACTAACACATTAGTGCCTTTATAGCAATAAACGGAATTTTTAGATTCGTACATAACAAAATCCTTTCTTTATAAAATGAAAAATGATATATAAAGTTATATACCATTTATATTTTATAAAATTGTTTTATAGATTGCATTGCATCTTCCATTGATATTTTATTGTCTGCAAAGTCGTTTAACAATGAAATATCATTTGCAGATAAATTTTGATTTTCCATTTCCATAGAAGTTTTTATATTATTTATAATGTTAATTTTTGTATTTTCAGGAACCATTTTTATATCTCCTTTCAATAACCAACTACATTTCTATTATACCACAAAATGAGCAAAATTACTAGTGTTTTAACAAATTTTGTGTTAATTCCAAATGTAAAAACACAATAATAAAAGACCATGTTTTCATGGCCTTTTAAACTAATTTAAGCTATTTAAAATGTTTGGTAACATTTGTTTCTTTCTTGATACTACATTGTTTAACATTGCTGTGTTGTTTTCAAGGTTAACTCCGAATGCTTTTTCTACTGTGTCGGCCTTGTTTCCAATAGCTATTATTTTTGAATTAGCATTTAAAATATCTGTTGCAGCAAACATATAGAAATCTAAGTTCTTTTCTTTAATTTCTTTGTTAATAGCATCTTCTAATTCAGATTGTCTGCTAAATACAGAATCTAAATCAACAGCATTTACTTGTGATATTTCGAATTTTGCATTTTTGTCGTTAAATTCTTTTGAATCTATGTTTATAACTTGGAATGGAGTGAAATCACTAATATCTGTTCCAGCTTTTAACATTTCTTTTCCATAAGATTCAATATCAACACCAGCAATTTTTGCTAATTTTTTAGCAATTTCTTTATCTTGTTCTGTGCAAGTAGGTGATTTGAATAATAAAGTGTCTGAAATTATAGCACTTAACATTAAACCTGCTGTTTGTGAATCTATATCAACTTCATTTTGTTTGTATAATTTGTATAATATTGTACAAGTACATCCAAGGGGTTCTGTTATAAAGTAGATTGGTTCTACTGTTTCTAATTTAATTTTGTGATGGTCTACAACCATTTTTACATGAGCCTTTTCAATTCCAGAAACACTTTGAGAAAATTCGTTGTTATCAACTAAAGCAACATCACAATTTTCATCAACACTTGTTAAAGTTTGTGGTTCTTCAACTTCAAATGTTTTTAAAGCATATTTTGTTTCTTTATTAACTTCACCTAATTTGTAAGCTACAGCATCAATTCCTAAAGCCTTTTGTAATTTCGCAAAAACAATAGCTGATGCAATTGAGTCTGTATCTGGTTTTGTGTGTCCAAAAACATATAATTTATTCATACTTTAATCTCCTTTAAAAAACAATTAACATTAAGATACATATAGTTTCAATGTATCTCTAACTCCTTAATTATACCATAAATAGGTAAAAACGTCAATGGTTACATAAAGTAGAAATTTAAAATTATAATTCATTTGTGATAATGTCTTAATAAATTATTTGAGAAAGTGAAAAATTACTTGATAAATTAGCAAAAAACATATATAATCGAGTTGCAAAATAATAGCAAAAGAGACCCGGAAAGGAATATATGAACATAGACTTTGGAATTTTGACAAGAGAAGAAAGCCATCAAGGTTTTGTAAGTGAATTTTTAAAAGAGCTAGAGAAGGGACTAAGAAATATGAATAATGAGCAAAAAGAATATACAATAGACAGATTTGAAGGAGATTTTGCAGTTTGTGAAGACCGTGAAACTGGTGAAATGGTAGATTTTAAAAGAGATGATTTACCACAAAATGCAAGAGAGGGAAGTATTTTGAAGTATTCGAATGGAAAATTTGAGCTAGACAGCAAGCAAGAACAAGAAGTATCAGAAAGAATTAAACAAAAGATGGATAATTTGTGGAATAATTAATTAAAACAGCAGAAAATAGATTTTTGTTATGGGGGAAAATAAATGGCAAAACGTAAGAATAAGAAAAATCAGCAGGCATTAAAAGGCTTAGTTGTAGTAATTATAATTGCTATAATTACAATTTTAGGAGATAAAATAAAGCTAGATAATATTAATAATTTAGTTGAAGAAGTTAGCACGAATAATGTAGTAACTAACCAAGTTTCTGAGGATTCGAATGAAGTAATAGATGGAGAAAATGTAGATGTTTATTATTTGGATGTGGGGCAGGCAGATTCTATTTTAGTGCAAAGTAATGGAATAAATATGTTAATTGATGCTGGTACTAATGACATGGGAAAGACTGTTGTAAGAGACTTACAAGCTTTAGGAATAAAAAAGATTGACGTATTAATTGGAACACACCCTCACGAAGATCATATTGGAGGGCTTGATGATGTAATAAAAAACTTTGATATAGGAACAATATATATGCCAAAAGTGCAGACAAATACTAAAACATTTGAAGATGTATTAGACGCAATAAATGAAAAAGGATTGAAGATAACATCGCCAGAGGTGGGGTATAAATTCAATGTTGGAAATGCGGTATGTGAAGTAATGAATTGTGGAACAGGTACAAGTGAAGAAAAAAGCAATTTGAATTTATCTTCAATAGTAATAAGGATGACATACGGAGAGCAGAGTTTTTTATTTATGGGAGATGCTGAAACAAAAAATGAAAAAGCAAGAAGTTGGCCACAGACAAATGTACTAAAAGTTGGCCATCATGGCTCAAATACAAGTTCATCGCAGAGCTTTCTAGACCAAGTAAAGCCACAAATAGCTGTAATATCAGTTGGAAAAGGAAATAAGTATGGGCATCCAAAACAAGTAATATTAGATAGACTAAACAAAATGGAAATTAAAATATATAGAACAGATGAAAGTGGAACAATAAAAATAACATGTGATGGAAAAGAAAATAAGGTAGAATTTGTGAAATTTGATAATTAAAGCTAATAAAAATAAAGGCACCGTGGCATTCCAAAAAATGAAATGCTACGGTGCTACTCGGTTTTATAAATCTAAAAGATCCAACCATTCATTTTCTTCTTCTTGTTCTAACCTCTTCTGTAAGGTGTAAAACGATGTGCTATGCAAATAAAATACAACAAACACATAAGGAATTAGAAAACAATCCATTAAAAATGGAAATGTTTCAAAAAGGGTGGTTTCTCCGAGAAGAACTCCGAATGTTACATTTGAAGTTAGAAAACCAATGAACATGCGAACCCATATTCTGCTAGGAATCTTGCTACTATAGTACATTAGCAATAAAAACCCCGGTATATTAAATGGAAGAAACATTAGAATCTTGCCAGTGTCTGCATCTAAAGCAAAAAAAGTGCAGATATACTGAATTTTATAGCCGAGTGATGATAGCAAAAAATGCAACATACGAATTGACACCTCCAACTAAATTATAAAATTGATATAACTAAAAAGTAGGAGGTTTCCCTCCAACTAATTAGTAATGGAAGGAATAAAATATTTCCTAAATAGAAGTATAACATAAATTTACATAAAAAACAATAGAATATTTATTCTGGTACCTCTGATGGGA
>ERZ1106954.1741-NODE-1741-length-15952-cov-8.195949_pt1 | contig 15952 bp, 14 predicted proteins | sample MGYA00403678_ERZ1106954 | MGnify/ENA primary metagenome ERZ1106954 (study PRJEB35170, sample SAMEA104062445) | human gut metagenome | biome: human gut; feature: human-associated habitat; material: faeces | place: Denmark | collected 2012-08-20 ... | reverse complement strand
GCGAGCTTGGCGTCCTTGGCGCCCTGGATCTCCATACGCTTGGCCTTGGTCTCCAAGTAGGTGGAGTAGTTGCCCTTGTACGGGTACAGATGTCCGCGGTCCACCTCGCAGATCCATTCGGCCACATTGTCCATGAAGTAACGGTCGTGGGTGACGGCGATGACGGCGCCCTTGTACTGGTGCAGGAATTGCTCCAGCCACAGAATGGATTCGGCATCGAGATGGTTGGTGGGCTCGTCGAGCAGCAGCAGATCCGGTGCTTCGAGCAGCAGCTTGCACAATGCCACACGGCGGCGTTCACCACCGGAGCACACGTTGACCGGGGTGTCCGGGTCGGGGCACTGCAGAGCGTCCATGGCCTGATCGAGCTGGGAATCGAGATCCCAACCGTTCGCCGCGTCGATCTCGGTCTGCAGCTTGCCCATCTCTTCCATCAGAGCGTCGAAGTCGGCATTCGGATCGGCCATCTCCTCGCCGATCTGGTTGAAGCGCGCGACCTTGTCGGCGATCGGACCGAAGGCCATCTTGATGTTCTCGCCCACGGTCTTGGTGTCGTCCAGCGGCGGCTCCTGCTGCAGAATACCGACGGTGAATCCTGGGGTGAGGGACGCCTCGCCGTTGGAGACGGTGTCGAGTCCGGCCATGATCTTCAGCAGCGTGGACTTACCCATGCCGTTGGGGCCGACGACGCCGATCTTCGCGCCCGGCAGGAAGCTCAGGGTCACGTCATCGAGAATCACACGGTCGCCATAGGCCTTGCGAGCCTTGATCATCTGGTAAATAAACTCAGCCATATAATACCTAACTACTTAGGAAACGTTGATTTTCCAACGTTTTGCGGGACCTGGACTCCGTAATGACACAAATTAAAATGACACAACCGTCTACGGGGTGTCCCGGGCGGCCCGTTTTGTGTCATCCGCCGTTTGTTTTCCCGTGTCATCCTGGTGTCTGTCCACGCAAAAGCACCTTGTGGATTATCCCATATCCCATCGTCATGCCGCAACAGTGCGGTGATGCTTAATTGAGTTGGGCCTGGGGTGCTTTTAGTGCATATTGGTCAATCGGTCCCTTTTGCCTCGTCAGGAGTCCGCGTAAGCGCGACGTGATTCGGTTGCGCGCTGGCCCGCATACGCAATGTCATGGAAATCGGTAGCGATATCAGTCCAATACCATGAACATCATTGGGATGTCGAACTGAGATTCGGGCAATGCAACAAAGTCGAGCGCTCACGAGGCCGGTTATGGATACGAGGACAGTTGCGTCCAGAGCACTATTGACGAAATTGTTATGAGCGCAAAACCAGTTCGCAATCAAAGGGTATGGGCATTGCGCATATGGTGATTATATTCATTCTGAAATGTTGCCTTGATGGTCCAGCTCATTCCACGAGGATGGGCGGCGGCGCCGTTTCAGCTGCCTTTATGGATGAGGCTGGGGATTATGCGAGGGGCCGATCGATTTGGCCGAGTTGATGGCCCGCACCCGTTGGCACTATGGAATTAGATGTGGTATGACGTATCTTCCGGCATCGTATGGTCCTATGTGGTTCCCGATGCTGATACGTTAAGGAATCTGACCATCCTGCTTGACGTGACCATCGGAGACAATAGCATGATCGGTACCGGGTTGGTTATCGCGCGTGACATTACCGCCAATGTGGTTGCCGTGGATGCGCCGTGCAAGGTGTCGCGTCCAATCGGCGAACGGGACCGTGGGCATTGCTGGCATAATCGCAGGCTCGACGTGTCATGATGATGGCTATTCGCAGTTGTCTGCAGGGTTGATGAGGTTGGAATAATAATCGATTTTTCCGGCAAGCACATCGTCGTAGAAGGTCTGCTTACGGTCGATATAGTCGATGGCGTCTTGGACTTCGGACAGTTTTTTCTCGAGCGCGCGCCGTTTGATAGCGAGGATCTCCTTGCGTTCCGGTATTGACGATTCGCCTTCAAGACAGAGTTGCGTGTAATGCTGCATCTCCTTGATTCCGAGGCCACATTGCTTGAGGCAAGTCAATCCGTTGATCCATGCGATGCTCCGCTCGTCGAAGATGCGGCGGTTATTCTGGTCTCGCTCAACTCCCGGCACGAGTCCGGAATTGCAGTAGAACTTCAGTGCTTCATAGTTCATGCCGGTCAATTCGCATGCCTGCTTCATCGTATATGTCTTCATGCTCGCATGGGGTGATATCGCAGTGATTGCCATATATGGTCTCCTTGTAGATGCTACGCGGCGGGATGTTCTGTGGCGTTGCTGGAGAGAAATTGGGCCTGGCCGCGTTGTTGTTGCTCGTGTCCATCATGGCATGATTCCGGTTGTGCTTACCGGTAGATAGGACCGGCGTGTCGCAATTTGACCGGTAGCAGCTACCGGATTTTATCTTTGGGGCTATGGATGGCATATATGCCGACATCTCATATCAACGAATTCACGGAAGGTAAAACATGGAATATGTGAAACTCGTCAACGGCGTCGAAATCCCGAAGATCGGGTACGGCGTCTTCCAGATCAGCAAGGATGATGCTCCGCGCTGCGTACGTGAGGCCATCGAGACCGGGTACCGCCATATAGACACCGCACAGTCGTACTTCAACGAGGCGGAAGTCGGCCAAGGCATCAAGGATTCCGGCATCGATCGCAAGGAACTGTTCCTCACCACCAAGATCTGGATCAGCAATTATGGCTATGAGAACACGCTGAAGTCCGTCGATGTGTCCTTGAAGAAGCTTGGTACCGACTATCTCGACCTGATATTGCTGCACCAGCCGTTCTCCGATACCTACGGTGCATGGCGTGCTCTCGAAAAGCTCTACAGGGACGGCGTGATTCGCGCAATCGGCGTGAGCAACTTCTATCCGGACCGTCTGGCCGACATGGTTGCTTTCAACGAGATTGCCCCGATGGTCAATCAGGTCGAGACCAATCCGATCAACCAGCAGATTGAGGCCCACGAGAACATGGTCAAGCGCGGAGTGGCGCAGGAAGCATGGGCGCCGTTCGGGGAGGGCATGCAGAACATGTTCTCCAATCCCACTCTGGGCAAGATTGGCGAGGCGCACGGCAAGTCCGTCGCGCAGGTGATTCTGCGCTGGCTCACCCAGCGCGACATCATCGCCCTGCCCAAGTCCACGCACAAGGAACGCATGGAGGAAAACCTGAACATCTTCGATTTCCAGCTCTCTGACGATGAGATGGCAACCATCGCGGGTCTTGACACCAAGACCAGCATGTTCTTCCGCCACGACACCCCCGATGCAGTCGACCGCTTCGTTGGCTACGTCAAGGATCGTGCCGGCCGCGAGTGATCGCAGCCTGTGAATACCCCTTTTCCGGAAAGGAATACGATCATGACCATTCTTTTCGTCAACGGCAGCCCGAATGGCAACGGCAACACCGCGCATCTGGCTGCAACGCTGCTTGCCGGCCATGATTACGGAACCCTGAATCTTACGGATTACCGCATCAACGCCTTTGGACAGACGCTGCCCGGCGATCAGTTCGACGAGGTCATCGAACGCATCAAACAGGCCGACGTCGTAGTGCTCGGTTCTCCCGTTTACTGGCACAACCTGTGCGCCTCGGTGCGTACCCTCATGGAACGCTGCTACATGAATCCCAAGGTAGATCGACTTGGCGGCAGACTGTTCCTGGTCTTCCAAGGTGCAGGTCCGGAACAGTGGATGCTTGATGCCGGCGTATATTCCGTCGAGCGTTTCGCCGGAATGTACGGCATGACCTACGAGGGCGTGGCCCACAATGCCGCGGAGGCCAAGAAGCTGGCAAATGCATTGAATTCGGTAAGGGAATAGGAAGGACAACTGATGCGTAGTGCAAGCGTATTGATCAAAAAAGTGCTGGCATGCGTCGTCGGGTTGGGCATGATGGGTCTTGCCGCATGCGGCGGTGGCGCCGGCGGTTCCTCGACGAGTAATTCCTCTTCGTCGGCCAAGGACGGATCTTCATCGAGCTCGTCGTCCGCGTCGAATGGCAAGGCCGTTGTGGTGTATTTCTCGGCATCCGGCAACACCAAAAGAGCTGCCGAGGCCATCGCCGAGGAACTTAACGCTCCAACGTTCGAGCTCACCCCGCAGCAGCCATACACTGATGATGACCTTGATTGGACCGATCCGGATAGCCGCGTCATCAGAGAACACGAGAACGAATCCCTGCAGGACGTCAAGCTCGCCGATACGAAGGTGCCCGATTGGGATACCTACAACACCGTATACCTTGGCTTTCCGATTTGGTGGATGGCGCCCGCCTGGCCGGTGAACGACTTCGTCAAATCCAACGATTTCACAGGCAAGACGATCATTCCTTTCTGCACTTCAACCAGCTCCGGCATCGATGACAGCGCGTCCACGCTTCAGAAGATGGCCGGTACCGGCACATGGCTCACCGGGCATCGATTCTCGGGTTCGGTTTCCGAGAAGGACGTGACCGATTGGCTGAGCCAGACCAGGAACGGCGCCGCCGAATAGCTAAGATGCAGGGTGGCTATCGCTGAAGCGATTGTTCCGCTGCATGTCGTGTTGCGTAACAGGCCGTCCCTCATCCTTGTCTTTTTCTTCAGCGTGGGTATTGCGATTGATGCAGCAAAGGAGCGTCATGAAACGTATATTGATTGCGATCACCGGTTTCGTCTGCGCGCTCGCGCTTATGATATGCGGTGTCAGTGTGCTTTCCGGTTTCTCCACGGCTTCCGAGAAAAAAGGTTTGTCGGCATCTGGGAGCGGTAGGGAAGTCACGACGCGCGACCATGACGCGTCCTCAGGCTGGACCTTCAGTGAAGGAACCGGCGAATACAGAGGATTCGTGCTCGACAACGTATTGCGCTCGTCCACGCAAGGCGATATCCATTTCAACCTGTACGTGCCCGATTCGTACGACGGAACAAAGCCCTATGCGCTGTTCGTCACGCTTCCCGGCTATCAAGGACTGCATTTTCAAGGAGTGGGAATCAGCTTGCGAACAGAGGAATTCGGATTCGTGGCGCAGGACTACAACAGGAACATGATCATTGCGGCGCCGCAGCTTGACGATTGGGGTGACATGAGCGCCAAGCAGACCATCGAATTGACCGAATATCTGCTTGACGCATACAACATCGACCGAAACAAGGTGTACGGCGAGGGATATTCCGGTGGTGGTGAGACGATGTCCCGCGTGATGGGCATGCGTCCCGAGCTGTTCTCGGCCTATCTGCAATGCGCTTCGCAATTCGACGGCGATATCGAGGTGCTTGCCAAGGCTCGCACGCCGGTTCGGCTGGTGGTCGGAGCACACGACGAATATTACGGGGCTCAACCATCGCAAGAAACGTATGATCGATTGCATGCCCTGTACCGTGACCAAGGGCTGACTGACACCCAGATTGATCGAATCCTTGTACTCGATGTCAGACCCGACTCATACTTCAGCTCGCAAGACATTAGCAATCAGCATGGTCGGGGCGGTCATCTTTTTGCCAACGATTCGGATATCATGGGCTGGCTCTTCAATCGCTAATCATTTGGAAAATCAAGATTTACGATTGAAATCGTCGGCCACGATGCGAGGTCCATGATATTTGCTGCGGCGTTCCGCCGCTGTCGGCGGATGCTGGATACGGTTCGGGGAATCTGTCTGATTCGTGAGTCGTTGAACCAATCACAAAAAGGAGAATATTATGACAATCAGCAATCCCAGCCCGTTTCCACTTGGAGAACCCAACGACGGGTTCGCGCAATACTTCGACGGGCAGAGCTACCTAGCATCGGTGCTCGGATCGTCGGAGATCTCGATTCACAATGTGACCTTCGAACCAGGATGCCGTAATCACTGGCATATCCATCATCACGGATCGCAAATTCTCATTGCCGTTGGAGGCCGTGGTTACTATCAACTCGAAAATGAAGCGCCAAAGGAGCTGAAGGCCGGGCAGGCTGTGCGCATTCCACCGGATACCAAACACTGGCATGGCGCGGCTCCGAGCGAATCATTCAGCCATCTGGCGTTCATGATGCCTGACGGCAGCGGCAAGCCAATCGACAACGAGTGGCTTGAGCCGGTGGATCCGGACGTATACGAATCTCTGCGCTGATTCCAAGGGGCGCTTATATCCTGTGCGGTTCAGGCATCTCGTCTTTCAGACGCTTCGTCCGGACAATGGTTTTGTGGAATGAAATGACGGGCGGATGAACGTTCGTTGCATCGTTACAGACCAATAGCGTCGGCGTTAGTTTGGCCTTGGTTTTTTGAATGCATGACGGACTCATCGTAAAACAATCGTTGTCAGCAGAAGCCGCTACGCTCCTGCCATGCGTTTGATCGAGGTGTGGTCGGGGGGAACCGGAACGGACTTATGCACTGTTCGATAAGTTCCCTGCGGATGAAAACGGATTCGAGAATCCGGCGTCCGGCATGGACAAGGCCGCTTTCGGGGAATATGTGCACGATCTTGAAAACGAGGCCGCAGGCATCGGACTCAAGCCCGGTTGGGTGCCGGCCACCAAATACATCCTTGTGAATGATCAAGGCGAATATGTCGGCATCGTCAACCTGTGTCATGAGCTCAACGATGCATTGATGGAAGGCGCGGGTCATATCGGATACGGAATCGCTCCCGAATGGCGTGGACGCGGATATGCCACCGAGGGATTAAGGCTATCGCTTATCAAGGCGCGTGACGAGTTCGACATCACGGAGGCGTACCTGTCCGTGCATAAGAACAATCCCGCCTCGTTGGCGGTGCAGCGTCATCTCGGCGCCCGTATCGATCACGAGTCAGACACTGAGTATTTCACGCGCATCGACACTTCGGTCACCGCCTAAGTTACAGGAAAAGATCCTTGCCACAGTACATCTTGCCGAGGCACTGCACGCTGAGCTTCAGATGATCACGCCGTCGCAGTGGTCGATCTCATGCTGGATGATCTGCGCGGTGAAACCAGTGAACGTGGCATGCCGTTCGCGCCAGCGGCGATCCATGTAATCCACTTCGATACGCTGATAGCGCAGCGTGCGGCGCTCGCCGTTAAGTGACAGGCATCCTTCGGCGGTGTCATAGGCGCCATCCTGCGCGGTGATGCGCGGATTGAACATGAGCGTGATGCGACCGCCCAGCTCCTCGTCCACAAACGCGATGATGCGTTTGTGCTCGCCGATCATGTTCGCGGCCATGCCCACACAGCCGTTGCGGTGCGCGTCGAGCGTATCCTTCAGATCCTGTGCCACGGCAAGATCGGCCTCGGTGTTGTGCGCTTCCTCGGACGGCTGGCTGAGTAACGGGATCGATGTCGTAATAGGGCGTTGCATGGTCGGCTCCTTTCGCTGAATACGAGCTAAGCCGACAGCCTCGACGAGCCCGGCATGTCTGATGACCCCGGCGGATTCGACGAGAGCGCCGGAATCGTGACGCGGAACGAGTCGATTGAATTATCGATTCGCGCAGGCAGGCGTTGCTCATTGCGCAGCAGGGCCTCGATGCGACGATACCCGGTACCGTTGTCCTGCAACACCATGCCATCGCTCGGGTAGGGGACGGAACGCAGCAGCGAGAACAGGAACGGGTTGCGTGTGGAACCGGAAGCCGGCTGCTTGAGTGTGCGTTTGGTCACTGCGCCGAACAAGCCGCCGGGATTGGTGATTTCGATGCGGTCGGCGAACATGTCGACATGCACGGGCGTGCCCACGGCATCGGGCGAATAATCACGGTGGATAAGGGCATTGGAGATCGCCTCGCGCAGCACCGCCTGCGGATATGGCGGGCGTGCCGGGTCGAAGGCGGGCGAAGCGCTGCGACTCCAGTCCATCAGCGTTTCGACCGCATCGCAGACCATGGTGGGAATCGGCCCTACGAACACCGCGGCGCGCACCAGCTCACGGCCGGTGGAGAACACCTCATCGCGTGATATGCCGGGGAACATGGCGGCCGATATGGTCAGACGCGGGTAGAACTTCTGCGGGTATCGGCCAAGCGCCAGCAGGCCGGCCAGCGTAGGGCGAATCACGGCATCGTCGGTTTCGCTCCCGCTGGCTGTATCGGAGCAGAGGCGGCCGACTGCGCGCAGATTCAGCAGCATCTCTTCGTCGCTCATCCCTTCGAACACGTGCTCGTGTCGTGCCCGCTCGTTGACGAGCAGCGCCTGCACCAAGGCGGGGGAAAGATCCGTGGCCGTGGCGCCTTCGACCACTGCGATATCATGCTCAGGCTGGCGTTGCTCCTCCAGCAGTCGGTCCACCTCGTAGGCGGTCATGCGCCGATCGCCGTCCCCGGTTCGGATATACGAGCCGTTGTAGGGGCCGGCGGCCGTGAAATAGCACGGCTTTTCGCGGGGAAGCATCTCGTCGATCACCGCGAATACCAGATTGGCGCCCTCGAACGGGCACGTCACAATCACCGGGCGCACCACGGGAGTGAGCTTTTCGCAGGCCTGGCTGAGCGCTTCCTGCATGGAACGTGCGTTGAAGCCATCCACGGGGGTGAACCCGTTCTTCTCGCTCAGGCCGAGAATGATATAGCCGCCGTTGCCGTTCGAGAACGCCGAAAGGGTGTCGGTGATGGTGGTGCTGATCTTATGGGCGCATTCCTTGACCTCGCACTGCTGGGTGTCGTTGCCGATGGCGCGCATGAGCCGGATGAGCCCGGTCATTTTGGCCGTGTAGTCGTCATTGTCCATAATCCGCCGCCTTGCTTGGGTATGTCCCAGCATACCCGCGTCGGCATTCGCCGACGAACTGCTGGAATTGCAGGACCAACAGGGGTGTTGCACCTCTAAATAGACATCGGGAAGCGTCATTCCGGAGCCATGCGCGACGCCTGCCGGGACACGTGACGGACGCATGGCGGCATATGGAGGGATTCGTGGTCCGAAGGGTTCCGGCCGGCTGCGCGGGCTCCGGCGAGTGGGCCGCTTGTGTTCCGCACCGGTTGCCGCGGCTTGCGTCCACGGGCGTTTTCGGATTCCGGGCCGATTGCCGGATACCATGGAATCATTCGGAGGGAAGGTTCAAGAGGAGGAAGCATGACGGAGGAGCCAGGAGAACCGTCGGACGGCATGACGCAACCATCCCGGGAAAAACCGCCATGGGTGCGGCTCCTGTGGCTATTGCTGGGATTCCTGCTTGTATTAGTGGGGTCGTTGCCGTGGCTGTCAACGGTGTTGCCGCAATGGGGAACGATGCTGCGGCAATGGGGAACGATCCTGTGGCAATGGTGTTTGGGATCGTGGCAGTGGGTTTTGTTTCTTCTGCTGCGATTGTCAGGATTCCTGCTTTTATTAAAAGTGGTGTGGCCGTGGCTGTCGACGGTGTTGCCGCAATGGGGGAAGAAGCTGTCGCAAAAGCGCAAGGCGGCAGGGCGATGGTGTAAGGAATGGATGGGCGGGCTCCCACTGTTCGCCGCGATCGCCATATGGGCTGTTCTCGGCATCATCGCGTTTCTTCTCGCCATGTGCTGGCTGGGACGCGTGCCGTTCTGGCAGCTGAAACTGGATCCCGAGAAGCAGGCGGAAAACATCGTCAAGATCGCCCTGACCCTTGTCGGCGGTGTGGGCGCGGTGGCCTACCTGGTGATCAAGTACCAGGAACGGCAGCAGGCCGGACGCGCGGAAAAACGCGAGAAGGACCGCACCGTCGACACGAAGATGCAGGATGCCATCAACCAATTGGGCTCCGACAAGGCCTCCACGCGCATTGCGGGCGTCTACGCGCTGACGGACATCGCGGATAGATACAAGGACTCGTATCGGCAGCGTGTGGTGGATATCCTGTGCGGCTATCTGCGATCCGACAGGTCGTCATATGCGCCTGACAGGTCGGGGCAGCCCGTCTGGGACGCCTCCGGCCATCTCGTCGAATCCGCAGCATCGGACGAGGCCGTGGAATCCACCATCCTCTCCGTCATGCGCGACCGACTGCGCAAGGAACGGAAAGACGACAAAACCGGAAGAACCATCGTGCAAACGGTGGATGACGACCAGCTGTGGTGCGCTTGCACGTTCGATCTCCATGAAGCCACATTCCACGAAGCCGTGAACCTCACGCATTCCACTTTCGAATATGCCCCAAACTTTCGCGGAACCAAATTCGAACGCGGCGTGGGCTTCGTCGGGGCGACCTTCACACGCGGCGCGGACTTCCGTGGGGCGACCTTCACACGCGGCGCGTACTTCGTCGGGGCGACCTTCACAGGCAACGCGGACTTCGTTGGGGCGACCTTCACAGGCAACGCGCACTTTGTCGGGGCGACCTTCACAGGCAACGCGGACTTCGTCGGGGCGACCTTCACAGGCAACGCGTACTTCGGCGTGGCGACCTTCGCAGACGGCGCGTACTTCGGCGGGGCGACCTTCGCAGACGGCGCGGACTTCGGCGGGGCGACCTTCACACGCGGCGCGTACGCGGACTTCGGCGGGGCAGAATTCCGCGCCAGTGCGACATTCTCAGGAATTCAAGATCCACCTTCGTTCAGATTCAAAGAATGCAAGTTCAACGAGATATACCGTGGCACTTATGAGTGGGGGCCGATTCCAATTCCGAAGGACAACGGCGGACTGCCCGCAGGCGCGGTGTGGGAGGATTTCTAGGAGGAGGACGACAAGGACGGCGGCACGACGAGCCGGTAGTCCGCGGCATCCCCTGCCGTCTTCCCGTTCGGAAAGGAACATATGTGAACGTATATGGGTTCCATACGGGATTCATATGGGAGTCTTATGCAAACAGGCCGGCTTGGTCAGTCGGCCTGTTCGATCCTGAGGCGGATGCCGCATACGCTCAGGCGGGTGGAGCCGGTGCCCGGCACGGCGGGGTATTTCGCAAACGGAGGTTTCCGGAACGGATCTTGAAACGGGGAGACGGTCCCCGACACTCCGGCGGGAGACGTCCCATAACCCGTCCCGCAATCAACGTTCCGAAACCCGATGCCATTGACGGGTATAGGCGCTCGTGGATGCCGACTCGCTGGCTCAAGTGTTGCCCGATCTTCGAGGCGACTCGAAGCGCAAGCATTCGTTCCTTTTCCTCATCTCCAAGATCGGATGCCGTCACGTGAACGTGCAGTTTCTCCGCATTCATCAGCGTGATCGTCTTTTCGTCGAGCCTTTCAATGCTGAGAAGGTCCAAGTCGGTGGTGAGTGCGAATACCAGTGGCCGTGTTGTGCGCTGCTGCGCTTCAAGACACATGTTGGCGGTCAGGACGCTTCGCTCATGCAGCGTTTGCGAATATTGTGCTCCATCGGTCATGCCGGTGAGTGTATCGGTAGTCTCATGTGAGGTGCTACAAGGCTCCACAAAAATGTGGATATGCGGATAACCCGGAATTTGTGATGATGAGCGCACGAGGCGTACGCCAACCATCTGAGCGTGGCCACGTATTTTGAATACACTATGTATCTGAGTGCGCCACATATTTGAATGCGCTGGAAAGCGGTGCAATACGTTCCGTACTTGAGAAAATCGCACACCATGCCCGCATCCGCGGCATATTATGGCTGCCGAAAGAGAACCGAGGAAGGATCCAAGCAGCTGTGAATGAATCGCTATGCATCAGAAATGTAAGGGCATCTGGCTTCAATGAGCCCGTTGACATGGTGATACGTAATGGGGGCATCACCGCCATCGCTCCTGGTGTGGCGGGTCGGAATCAAGATCTCGACGCGTTCGATGCCGAGGGGATGTGGATCATCCCCGGCCTGTGGGATTGTCATACGCATTTCACACAGTGGTCCTACACGCTGGGGCGGCTGGATCTTATCGAGGCTCGCAGCGCGCATGAGGCGATGGATATGCTACGCGGCCATGTGTCGCAGCTGCGATCCGAAGGGCGTTTGGATCCGAACCGGTATGTGGTGGGCATGCGGTTCCGTCATTCGTTGTGGGCCGATGACGAACAGCCCACGCTTGCCGCCATTGATGCGGTTGCGGGCGATCAGCCCGTGGCGTTGTCCAGCGCGGATATGCATTGCGGTTGGGTGAATTCGGCGGCGGCGCGCAAGCTTGGCGTGCAGGTCGGCGAATCCGGTCTGGTAGGCGAATTGGAGTGGTTCGACGCGTACTGCCGTCTTGATGATGCGCCGGGTGCGGCCGAGGAACTGGATCGTCTGTTGCGTGAAGCCGAACACGACGCCGCAGGCAAGGGCGTCGTCGGCATTCGGGATTACGAAATGGCCGAAAACATCAATACATGGATCGGTCGATTCGCTAACGGCATCAACGATTTGCGGGTTCAGGCGGGCGTGTACCCGGAACGGCTGCATCAGGCCATCGACGATGGCTGGCATACCGGCGACGAGCTGCCCGGCAGTAACGGGCTCGGACATGTAGGCGCGATGAAACTCATCTCCGACGGTTCGCTCAACACTCGTTCCGCCTATTGTTCGACGCCGTATTCCGGCATCGAACCCGAGACTTTCGGCACGATGAGCTACACGCCCGAACAGATCGAGTCCTATATGTTCGTGGCCGCGAAGCATGGTTTCGACATCGCCTGCCACGCCATCGGCGACGAGGCGAACACCATTGTGCTGGATTGCGCCGAACGCGCCGGCGCGCGTGGCTCCATCGAACATGCTCAGATGCTCAAACCCGTTGATATTCCTCGATTCGCCAAGCTGGGGCTTGCCGCGAGCATCCAGCCGCAGCATGCCATGGACGACCGGGACGTCATCACCCGTTTCTGGGGGCATCCGGCCGGCATCCCCTATGCGTTCAGGGCGTTGCATGATGCCGGGGCACGCCTGCTCATGGGATCCGATGCGCCGGTGGCACCGCTCGACCCGTGGATGGCCATTTCCGCGGCGGTGTTCGGCACCGAAAACTCGAATCGTGAGCCGTTCCAGCCGGAACAGTGCCTTGATTTCGGCACGGCGTTGGCCTCATCCACGCAGGTCGGGCGCGAACGGCTCAAAGCAGGCGACGCTGCCGACCTGGTGCTCTTGGATCGAGACCCCTCGACGGTGGGAACCCCAGAGGAGATGCGCGCAATGCCACGGCATGTGCAGGCCACCATGCTTGCAGGTCGGTGGACGTACCGGAAGTAGTAGGGCGATCGGGGGTGAACGGCGACTGCGGCTGCCCCTGCGTGATGTTTTCCGATAACGTTTTGCCTTAGCTGTCAGGGTTTGCCCGGGTTTCGTCGAAGCTTGTTCTTGCGCTGTTTTGAACGGTCACTGCCATGGGGCTGGCGGCAGGTATCTGTGTGCCATGGAGTTTGCCGGTGTTCTGCGGCTGCTTCGGCGTTCTGTGCGAGCTTGTTCGCTTATGTGTGGCAGATTTGGCGAATTGGATTTTGCTCAGTGCCTGATGTGTGGCATCGAAAAGTCGGTATGCCGGGTATCTTCCTTGGAATGTCAAGGAAGATACCCGGCATATTCGTATTGTGATGCCGCCAATAAGACACCTAGCTATTTGGAGGGCGGTATTTCTGCCACAAACAGCCGTAATGGCGTTTGGGCTGGGCAGGAACACCTTGTGCGGGAAGGCTGTGCCCCACGGGCGGGCCTCTGTGCTGGCGCTGTATTACTCCTGTACGGCGGCCAGTGCCTGATCGAGATCGGCGATAATATCGTCGGCGTTCTCGATGCCGCAGCTCAGTCGCACCAGATCGATGCCCACGCCGGCTTCCTCGAGCTGCTCCTCGGTGAGCTGGCGATGCGTGGTGCCTGCCGGATACAGCGTGCAGCTGCGGGCGTCGGCCACATGGGTTGCGATGGACACCATCTTCAGGTGGTCGAGGAACGCGGATACTTTCTCGCGGCCGCCTGGCACGCCGAAGGAAATCACGCCGCAGGTTCCGTTCGGCATGTACTTTTCGGCCAGTGTGTGATACTTGTCCGATTCCAGACCGGGGAAGCTCACCCAGCTGACGCGTGGATCGGATTCAAGCCACTTGGCCACGGCCAGGGCGTTGGCACAGTGGCGTTCCATACGTACTCCGAGGGATTCCAGATGCATGCCCATGATCCACGAGTTGATCGGCGCCGGTGTGGAGCCGAAGTCGCGCATGAGCTGCGCGGTAGCCTTGGTGATGTATGCGGCCTTGCCGAATTCCTTGGCGTAGGTCACGCCATGGTAGGAATCGTCCGGAGTGGTGAGCCCCGGGAACTTTTCCGCGTGGGCCATCCAATCGAAATTACCGGAGTCGACGATCGCGCCGCCCACGCAGGAGCCATGACCATCCATGTACTTGGTGGTGGCGTGCGTGACGATGTCCACGCCGTACTGGAACGGACGGCAGTTGATCGGCGTCGGGAAGGTGTTGTCGACGATCAGTGGCACGCCGTGACGATGCGCTGCGTTCGCGAACTTCTCGAAGTCGAGCACGATAAGCGCCGGATTGGAGATGGACTCGCCGAACACGGCCTTGGTGTTCGGCTGGAACGCGGCCTCAAGTTCCTCTTCGGTGCAGTCCGGGCTGACGAAGGTGCATTCGACGCCCATCTTGCGCATGGTCACGTTGATGAGGTTGAACGTGCCGCCGTAGATGGCGGAGGATGCGACGATATGGTCGCCGTTGTTGCAGATGTTGAACAGCGCGAAGAAGTTCGCGGCCTGGCCGGATGAGGTGAGCATTGCTGCGGCGCCGCCCTCCAGTTCGCAGATTTTCGCCGCGACGGTGTCGTTGGTCGGATTCTGCAGGCGTGTGTAGAAGTAGCCGGATTCGGACAGGTCGAACAGTCGGCTCATCTGTTCGCTTGATTGGTATTTGAAGGTGGTGGCCTGAATGATCGGGGGAGTTCGTGATTCCCCATTGCCGGGCTGATAGCCTCCCTGCACGCAGATGGTGTCGACGTTTTCGCTCATGGTTTCCTTCTTTCGGTTTCGTCCGCCTTTCGTCGCGTAGGTTGCGCTGTGTGGCGGCGATGGTGCTTCGTTGCGCTGTGGTGCAAACAAACACAGTAACTTTATCACTGCTTGAACAAACGGCGATTTTCCAATGGAAACGCCGTATAGTTCAACGAATTGACAAACTTAGGTAATTCATTTTATTATCTATGGTGTCAAGAACGAAAGCCCGTTGGGGCAATCGAGCTTACGAATGGTAAGCCAACAGCAAAGGAGCAATCATGGGTCTGTGGGATATCGACAAGATTCCGTACGTCGGCCGCGAAAAGGGACCGCAGGAGGGCCTGGCCTTCCATTATTACGATGCCGACAAGGTCGTTGCCGGCAAGAAGATGAAGGATTGGCTGCGCTTCGGCGTCGCATGGTGGCACACCTTCGACCAGGAGCTGGTCGATCCGTTCGGCACGGGCACCGCTCAGCGCCCGTGGTATGGCAAGTACTCCAACCCTGAGGATGAGGCTTTGGCCAAGGTCGACTACGCCTTCGAGTTCTTCCAGAAGCTTGGCGTCGAGTACTTCTGCTTCCACGATCGCGACATTGCCCCGGAAGGCGACACCCTGCGCGAGACCGATAAGAACCTGGACAAGGTCGTCGACAAGATCGAGGAGAACATGAAGTCCACCGGCATCAAGCTGCTGTGGAACACCTCCTCCCTGTTCACCAACCCGCGCTTCGTGTCCGGTGCCTCCACCTCGCCGTTCGCCGACATCTACGCCTACGCCGGCGGCCAGCTGAAGCATTCCTTGGAGATCGCCAAGCGCCTGGGCGCCGAGAATTACGTGTTCTGGGGCGGTCGTGAAGGTTACGAGAACCTGTGGAACACCCAGATGAAGCGCGAGCAGGCGCACATGGCCAAGTTCTTCCACATGTGCCACGACTACGCGAAGGAGATCGGTCTGGACGCCCAGTTCCTGATCGAGCCGAAGGCCAAGGAACCGACGATGCACCAGTATGACTTTGATGCATCCACCGCCATTGCCTTCCTTAAGACCTACGACATCGACTTCATGAAGCTGAACCTCGAAGGCAACCACGCCAACCTGGCCGGCCACACCTACCAGCACGAGATTCGCACCGCCCGCGAGGCCGGCGTGCTCGGCTCCCTGGACGCCAACCAGGGCGACA
>ERZ1106954.1733-NODE-1733-length-16004-cov-9.010345_pt1 | contig 16004 bp, 17 predicted proteins | sample MGYA00403678_ERZ1106954 | MGnify/ENA primary metagenome ERZ1106954 (study PRJEB35170, sample SAMEA104062445) | human gut metagenome | biome: human gut; feature: human-associated habitat; material: faeces | place: Denmark | collected 2012-08-20 ... | reverse complement strand
CGATGAGACCCAGGATGAAGTCTTTCTGCTTCAGACCGTTCTTGGCGAGGTAGTCCTTCAGCCGGTCAAAGAGTTCCTCCGGCACCTGGAATGCGATGGTGCGGGTGTTGGTGTTCATAGTCTTTGCTCCTCCGTCAAAATGTTCTTTGAGTATGTCCGTGATGTAGTCGGACAGTGTCTGTCTGCGCTGCTCCTGCTCCGCCCGAAGCCGCTGGTGCAGGGACAGTGGGATAGGCGCGCAGAGGTTTTTCTTTTCCTCCATGATGTACTCCTTTCCGCCTCCTGCGAGGCAAGCAAAGCATAGCCGAAGTACGGTTGCAAAGCTATTGACAAGTACAACGAAGAAGCGGGCGCAAAGCAAGCGGAATGGACAAGTTTATCCATATCTCTCGCTCTCCTGTATAGCGTCAACCATGCACTTCATCACGAAGTCCACACAGGGGATGGCCACGCTGTTGCCCAGCGCCTTATACCGTGCGCTGTCGGATGCGCCGGGGATGTCCGTCCAGCCGTCGGGGAAGCCCTGCAATCTCTCACATTCCAAGGGTGTCAGGCGGCGGATGAGCAGAATGGGCAGATCCTTGTCGCCGGCAGGCTCGCAGGTATAGAGATCCACAACGCATTTGCCCTGCTCCACATACTGACTTCCTGCGCCCTTTTCGTCGCCTTTGCACAGTGCGCCGACCACCTCCGAGACAGAGCACACCGCGTGCCGGTCAAAGCCGGTCAGTGTGTAGGATACGTTTTCCTGATACCCGATGCCATTGCCGCCGTTCTCCGGCTCACGGTCAATAGCGTTGCCGGTGATACAGAACACCTGCTCCCCCACAAGCGGTACATTGTTACCGCCCGTTTTTCTTATCTTTTCTGTTGACACGATTACATTCTCCTTTCTGTTGTGTCCTTGCTTGTGGGACAAATTTTTTATATAATAAATAGCACGATGAAAACATTCCGGTTCACATCGTGCTATCATTACATTTGTTTAGAAAAGTTCCTCGCCCTGCGCTGCAGCCTTGTGCGTGAGGATATGTACTTTTCCACGCAGAAGTTCGACCTCGTAACGCAACTGCTCGTTTTCATGGAGAAGCCGTTGGATATAACCGTTCTTTTCCGCAATCAACCTATCCATCCTGCGTGTGCTTTCGGCACCTGCGGTTTTCTCAGGAGTTTGTGTTTGAATGATTCCGTATTCTACCAGCACTTCGCGAATATGAGGTTTGGCAAAAACGGAACGGGACAGACCGGTTACGCTTATCAGATCCTTGATTTTGATATTGTAGCCTTGGGACTCCAAGACAAGAATTGCTTGTGCTACCATTTCTACGGTGTCCTTGCGAGTTTTCTCCTGCCGCTGGACGAGGGATTTAGGTATTGTTCGCTTCATTTCTCTGCACATCCGTTTCAATTGATTTTAGTATGGATTCAAACAGGCCCGCATTTCTTTTCGCATTTTCACAAATGATTGGAAATGCCGAAAAACGTACTTGTTTTTCACGCCAAAGAGCTATCTGTTCGCGATAGTATTCTGTTTGTTCTGTATCGGCCACAAATGCCTTACATTCAAGGCAATTCCACATATCACTTTTGCAAGTTGTAATATCGCTGCATATACCCCCACGGACGCGATGGGCTCTGAGGTTTTTCATCAGCCGCTGTTCCATTTGCTCATCCATATTAAGGATTCGTCCGCCAAATAGCACATACCGTTTATCCGATTCTTGCCGTTCAGCTAATACATAATTCTGCTTTTCACGGATCGTTTCTGGCATAAGATTCAAATGCGCATAGGCGTTAAAGATCATGGCATCTCCGTGATGGCCTGTCATCTCAGCTATCTGGGCAGCGGTGAAACCGGCTGCCAAACGATCTGTGATGCCGTTATGGCGAAACTGGTGCGTTGTCACCACATAGACATTTCCCGTTTCATCCGAAATGTTGTAACGACGGCATATCTTTCGAAAATGGTCGTTGACAGTAAATATTGATGCCACAAAGCAGAGTTTGGTAGAATATGTGGGTTTTCCTTTACGGCAATAACTCTGTCGGTATGAAAACAGCATTCCTTTTTTATCTTCTGGCAGAAACTCCTGGATCTGACGCGCCGTTTCCTGCTGCTCTTTTATTAGTCCTATAAGGTATCCAGCAATTCCTTTGTCCTCCAGGTGAATACTTCGTATGGCTGGTTGCTGCCAACCCCCATTCTGCTTCCATGTGGGAATAAACAAAACATACTGTCCGTTAAACCTTTTTAGACAATCTATCTTCATGCCAAGGATTTCTCCGATACGCGAAGGTATTAGCCTTAGCAACCAATAGACGCACCGAAGATAGAGCGCGATCTCATCGTTCTTAAATGCAGTATCTAATTGAATCGCAATTGATTCTGGAATATACTTTGCATCGTACCTGCGTTGGTGGCGATAAGGGGATACAGAAAATGGATTCTTACTCCTTGCACCATCAATATCATTCATCGTTTCAAAAAATATGCTCAATGATGACCAGATCCCAATGCGGGTCGCTTCTGCAAACTCCGTTTTCTCAAGGTAATGATAGAAGTCGGCCACGGCAAATTCATCGCAACCGCTCAACGGCAAGGTGCCTTTATCAAGTGACCAGAAATCAAAAAATCGGATGAGATCCATCACATACGACTTGACGGTAGATATCTTTTTCCCTCGTATAAGGCTGATGGCGGCAAAGCTCTTTACTGTTTCTCTGTGTAGTGCCGGAATCCTGTCAAAGTACAATGTGAACATACAACTTCTTTCTGCTGGACTGCGGCGCAAATTACTGCACACCCACTTGTTTTCGTGAAAGTGTATATTGGAGCCAAGTTGTTCGACAAAGCAGATATATTCTTTTAACTTTGCTGCACTATAGTTTTCAGCAATGACAGCACTGCTCATATACAACCTTCTTTCTCAATCATATTTACGACGCTTTGGTAGGACTCCAACAGGCGGTATTCTTGTTTGTACTCCAGGTATTCTGAATAATCCGTAATGCTCTCCGACTTATATACCTCTGCCAGCCGGTCTAAAAGTTTCTCCTGTTCCTGTAGAAGACCTTTCCAATATGGAAGATACTGTTTTCCAGTGCATAAGTTGCGGCAATTCACACAATTATAAAGGCTGCATCGGTCCGCGCACGGCCCATCTGCCACCTTCCGAACACAAAATCCAAGTTCCACACGTCGTTGACCAAGGCAAAAATCCGTATACAGGAGCCTACGTTCTTCTTGCATATAATTTTCAAGCTGTTCGCCGGTCATGATTAACTCAAACTTGCTTCTGAAAAATTCAGTATTTAGCTCCGCCAGTTTTTTCTTACGAACTTCAGCATAATATTTCGCCGCCGTGTCGCTGCATAAGTGCCCCAGCCAATAAGCTAATTCAACAGTAGTCGCTCCGTTTTCAATTAACCTAACAGCCAGGGTTTTACGGAATTGTTTAATGGTGAAGTGCCAGAGTTCTCCATTTTCGTCGCATATATCATACTTTCTGATAATCCCACGGATGCATTTGACAAATGGTTGAGAGTCAATAACTGCTCTCTCATACCCATACCTTCTGCTTCGGAAAATATACGATGTCCCCGCTATTTTTCTTTCCTCAGCATCCTCAATGATATGTTGGGAAAGCCTTCCAGCTATATCTTTGGGTATCATGATCCTGTGGTAGTCCCCAGCTCCGCGTCGATGTCTTGCACTTAGTGTTTTATGCGGAATATATTTCAGTTGGCAGACATTAGGGTATCGAGATTCTTCAATGCAGTCTTCTTCAAGAAGGTACACTTCTTTCAATCTCAGTCCTGTATTCATGAATAAATCGTATAGCAGCCTGTATTGACAGGGCATTTCTTCTCGATGCAAGTCCAATTGCTCCACCACTTCTTCCGGAATGATTTCGGTAGGTGTGTTAAACTGGCGAAGATTGTGAAATGTAACAATATCAAACGGATTGGTGCGCGGCCTTGGCGCTCTAATTTGTGTGTCCCGTTCAGTGCTCATGAGGTAACACATGATCCGTTTTAGACCGTTTACGGATTTTGCAATGTAATATTGAGACAATGGCTCCCCATCATTTTTCCGCATTGCTTCAAGGGCTAAAATCAGTGTCCTGATGTGACCTTCCGTTATATCCGCAAAATATATGACCTCCGGCGCAATATCTGCAAGTGTGTTGATTGCCAGCTTACACGCATCAAAAAGAGGCACATAAACTTTCCCTCTTTGTTCAAATAGATAACAGAAATAATATTTCACCTCAGACCGCAGAGAAGGCCGTTTGATGGCTGTGAAATCAAGCCGTTTGAGCCGTAATACATTCCCATACGGCTCATATAACTTCCAAACATCACGGTAAGGTGTCACTTCTGTAGAATTACCTGCAACGAAAAGTTTCCGTTGGATAATACGTTCCTGCTCCACAGCCTTAAGAAGCATTTCCTTGAATGCTGGATCATATAGCGACAGAGAAGACATTTCGTAATGGAACATTGAAAGCAACAATGCACTATGGGATATCTGTTCTCGCTTCTGAGTAATGGCAGAGGCCATCCTCTGCAAATATGTTTCCAGTAAGCGTATGTCTTTAAGCATATACTCTATCGTAGCAACAACCCCTGCACATCTGGATATTTTTGACAAACTGTGTCCCGTAAGCATGGCCTCTCTTGCGGCTTCGCATTGTTCAGCAGTGAGCGGCTTTGCTTTACTCATTTTCCTCACCACCCCTATGCAGCTTTTCCATGACTGACTTTGCTATGATGGGATTATTATGATTCCTGTAATGATCGATAGATGAAAAGCTCCTCCAGCCGAAGCTTTCCATGATAATGCCATCGGTAATATTGTCTTCTGGATGGAGGGACTGATGTTCAAGAAATTCCATAACTTTTGTGCTGCGCCCATTGTGGGTTCGTATTTTCGCCGCATCGAGCCCGGCACGAGTGGCACACCGCTTTAATATCTTTAGGTAATTATGATAAGACATAGGCAGGCCTTGTCTTTTTCCGGAGTTCAGATTTATAAATAAATACTGACTGAGTTTGCCGCTCTCACTCTCGGCATCCGCCCTTTCAGTCTGGATGTACTTGTCTATAACCTCGCAGGTTTTCTTGGGGAGGGCAACAAGCCTGAGTTTATTTTCTCCATTTCTGGCATTAGCTCGTCCCTTTGACCTTGTTGGCTGTACAAGCTGTTCTATGGCATCATAACTGTCAAGCGTAACGCTAAGAACCTCATCGATTCGAAATCCCTCGAAGGTGAGGCGCAACACCGCTTCATCCCGCAGAGTATTGAAGTTTCTACATAGCAATTCTTTTGTTGCTTTGTCGTACCATTTGGTGTAATCACGACTGGACTTAAGCCTGGCAGCATATCCGTCAATCAAATATCTATACTCCCGTGAATAGATTTGTCCATACAGAAAAGAGCAATTCGCCTGTACGGATTTTTTCTTCCAAAGCATCTCTGTCTGTCGCATATCATCCAGCCAGCCATAAAAACCCGTGATGACTGTGACATACTTTGTTAATGTTGAATATCCCACCGATGCCTGTAGTGATAGTACTTTTTCGTCCGCCAAGTTACCAAATACGAGTTCATGTAAGAACTCTCGCACATGGTGATTTGTCGCATTTTCGTATGTGACCTTTCTTGAATCCAACCAGTTCAAAAACGCTACAAGCTTCTTTGCATATTCCTTTCCAGTGCTCGTCTTTCGTATGCTTTTCAGTTCGAGCCATTGGTTGCCAGGGAAAAACGGCATATAATTTTTCGTAATCATATACCGTGTATAATTGGTACTGGCATCCGTCTCGAAACGAAAAACAACTACACGAAATGTTTTTTCTTCCCGCATTATTTTCCTCCTGTTACAATTCACTTGGACTAATCGCCCAAATGCATTATAAAGGTTTCTCTCACAAAACACGATACGGGAGGGACACTCTTACCAGTGTCCCTCCTCTGCATTGTCAATCGTGTGAATCTGTATCGTGTGCACGAGGTTCAGAAAATCCGGTGCCGCAGCGTGCCGACATGGCCGGAGCCACACTGCCCATCTGTCGATAGCGAGCGTCCATACCGTGGCTCTCAAATATCAGCGGCTGGTGGTTGTCCATCTGCGCCCGAAGCGTGGCGGTTTTATCTACCGTCACGTCCATACGCTCGCCACCCTGATCGTTGATGCACAGGACGGTTGGCATACTGTTTCCGCTGCCGCCGGCCTTCAGTGTCGGTGCGACGCCCTCGCGGTAACCGATGCCGCCCGCACTGGCTCCCGCACCGGCAGAGAAGCCCGCCACGAACGTCTGCATTTGCAAATTGGAGGTCGCCATCAACGCCCCCGCCGTATCGCCCAGGTCGATACCCTCGTTCCTTTGGTTGATATGGTACGCCTTGATAAGCCCCATCTGCGCCAATATTACCAAATCGATCATCCGCAGACCGCTCTGCATTTCCAACGCCAACTTCAGCGTTGCAGGCAACTCCTTCCCGCGCTTCCGCGCTCTACGGAGAATGCCCAGGCAGGCTTTCCGGCTCAAATAGTATTTGCGCTGAGGATGGGGCTCCAAGATCTGCCACAAGGAAGATCCTCTTACGACTCTGGGGCACACCCCAGTATTGAGCGTCGAGGACTCGCCAACATAGGGAGACAAAATCTCCCAATATGGCTGCCCCAGAATATCGCCATCCCCAAGGGTGATTTTCAGGAACATGAATTCCTGATACACCAATTCCGAGTGTTTCCTCCAGAACGACCCGGAAGTCATCTCCCTTTTGCTGCCCGCTGGAGAATGCGCCGGGGACATTTTCCCAGCACATGAATCGGGGGCGAACATGGATACCTGTTCGTCCTCGTAAAACATCTGCATCTCGCATCTCCTTTATGATCCTGATTTGTTCCATAAATAGGCCGGAACACTCCCCAGCAAGCCCCGCCCTCGCTCCAGCCACAGACAAGTCCTGACAGGGGCTGCCGCCGCAGATAATGTCCACAGGCGGCAGCTCGTCCCCGCGCAGCTTCGTGATATCCCCGTAGTGCAGCATCCCCGGCAGACGCTCCCGTGTGACGCGGATGGGGAAAGCCTCGATCTCGCTGGCCCACAGGGGCACAACGCCGTTATGGATGGCCGCCAGCGGGAAGCCTCCTATTCCATCGAAAAGACTTCCCATGGTGATAACTCTCATTTTGCTGCGGCCACCACCGTCCGCGCCATACTGACCGCGCTCTGTGCCGTGTAGACCGCCGAGGAGATATTGGCCCGCGTGGTGGTATCCAGTCCGAACGCACCGGCGATACGGGGGATCTCTCCGGCAGAGAGCATCAACCCCAGGCCCAGCAGCGCGTGATCCTTAAACACCATCAAGCCAGCTACAAGGATGGTGGCCTGCAAAAAAGCCGTGAGACACAGTCCCACGACCTGCTTGCACCACTGTATGAATCCGTCGCCATAGCCGCGCGGTACAGAGAACATATACAGACTGCCCACCGCGACCTGAATGAGTAAAATACCGCCGCGCTTAAGGTTGGCGAAGAAGACCTTTATGACCGCATAGGCCATCAGCGCAAGGCAGAAGATGACCATAAGTCCGCTGGTCACCGGGCCAAAGCCCCGCAAAATGATTTGTCCGGAAGATGTCAGGCTCTCCACGGCGTTGAAATCCTCCAGCGCCGCTTTTGCCGCGTCTCCGATGCTGGTCGTCCCAAAGCCGGTGATGCCTGCCGTCAGGTCGGCCTGCAGCGATACCGCCAGCTCATACAAGCGCACCGGCACCTGCGTAAAAAGGGAGACCGCCAGAAAACCTTTCATGGCATTCAAAGCCGTTTCCTTAACATTGCCGCGGCCACCGGAATATTCCACGCCGCACTCGAAGCAGGCTACCACCAGCCCTATGGCAAACAGCGCCCAGCCCAGATAGGAGAAAAACAACACCACGCTCTGTACCCAGCTCATGGCGAAGAGCTCGGCGCCCATGTTTCCCATCTCCGAAAAGAAATTGCCGAGAAAGCCCACGATCTGACCGTAGAACCAGTCCACGATCTGACCCAGCACCGTATCGGCTACAAAGTCCCAAATAAAAATAAGCTCTCACCTCCATAAACGCAGGAAGCACTCTGCCGTCAGCAGAGTGCTTCCTGTTATCGTATTATGTTGCAGGTCACAGCTCCATCTTAAAGCCGTAGTCCTGCGCCCTGTCCTGTTCCACATCCTGTGCCACGTCATCCTCCTGCCGCTGCACCTTCGCCAAGACCATCAGCTGTCCAAGCCGGGAGGAAAATGCAGAGATGATCGCAGCCTTACGGCTCTCGTCCACATACTCGCCGGCCTGATCCAAGATGTCCCGGATATCCTGCTCAATGCCCCTCAGCCTATCAAAGTCGATCCAGCCGAAGGAGGTCACCAGCTTGAGCTGTTCATGGTGCGTTTTTTTGAATGGTTTACACTCAATGGCACGGGCGGAGAGGATCTGAGGTGTCAGCTTATCGTACCCCAAGGAGGAGCCGCTATCGAAGATAGGTGCGGTGCCCAACCATTCCAGTGTATCTGCACTGCGGAGTAGTCCGAAGTTGTTCTGATGCCTGTCCTCGTTGGCGATAAGGTAGTCCAGCACGATCATCTGATCCACCGCGTGTTCCATACCCTCCACACCAAACGCCTCGCAGCAGTTCAGATAGTGGCGGTAGACCGATGTGTTGTTGTCTTTCCTCATGGACTGCATCACGCGCCACGCGCTGACAAGCTCCGTGTCCGGCGTAACGAAATCCTCACAGACGCTGTAAGGGACGCCGTCATCCCAGAGCAGTGTATAGGGGACGTGGGGAATGCCCAGTTTCTCCGCCACCAGTGATGCGATTACCTCGTTGAACGGCTGCTGCATAAAGGGGTTACTACCTGCCTTCAGTAGACACCGTTTTCCGTCTATGATCTTCCACCGTTTTTTCAGGTAGCCATCAGACGTATTATCCGGGGAGCTGAAATCAAAACCTACCGTTTCTTTGGCTTTGCCTAAGAGTACATCACCGATGTCCTCCGAGAAGGGATTTTCAAAGAAGTTGATGCGCTCCCACCGGAGGTCGCTGCCCCAGGGCCTGACCCAGTACTGGTCTGAGAGGCTCAGGCCAAAGCAGCGTGTCAGCAACACCTGCGTATTGGGCAGATTCAGTGTTTCCAGTGCCTTTCGCACACCGGAACGGCTGGCGGGAATGCAGCGGTCGATCCACCATGCATTGAGCGCGGCACGATCCACACCGTCCCGCCTTGAGGCTGTTGCCACAGGAAGATGCTCCGAACGATACACCGCGTCGATCCGCTGGATAGAACTTGTCACCTCATCCAGCTCCATATCGAGGACTGCGATGTTCTTGTGCATCAGCGTATACTGCATCGTGCCACCTCTTTTCTCAGTCATTTCCATGCTATTTTACCACGCTTTCTGCAAAAAGCCAACCGAAAAATGTTCAGACATCGCGGTCACACACCCACGATGTCCCAGATGTACAGCGGTGCGGTCAGGGTAAAAACCAGACACGCGAACAGAATAGCCGGTGCAGTCCATTCAAACTGACTCGTCTTTCGATAGTCAAAATATTCAGTCCCCAGCTTCACAAAGAAGAAAATGGCGAGGATCATATCGATGGCCGGGAACACCACATTGTTGACGACGGTCTTGATCTGCCCTGATGCCGCCGCCCATGTGCTCTCCACTGCACCGGCCACATCGCCGCTGCCTGTGGCGTAGGCCGCCACGGAAAACAGCCAGCAGAGCAGCGCCGCTGCGCCGCAGACCATTACCGCACGTTTCACATATTTCATAGCGTTCTCCTTCACATTGTCATTTCGCCCATGGCGGGTGCGTTCTGGCTCTGCCGCAGCTCGGCCAGCTTCTCCGCCGCCCAGTCGGGGATGCACTCGTCGCGGATGATGCCCACGAACTCGGAGCGATTCCATCTCGTTGTCTCACCGTCGCCCAAACAGGTACAGAACACCGACCGGCCTCGAGCGTGAGGGCGGCAGCCGAAGCCACCGGAAGCCAGCCACAATTGGTTCTCCGGCTGCCAGCAGGATTCCCGCAGCGTGTCCGGTGACAGCACCAGCACGCGACCGGTGAAATCCTGTTCACCGGAATTGGGTTCGCAATGCTCCGCGCCGAACAGATGCAGCCTTGCCAGCTCCGTTCGGTAGTCACTGACGAACCCGTCCAGCACAACGGGATGACTGCCAATGAGGAAGGTATGGCGGTGTCCACCGTCCTCGGGCACGAAGATGGTTCTGCTCCATCTCTTATTGGTCTCATGGTAGCGTCCGTCATAGGCGTGCAGCTGCAAGGTGTTGGCCAGCACATACCCTACACGCCTATAGCCGTACTGGTCAATAACGCTTTTGGCGCAGCCGTCCTTGAGATGCATTCCGTCAAAGTCCCGATGGATCGCCAGCTCTATCGCCCCGGCACAGGCACAGTTGGTGCGAAAATTGGCACGCCACAGCTCCAGCTCGCCCCTGTCCCTTGCCTCCTTCGCCGTGTAGGGGTACATTGCCTCATTTGGCAGCATAGACCACATCTCCCTCCTCCAGATAGCATTCCAGCAAGGCCGGGCAGCAGCCGCTATCCAGCAGCAGCTTCCGGATCGGCGCAGGCACGGCATCGAGGTCGAATTCCCTCACGTCCGAATCGCAGTCCTTACAGCAGGGCATACGACAGGCGTCCAGCAGGGCAGACACAAGCTGCGATGCCGCGTCAAACAGTCCGGCCAGTGCGTCTGCCGTCTGTACCGCTGTCATCTCACGCGGCATAAGCAGCAGAAGGCTATGCGTCATCTGGGCAGACAGATCTACGCCCGCCATGCCGCATTCTGCCAGCTCGCTGCCGGGGATGGTCAGGCCGGTCTTGTCCAGTGTCATTTCGTTCTTCATGATAGATCCTCCTCAAGTTCTCAAAGGTCGTTCCGGGATATGCACCAGCCGGCATATCTTCCCATTGCTGCTGTAATCTCCGAATATCGTCATCTGCGATGCAAAAGCACGGGGGTCATAGTTGGTCATGATGTATTCCCGATATATGTCATTTTTCTTCTTGGATTGGCTGTTGGGACGCTCCACCTCATAGATGAAAAAGTCCTCGTAGAGCCTGCGAATATAGTCGCAGTTGTTATAGGACACCATGGCGAAGCCCCTGTGCTGCGCCAGTACGTCATGGAGCCGTTGATGGTCACTGCGGGGAAACTCCACCGCGTAACGCTCCGCCTCATAATAGGGCGGGTCACAATAGACCGTGGTCTGCGGATCATTATGGGTGGTGATGATGCTCTCGAAATCCTTATTCTCCAGCGCTACATCCTTCAGGCGGTGAGAACACTCCCAAATATCCCGAAAGAATCGCTGTATATCGCAGGAGCTCACACCATAGCTGTCGCCGTTGCCGTTATAGCTGTATCGCTGCAACTTGTAGATAGCGGCGGCGCGGCGCACATCCGACAGCTCCGCACGGCTTTGCAGCAGCCGCTTGACCTCCTCCGCCTCCGGCGGTGGGAACATCTGCTCTGCCAGCTGCAGCTCCTCATCCAGATACAGCTGTGTGAAGTCCTCGCCCTGCAGCTGTCTGCGCAGCACATCAAACTCATCACGGGCATTGATAGGGAGAAAGCTCAGTTCTTTCGTCAGGGCCATAGGGCGGTGCTTGACGCAGAAAAGCAGGTTATACAGGTCGTGGTTCAGGTCGTTATATATTTGCAGGCACCCCTTCGGCACGGCGGTATTCAGCGTGATGATACCGCTGCCGCCAAACACATCCACCAGTGTTTTATAGTGGATGGGCAGGAGCATCTGTATGGCCCACATAAGCTGTCCCTTACCGCCCATCCAAGGCATGAGCTTTATCAGGCTGTCACGCATCAAATTTCTCCAATGCACGCTCCAGTCCGGAGATAGCCGCGTCCAGTCCGCTGCGCATTTTCTGCAAGCCACGGATGGTATCATAGACCTCCGCCGCCGTTTCTGCGAAGTAGTAGCCCCGCTGGTCTGCCGCGATGGGTACGGTGTCCTGCCGCAGACGGTTGACGCGCCGCCGCAGCTCGTTCCTGCTGATGCCCAGCACACGCTCCAATTCCCGGCTGCTGATCACATTTCTGCGCCCCTTAAATCCATTTTCCAGATACAGGGCGACGGTTTCCTTCGTCATTCTTGCACTCCCTTCCGGTGACCGTTCACCGAAAAGGACGCAAAAGAGGGATCGCCGTCCCTTTTCGGAAAGCGGTCCCATTGTTGTTAAATTTTACTGCATGGTCATGTCCACGCCTTGCCGCGGTACTTGCAGCGGCTGTCCGTCTGGGCGGCAGATATAGCCATAGTCACTGAAAAGCCCCTGATCTCGCCACAACAGGTCTGCGCCGTAGGCCTCCATGTTCAGATGCCGCGTCAGCAGGTCACGATCCGGATCGCTCACGATGACGGAGAGCTCCTCCCTCGCCAATTCCTCCAGAGAATGGATCCCCGGCTCAAGGGCATATTCGCTCAGATGCTCTGCCAGTGCAAGCGCATCGTCCAGGCTTCTGATGTCCAGCTGACCGGCCACAGCCTTGAACTTTATCAGTTCGTTATTTCTGTCCAGTTCCTCCAGGCACTGTGCAAATCGGTTGATCTGCTCCATGCCGTCATAGGCCATATCCGTGAAGAGCCACATCTCCGGCATGGCGGCGTCGCACTCCTCCAGCCGCACCTCCCGCCAGCTGTCCACCTCCAGGCAATCCAGCACGGCGTCCAGCTCCGCCTGCTTTGCGGGTAGGTACAACTTTACAGCACGGATGTCGCTGACGCAGAGGAAATAGATCATATACGGCGGCTTCCGTGGCGGCCTACCCAAGTTGGGAGGAGCCTGCCGCAGCTCGGACTCCTGCATCACATAGCCGTGGGGCGTAAGTACGCCGCCCTCACCCTCACGCATCGATCTGCCGATCTTCTCGTAGTCCAGCATTTCCAATACGCTGTCCGGCACGGTTGCCAAATCCGGGAGAAAATCGTTCTCCACGTAGAACTGTCCCAGCGCGGCATCGTCCGTGATCCCCGGCACCACATGGCAGCAATCCACGCTGTATGCCAGATCCAGTACCCGCCGGAGCGTCAGCTCACCGCCGTTGTTCTGATACAGATTGTTAAGCTCCATCTGCACCAGACCCTCGAAAGCCACGGCATCCACATCACCGAATGTACGGAGCTTCTCTGCCAGTGCGTTGAACTGGTATAAATCGTACCCATCAAGATGTGGGGCGAGAAATTCATATCGGCCCATGTCCTCCACCTGCCAATAGGGTTCCTGTCCCTCTGACAGACGCAGTCTGTCCATGGCATCCACCATTTCCCATGGCGTGGCGGGCAGCTCCAGCTCTGCGTGATTGCTGTTGTCGGGATTGCCCATGTATATGGAGATGATCTTTTTATCCAAGCTCCATCCCCCCACGGCGCTGTACGATGTCCTCACAGTTGTCCGGGTCTGCACCGGGTACATCCCAGCCGCACATGCTGCCGATCTTCATAGCCTCCTCCTGTGCAGGCGTCACGCCCCTCTTTCTGTTCTGCTCATCCGCGATACGGCGGTTCTCGCGGACGTCACCGGTAGACCAATCGCTGGGGTAGTACCCGCTTTCGCCGCGTTTGATGCAGATAAGCTGTCCCGTGCCCGGCAGCAGCGTGAAGCACATCTCCGGCAGCTTTTCGAAGTGGGCGCGGAAGCGCTCCTGCTCCGTCTGGATGCTCCAGTCCTCATCCTGCCACAGATGCACATACAGCTCGCTGCCGTGTCCAACGGCAATCTCATGCTGCTCGAAGCCCTCGCCCCAGCCGTCCGACGCCTGTCCTTCAATATACTCCTTCAGCGTGGTCAGCTCTGCCGCCGACAACTCGCCGCTGATCTGACATTCCGCGATACCCCACAGCTTGCCGTTTCGCCGCTCCACGTCGAAGGTGACGGAACGCACCTTATCGTTCAAACTGTCCGCCGCGTCATACCAGTGCATGATGCCGCGGTTGACCTCCTCCGGCATCCGATACTTCACCAGTGCGCTGCGGATATGATCCTCATATGCGGTCAGGTCGTGTCCGGTCAGCAACTCCGGTTCTTCCTGCATATTGCCATACACATCCGGCTCATAAAGCTCGGCGGTAAGCGGCATATACAACTTCGTCATGCTGAGCTCGGGCGGTAAAACGGTAAAGCTGTCCACGCCGGGAATGAGCGCCAGCGTCCGCCCGTTGTCCCACTTCATATGAAACTGCCCGGCGTCGTCGATATAGTCCAGTTTCCCCGTCGTGCCAGCCTCCACCGGTGCGTACGGATCCTGCATGGAGTCCAGCCGGATGCGTGTACCCACAGGGTACTGCTTCCGCAGGAACGCCAACATCTCCCGATTTACGTTCATACTAAATTCCTCCCATCGTCTGTGTGTAGTCTTCCAGCTCACAGGGGTTTTCCTCACCAAGAAAGTCAAACAGGATGTCATCTGCTGCCTTGCGGATAGCGGGATCGTCTGTCAAGACTTCATAGCGAAACCCTGTGGTGTCCCGATAGGGCAGCTCCTCCCGGATGCAGTCCAGGAAGGCGTCTGCATCGTCATAGAGAATGTCATCGTCTCCCACGAAGGTCACTTTGCCTATAAGGTTCATAGCTATCTCGCCTCCGTTCTCTCGCAGCACACCACATATCGCTGCCGCCCACCCGAAGCGTAGGGATGGCAGGTCAGAAGCGTCAGCAGGTCGCGCCCCTGCTGTATCTTGATCTTATCTACCTCATGGGGCTGGATGATCTGGATGTCGGTCACCGTATATGTCAGCGTTTCCCACAGATTCGTCAGCGTAACGGTATCGCCAACCTGTAAGCGGTCGATATACCGGAAGTAATCCGCACCGCGCCAGCCCCGGTGTCCGGCAATGACGCAGTTGGTGTTATCCCCACCGATGGGCGCGGAGGTGTTGCCCAGCACCGTCGCGCCTGCGGCGAGGTGGTCGTCTAATGCCCCCAGATAGACCGGCATGGTCAACTCCATAGCAGGTATCTCCAACACGCCAAGGATTTCGTCCTCGATGCCATAGGCGGTCAGGTCAGCGGCGGGTTCTTCGCAAGCTTCGAGGTCAACGAGGTTGCACTGCTTTTCCGTGCAAATCTGGCGGTTATACTCCTGCAAGGCCGCCAGCAGTTCGGGGTACCGCTGCTCCGACTCGTCGTGGTCGGTCAAGAACTCCTGAGCGGCAGTTGCGGCGTTGCTCTGGAGCCTATGTCCTGTGAACATCGGCCACAGCATGACGCAGATGCCCGCCACCGCCAGCAGTGCTGCCAGTACAAGGGATGTCTTACGCATGGCGCGCCCTCCTTACCAAGAAGTACCCGCCGCCAACCACTGCCACTACGCCAAGGCCGATACCCAAGCCGGTGAGGTAGTGCTGTGTCCACGAGGAAGCCACGGGCCTTTCTTCTGCGGCAGATGATTCCTGTTCAGGGGTGTAAGGAACACGGTGCCCTCGAACTAAAAGCCGGTGGGTGTTGACACCGAAGGGGGTACAGGTCACCAGCGTTACATAGTCCTTACCGTCCTCGATTTGCAGCAGACTCGTGTCCGTGGGCAGCACCGTGTGGATGCTATCCACTTCGTAGGCCAGTGTGTCGCCCAAAACGCGAACATAAAAGACGTCGCCTTTTTCGAGTTGGTCAATGTCCGAAAATAGCTTGGACGAGGCCAGTCCACTGTGGGCAGACAGCACGGCGTGAGTACTGCTGCCGCCCACTGGCAGAGATGTACCTACTACATGGCCGACCGCTCGCTCCAACGTTTCGGCTCCTGTTCCGTGCTGTACAGGCAGGTACACATTGATTTTGGGAATGTCAACATAGCACATGACACCGCCCACTGTGAGCTGGTCTGCGTAGGCCAAGGGAGGGGCGGATGCCCCTCCCTCAGAAATGGTCGCATTGGCCAACATGGCGTTGTACTGCTCTGCGGCTTCAC
>ERZ1106954.1725-NODE-1725-length-16018-cov-3.695859_pt1 | contig 16018 bp, 17 predicted proteins | sample MGYA00403678_ERZ1106954 | MGnify/ENA primary metagenome ERZ1106954 (study PRJEB35170, sample SAMEA104062445) | human gut metagenome | biome: human gut; feature: human-associated habitat; material: faeces | place: Denmark | collected 2012-08-20 ... | reverse complement strand
TCTGAAGCGGAGATCCGCGGCCACCGGAAGACCTATGTCGGCGCGATGCCGGGGCGCATCATCGCCGGCATTCAGCAGGCCGGCTCCCGGAATCCCGTGCTCGTGCTCGACGAGATCGATAAGCTCGGCTCGGATTACCGGGGCGACCCGTCCGCCGCACTGCTCGAAGCGCTTGACGGCGAGCAGAACGGATCCTTCCGCGATCATTTTCTGGAGATCCCGTTCGACCTCTCCGAGGTCTTGTTCATCACGACGGCCAACACCGCCGACACCATCCCCCGCGCCCTGCTCGACCGTATGGAGGTCATTTCCCTCGGCAGCTATACCGACGAGGAAAAGCTCCAGATCGCCAAGCAGCATCTGCTGCCGAAGCAGCGGACGAAGCACGGCCTTTCCGGAAACCAGCTGCGTGTTTCGGACGATGCCATCCGCGAGATCATAGCGCTCTATACCCGCGAGTCGGGCGTGCGCATGCTCGAGCGCGAGCTGGCCGCGCTCTGCCGGAAGGCGGCCCGCGGCATTGCCTCCGGGGAGAGAAGGTCTCTGCGGCTGCGCGCGGGCGAGCTCGAGCCGTGGCTCGGCCCCGTCAAATTCAAGCCGGAGGTCAACTTCTCGACCGATTCCGTAGGTCTTGTTCACGGCCTTGCGTGGACGAGCGTCGGCGGCGAGGTGCTCGATGTGGAGTGCTCTGTCGTGCCGGGCAGCGGAAAGCTTGAGCTCACCGGCAATCTCGGCGATGTGATGAAGGAATCGTGCCAGGCGGCGGTAACGTACATCCGCAGCCGCACTTCCGAGCTCGGCATTGATCCGGCTTTCCATAAGAATACCGATATTCATCTGCATTTCCCGGAAGGCGCCGTGCCGAAGGACGGCCCGAGTGCCGGCGCCGCGATCTGCTTGTGCGTCGTTTCCGCGCTTACGAACCGTCCGGTCCGCGCCGATATCGCCATGACCGGTGAGATCACGCTGCGCGGCCGCGTGCTGCCGATCGGCGGCATTCAGGAAAAGACGATGGCAGCGCTCCGCGCCGGGATCCATGAGGTGCTTCTGCCGGAGGACAACGTGAGCGATCTTGCCGAGATGGATCCGAACGTGCGCAACGCCGTGAACTTTACGGCGGTTTCCCACATGGATCAGGTGCTGAAAAAGGCGCTCCGCCCGGCGGAGGAGAAGGTGGCGGAATGAATACACAGAAAGTAGATTTCATAAAATCCGCCGCGAACAAAAAGGCGTTTCTGCGCGACGGCCGCCATGCCGTCGCGTTCGCCGGGCGTTCCAACGTCGGCAAATCTTCGGTCATCAACAGTCTGCTCAACCGGAAAAACTACGCCCGTGTCGGCGCGACGCCGGGAAAGACGGTGCAGGTCAACTATTTCCTTGTGGACGGGACATATTTCATCGACCTTCCCGGCTACGGCTACGCCCGCGTTTCCGGCGACGAGCGCCGCCGCTGGGGCGCGCTCATGGAAGATTTCTTTCAGGAACCGAACCTCTTTACCATGGGTGTCCTGATCGTCGATTCCCGCCATGCGCCCACGGCGGACGATGTGACGATGGCGGAGTATTTCTTCGATGCCGGCCGGCCGTTCGTCGTTGTGGCAAACAAGTGCGACAAGCTGAAAAAAAGTGAGATCGAGCCAAATCTCGAGCGTATACGGGACGTGCTGGGGCTGGACGACGATTTTCCGCTGCTTCTCTATTCCTGCACAGCAAAGGTCGGCCGCCGTGAACTGCTCGGATTCATCGAAAACAATATTTAGTGTTGTATTCTGCCAAATTTTTTGGTAGTATTAACTTATCTATGAGTGACTTTGTAAATATCTGGAAGAATTTGGACTGGACGGTTCCGGTGCAGATCGTGATGAACATTCTCCCGTCGCTTCTGTGCATCACGCTGCATGAGCTGAGCCACGGGTATGTGGCTTATCGGCTTGGCGACACGACGGCGAAAGACGCCGGGCGGCTGACGCTCAACCCCATAAAGCACATCGATATTATGGGCCTGCTTATGATGGTCGTGTTTCGCTTCGGCTGGGCAAAGCCGGTTCCGGTCAATATGTACCGCTTTAAAAACCCGAAAAAGGGTATGGCGGTAACGGCGCTGGCGGGCCCGGCGTGCAACTTCCTGCTTGCGGGAGTGTTTCTGTTTCTGTACGGGCTGCTCTTTTACCCGCTGTATACCGGCGGCGCGGTCGCCGAAACGATCCTCCAGCTTATTTACACAACGGCGTATCTCAGCCTGTCGCTTGCCGTATTCAACCTCATCCCCATTCCGCCGCTTGACGGGAGCAAGGTGCTTTTCTCCTTTATTCCGGATGAGAGCTATTTCAAGCTCATGCGCTACGAGCGTTATGGCATGATATTGCTCCTCGTACTGGTCTCCACAAAGATCCTCGGCGGGCCGCTCTCCACGGCAACATCCTGGCTCTTTGATAAACTTCTCGTCTTTGCCGAATTCGGCTTTCGGCTTGTGACGCATTTCGTGTAAAGGCATACGGTATACCCATGATCCAAGAACCGAGCTATCATCTGGAAGGCGTCGTGCATGCGCGCGACGAGCTGGAGGATTTTACCGGCCCGCTCGACCTCATACTGATGCTGCTCGCCAAGGATAAGATCGAAATACGCGATATCCAGATCTCCCAGCTGCTTGACCAGTATCTGGCCTATCTTCAGAAGATGCAGGAGATGGATCTGGAAATCGCGAGCGAGTTTGTCCAGATGGCGTCGCACCTCATGTACATCAAAACCAAAATGCTCCTGACGGAGGAGAAAGAGCCGACGGAACTCGAAGTGCTCGTCTCAGCGCTCGAGCAGCTCAAAAACCGCGATGCGATCGCCGCCGTGCGGGAGATCGCCCCGGAGATCGGACAGCTTGCCGAGGTGGGCATGAAAATGCAGACCCGCGGCCCGCTTCCGCTGCCGGAGCGTCCGTATGACTACCGCCATACGCCGGCGGAACTGCTCAGCGCGCTCGCGCAGATCCTGCTCCGCGGCACCGGCGAATCGGCTCCGGAGGAAAATGAAACGCTGCGCCGCGCTGCGCCGAAGCCGATCATATTCAGCGTTCGGGAAAAGAGCGAACAGCTGCTCGGCCTTCTCCGGAAAAACGGGCATATGTCGCTTGGCTCCATGTTCGGCATCTGCAAAAGCCGCAGCGAGCTGGTTGCAACGTTTCTGTCCGTGCTGGAGCTCTGCTCCGACGGGCATATCCGCGTCAGCGGAGAAAAAGGAAAATACGATGTGAGCCGTGCGCTCACGGATACGGAAGAATAAATGGTAGGAATCAATGAGATCCGCCCGGCGCTGGAAGCGATCCTCTTCGCCGCCGGGGACAGCGTGGAAACGGAACGCATTGCCAAGGTCCTCGGCGCGGAGCCGTGGGACGTCCGGCAGGCAGCGGAACAGCTTGCCAGAGAATATGAGGAAAACGGCCGCGGTTTTCGTCTGGCAAGAATGGAAAACCGGCTGCAGCTCGTTACGGCGGGCGAATACAGCGACGTGGTCAGCCGCACGCTCGAAAAGCGCGCGCAGCCGAAGCTCTCGCCGACGGCGCTGGAGGTTTTGGCGATCGTCGCGTACTATCAGCCCGTGACACGCTCTTACATAGAGCAGCTTCGCGGCACGGACAGCTCCTATACCGTCGCGCTCCTCTCCGAACGTGGGCTGATCGCTCCCTGCGGACGTCTGGAGGCACCGGGACGGCCGGTTCTCTTCGGGACGACCGATCAGTTTCTCCGCGTTGTCGGCATTTCCTCTATCGAGGAGCTGCCGCCGCTGCCGAATGTCGCCACGGGCGAGGGAATACAGGAACTCCAGGCCGCCATTGACGCGGCAAGCGATAAAGACGAACAGCTCAAAATCACGGAGATCGAATGACTCCGGACGAGGTGATGTGATTGGTTGGATGGATCATACTGGCGGTACTGGCGATTTTGATCCTGCTTGTGTTTTTCCTGCCGTACGGCGTGGACGTCGGCTATGCGGATGAGGTGCTGCGCGTGGGGATCAAGGCCGGGCCGCTGCGCATCTGGCTGCTGCCGAAAAAGCCGCTCACGGAAAAGCAGCGGCTGAAAGCCGAGGCAAAAAAAGCCAAAAAGGAAGCGCGCCGCGCTGCCAAGGCCGCAAAGAAGGCCGCCGCTGCCAAGGAAAAGGAGATCAACGACAGCGTGACCGTCAAGCCGAAGCCCAAGCTCGACTTTGACACCATCGTTGCCCTGCTCCGGATGGGCTCGCATGCGATTCGCCGCTTTTTCCGCAGCTTCACCGTGAACTTCTTCCAGCTGCATTATACCGTCGCCTGCCGGGACCCCTATGATACGGCGATCCAGTACGGCATGGCGTGCGCTGCGGCGGAGACGCTCCCGGCGCTGGCGGGAAAGAAGATCCGTGTTCTCCGGCGTGATATCGAGATCGGCGCGGACTATACATCGGAAGAGCCGACGGTCTCTGCGCGCATCGTTCTCTCGCTGCAGCTGTTCCGGCTGGTGCATCTGGCCGTGGCGCTCGGCGTGGAGTTCTTGAAATGGAAAATAAACAGCCGTCCGGAGGATAAACCTGCCGCGGCGACGAATGAAAGGAAAGACGACAATGGAAGAGAATAAGATCAACGCTCTCATGGACATGACGGTCAGTAAGATCCGGCAGCTGGTTGACGCAGACACCATTATCGGCAAACCCATCAGCACGCCCGACGGCATTACCGTCATTCCGGTCTCGCGCATGAGCTTCGGCATCGGCACCGGCGGCACGACCGGCAGCAAGGGTATTTCCTTTACCGGCGGCAACGGCGCGGGTGTCAAGGTTGAGCCTGTCGGCTTCTTTGTCATCAAGGACGGCACCTGCCGCATGATCAGCGTTTCCTCCAATCCGCTTTCGACGATGGACCGCGTTGTGGAGATGATGCCCGATGTGCTCGACCGCATCGACAACATCGTAAATAAGAAGAACAAGGAATAATTTCCCCGGCATACCGGTCATACTAAGCACCGCCCGAATCAATCCATGGGTGGTGCTTATTTATGAAGAAAACGGTAATTCTGGCTCTGGCAGCGGCGATCCTGTTCTCCGCCTCCGCTCCGGCGTTATTCTCGCCGCCCGGCACTTCGGCGGAAGCGATGATCGTGCTCCACGCAGGATCCGGCGCGGTACTTGCAGAGAAAAACGCCGATACGCCGATGCTCATTGCGAGTACAACAAAACTTATGACGGCGCTTACCGCACTCGATCTCGCCTCGCCGGAACACCGCGTTACGGTGCAGAGCGAGTGGACAACGGTAGAGGGCTCGTCCATGTACCTTCATGCCGGGGAGAGCTATACGCTCCGCGAGCTTTTAGAGGGGCTGCTGCTCGCCTCCGGCAACGACGCCGCGCTTGCTATTGCCGGTTCGCTCGGCGGCGATGCATTCATTGAGCAGATGAACCGCAAAGCGGAGGAACTTGGCCTTGCCGTTTCGCATTTTGCCAATCCGCACGGGCTTGATGCCGACGGACACCGTGCCTCCGCGCACGATCTCGGCCTCATTATGGCGGCGGCGCTTCAAAACGACGTGCTCGCAGAGATACTCTCCATGCGCAGCAGCTGTATCCACGGTGTAACGTATGTGAACCACAACAAGCTGCTCTGGAGCTGCCGCGGCGTGAACGGCGGCAAGACCGGGTACACCAAAGCCGCGGGCCGATGCCTCGTCACGAGCTGTGAGCGCGACGGTATGCAGCTCATCTGCGTAACGCTTTCCGACCCGAATGACTGGAAGGATCATGCCGCGCTCTACGACTGGGCGTTTGATGCCTACGCGGAGTTCAAGCTACCGGAAGGAAAACCGGTGGAGTATGTACCGGTCATTGGCGGTCCGGAAGCGGAAAGCGCTGCCGTGCTCGACCGCAGCGTCTGCCTGTGCCTTCCGAAGAACGCGGAAGTTGAGCTTACCGTCCGTCTGCCGCATTTTATTTTTGCGCCGGTTCCGGCGGGAGCCGCAGCGGGCGAACTTATTATTTGGGCAGATGGAGAGGCCGTGTGTACGGCGGCGCTCCGATGGGCCGGGGAGAAAAACGCGCGTGAATCGTTGTTTTCCGGCATATACCCGGCATAACCGATCAGCAAAGGAAGAAAGAGAATGAGACTTCAAAAATACATTGCCGCGGCGGGCGTTTGCTCCCGCCGCGAGGCGGAGGAATATATCCGGCAGGGGAGAGTCACGGTCAACGGCGTGACCGCCTCTCTCGGATCGGGCGCAGAAGAAGGCGACGTTGTCATATTGAACGGCAAGCGTCTTTCGCTGCCGGAGGAGCATACATATGTTCTTCTCCACAAGCCCCGCGGATACGTTACAACGCTGCGCGACACGCACGGCCGCCCAACGGTCGCCGAGCTTGTGCAGGACGCCGGTGTGCGCCTTTTCCCGGTCGGACGGCTCGACTGCATGTCGGAAGGACTGCTGCTCTTCACCGATGACGGCGAGATGGCGAACCGTCTGGCGCATCCGTCGCACGGCGTGAGCAAAACATACCGCGTATGGGTGAGCGGCCCGGACGCGGCGGAAGCCGCCGGAGCGCTGCGCCGCCCGATCGTATATGAGGGGGTGCGGTACCGCGCAGCGGAGGTGCGCGTTCTTCGCTCCACGGAGGATCGGGCGCTTATCGATGTCACGATCCGCGAGGGGAAAAACCGCGAGGTGCGAAACATGTGCGCCGCCGCGGGGCTCAAGGTGCAGCGGCTTCTCCGCATCCGGCAGGGGGAGATTTCCCTCGGCGATCTGCCCGCCGGACAGTGGCGGTATTTGACGGCAAAAGAGCTGGAATACTTGCAAAGTCTGCGCTGATGGCTTCTTTTTGCAGGATTTGTCAACATGAATTGCAAAATTAGCTTGCATTTGCAGGAAAATAGGTCTAAAATGAAACTCCCGGATATCATCCGGGAGATTTTTTGTAAAGGAATTATGAGGGGCCTGCCATGGAACGCGATATTCTGGCGCTTATCAATAAAGAGAATCATAAATTTTCCAAGGGCCAGCGGATGATCTGCCGGTACATTTCGGAAAACTACGACAAAGCCGCCTTTATGACGGCGGGAAAGCTCGGGCAGACGGTCGGCGTTTCGGAATCGACGGTCGTCCGCTTTGCTACGGAGCTTGGGTATGATGGGTACCCGGGGATGCGGCGCGCCATGCAGGAGATGATCCGCAACCGTCTTACGGCGGTGCAGCGCATTGAGGTCGCTAAGGAACAGATCGACCGCGGCAACATTCTCGACGCCGTGCTCTCCGCGGATATGGACAAGCTCCGCAGCACGATCGACGAGGTGAGCAAAGAAGACTTCAACCGCGCGGTCGATGCGATCCTCAAGGCCGAGACCGTTTACATCGTCGGCATGCGCTCGTCCACATCGCTTGCGAGCTTTCTCGGATTTTATCTCAATCTTCTGCTCGACAATGTGCGGCTGATCCATGATACGTCCGTGAGCGAGGTCTATGAGCAGGTATTCCGCATCCATGAAGGGGACGTTTTTCTCGGCATAAGCTTCCCGCGCTATTCCTCGCGCACGATCAAGGCAATGCAGTTTGCCAAATCCACCGGCGCAACGGCGATCGGCATTACGGACGGCCAGTCCTCGCCGTTTGTCGGCGTGGCGGATATCAATCTTTTTGCCAAGAGCGATATGGTTTCGTTCCTGGATTCGCTTGTAGCGCCGATGAGTCTCATCAATGCGCTCATTGTTGCCATCGGCTACCAGCGTCCCGACAACCTATCCGATACGTTCCGGAAGCTCGAAGGGATCTGGAGCGAATATGAGGTATACGAAAATCTCAATGACTGATGTGATAATTGCCGGCGCCGGCGCCGCCGGGCTTATGACGGCGATCACGGCGGCACGGCGCGGACTTTCGGTAACGGTCCTCGAGCCGAACGGAAAAACGGGGAAGAAGCTACGCATCACCGGAAAGGGCCGGTGCAATGTTACAAACGACAGCGCGCCGCAGGAATTTCTGCAGAAGGTGTGCACCAATGCGCGCTTCCTCAAAAGCTCGCTGTACGCCTTTCCGCCGGAGACCGTGAAGGATTTTTTTGAAGAGGCGGGCGTGCCGCTCAAAACCGAGCGCGGCGAGCGCGTGTTTCCCGTTTCCGATAACGCCAACGACATTGCCGATACGCTGGAACGCATGGCAAAAAGCGCCGGCGTTCGCTTTGTCCGGGAACGTCTTGCTGACATCCGGACAGAGAGCGGACACGTTTCCGCAGCGGTAACAGACCGCGATGAATATCCCTGCCGGGCTGTCGTTTTATGCACCGGCGGCTTATCGTATCCCGCGACCGGCTCCACCGGCGACGGTTACCGCATTGCCTCGAAGCTGGGCCACACCATCGTTCCGACGCGCGCGTCGCTCGTGCCGTTGGAGGCGGAGGCGGACTGCGCCCGGATGCAGGGGCTTTCTCTGCGGAACGTCGGAGTGACGCTTTTCTCCGGCGATAAGGTCCTGTACCGGGAGCAGGGGGAAATGCTGTTCACACATTTCGGCGTATCGGGGCCGCTCGTGCTTTCGGCGAGCGCTCATCTTCCGGAAAAAGTCTCCTCCTGCCGTCTGGAGATCGATCTCAAGCCGGGGCTCACGGCGGAAAAGCTCGATGAGCGGCTGCTGCGGGACTTTTCCGAGAACATCAACCGCGATTTTACGAACGCGCTCGATGCCCTCCTGCCGCAGAAGCTCATCCCGGTCGTGATCGAGCGATCCGGCATTCCGGCACGGCTCAAGGTGAACAGCATCCGCCGTGAGCAGCGTCTCGCGCTGCGCGATACGATCAAGCGCTTTACGATCCGGCTCACCGCCCGCCGCCCGGTGGAGGAAGCCATCGTGACCGCCGGAGGCGTGGATGTGCGGGAGGTGAATCCCCGCACTATGGAATCGAAGATCGTTTCCGGACTGTATTTTGCCGGGGAGATCCTTGATCTGGACGCCTGTACCGGCGGATACAATCTGCAGATCGCCTGGAGCACCGGCTATGCGGCCGGACGGGCGATACCGGAAAAGGAGATTACGGAATGAAACCCATATCCATTGCCATCGACGGGCCCTCCGGCGCGGGCAAGAGCACGATCGCCCGCAAAAGCGCGGAAAAATTCGGTTTTATCTATGTAGATACCGGCGCTATCTACCGCACGGTCGGTCTCGCGGCGTACCGGCGCGGCATCGCCTCCAAGGACAGCGCCGCGGTCATTGCCATGCTGCCGGAGCTGCACATTGAACTGCGCCACGGCGCCGACGGTCTCCAGCGGATGTTTCTTGACGGGGAAGATGTTTCGGATGCCATCCGCATGCCGGAGATATCCATTTATGCTTCCGACGTGTCCGCTGTTCCGGAAGTCCGTGCGTTTCTTATGGAGATGCAGCGTTCGTTTGCACGTACGCAGAACGTCATTATGGACGGACGCGATATCGGCACCGTCGTGCTGCCGGACGCGGGGCTGAAGATCTTTCTTACGGCGTCCGTGGAGGCGCGCGCCAAACGCCGCCAGCTGGAGCTGAAGAAGAAAGGGAAGAACCTCCCCTTTGAAGAAGTACTGCACGATATGGAATACCGCGACAAAAACGATTCCTCCCGCGCTGCGGCGCCTCTCCGCCCGGCGGAGGATGCGGTGCGTCTGGATACGACGCAGCTCGATTTTGACGAGAGCTGCGCGGCGGTGGAATCCTTGATTCGGGAGCGTTTTGCACTATGACAAAAGAGAAATGGTACCGTCTTGTTTATGATGTTCTTCGTCCCATCGGGGCGCTGCTGTATCCGCAGAAATTTTATGGGCTGGAAAACATTCCGGAGGGGCCGGCGATCCTTTGTGCACCGCATTCCAATGTCGCCGACCCGATCCTCATTTCCTTCGCGCTGGGACGCAAGACCTATGTGCATCACCTTGCCAAGGCGGAGTCGAAAACGATGTTTATTTTCGGCTGGCTCATGAAAAAAGCCGGGTCGATCTTCGTCAAGCGCGGCGAGCGCGACATTGATTCCTTCAAGCAGTGCATGCGCGTGCTCAAGGCGGGGGAGAAGCTCATCGTGTTCCCGGAGGGGACGCGCGTGCACGGAGATGCCGTCGTAGAACCGAAATCCGGCGTGATCCATATGGCTGTGCGTATGCATGTGCCGATCGTACCGGTATATATCCCGCGCGACAAGAAGATCTTTCACGAGGTGCCGACCGTGATCGGCGAGCCGTATTATCCGGAGCTGGGCGACCACCGTGATTATGACCGGCTGGCGCGCGAGCTGATGGAACGCATCTGGGCGCTCAAGCCGGAGGAATGATCGCGTGGCAGCAAAGTATATTCTGGCCCGCAGCGCGGGATTCTGCTTCGGCGTAGAGCGGTCGATCCGCATGGCGGAGGAAGCGCTTGCTTCCGGCGCGTGCCGGTGTCTCGGTGAGCTGATCCACAACCGTGACGCCGTGACAGCGCTGGAGAAAAAAGGGCTTTCGGTCATCGAGAAGGTTTCGGAGCTGCCGGAGGGGGAACGGGTCATTATCCGTGCCCACGGCGTTTCCCGCGCGGTATATGACGAACTGAAAAACCGCCGCGCCGGAGTGATCGACGCGACCTGTCCGCTGGTCGAGCGCATCCATAAGATCGTTCGTGAGGAATCCGAAAAAGGGCGGCAGATCGTTGTCATCGGCGACGCAGAGCACCCGGAGATTCGGGGCATTTGCGGCTGGTGTACCGGCGCTGTCGTGCTGCCGGACGCCGCGGCGCTGGACGAATGGCTCTCGACGTCCGTGGAAATGCCCGAAAAACCCCTCTCCGTTGTATTTCAGACTACACAAATTCAAGCAAATCACATTTTGGCAGAAAAAATATTAAAAAAAAGATGTACAAATTTCAAAATATTTGATACTATATGCGGAGCAACGTCCAAGAGGCAGAGAGAAGCAACCTCTCTTGCCGGGATTTGCGATGCAATGATCGTCATCGGCGGTGCGCACAGCGCGAACAGCCTGCATCTGGCAGAGCTTTGCCGCGAAAAATGTGCGAGCGTTTTCTTTGTCGCCGACGCGTCGGAGCTGGACACATCCCGGTTGCCGGGCGAGGGCCGTATCGGAATTACGGCGGGAGCCTCGGTGCCGTCCTGGATCATTAAGGAGGTAGTAAAAAAAATGAGCGACGAGATCAAGGTAGAACAGACCACGGCAGAGGAAGTCGCTGCGACCGCGGCCGAAGAGACCGCACACGTTGAAGCCGAGCCCGCTGCGGAGAATGCCGCCGGGAAGCCCGACTCCGAAAAGACGTTTGATGAGCTGCTGGAAGATTCCATCAGAACGATATATAACGGAGACACCGTCTCCGGTTATGTTGTCAGCATCACGCCCACGGAAGTCACCGTCGATCTGGGCACCAAGCATTCCGGCTATATCCCCGTGACCGAGTTCACCGAGGATGGCGCTGCCAAGGTGGAAGATGTTATCCACGTTGGCGACAAGATCGAGGCCTGCGTTGTGCGCGTGAACGATGTGGAAGGCACTGTGATGCTCTCCAAGAAGCGCCTGGACACCATCAAGTCCTGGGCCGACATTGAGAATGCTGCCGCCGACGGCACTGTTGTCGAAGGCAAGGTCACCGAAGAGAACAAGGGCGGCGTCGTTGTCTCCGTGCACGGCGTGCGTGTGTTTGTTCCCGCTTCCCAGACCGGTCTGCCGCGCGAAGCCGCCATGTCCGAGCTGGTCGGTCAGACCGTCCGTCTGAAGATCACCGAGGTCAACCGCGGCCGCAAGCGTGTTGTCGGCTCCATCCGCGCCGTGGCCAACCGCGAGCGCAAGGAGCGTGCCGAGAAGATCTGGAACGAGATCGAGGTCGGCAAGCATTACGAGGGCGTGGTCAAGTCCATGACCTCTTACGGCGCGTTCGTTGATATCGGCGGCATCGACGGCATGGTCCACGTGTCTGAGATCAGCTGGAACCGCATCAACAAGCCTTCGGATGTCCTGAACGTCGGCGACAAGATCGACGTTTACGTCATCAACTTCGATAAGGAGAACCACAAGATCTCCCTCGGCCACCGCGACCCGAACCTGAACCCCTGGAAGGTGTTCACGGAGACCTACTCCGTCGGCGATATCGCGAAGGTCAAGATCGTCAAGCTGATGCCCTTCGGCGCTTTTGCGGAAGTGCTGCCCGGCACCGACGGCCTGATCCACATCTCCCAGATCGCCAACCGCCGCATCGGCCAGCCCTCCGAGGTGCTGAGCGTCGGCGATGTGGTCGAAGCGAAGATCACCAACATCGACAACGAGAAGCAGAAGATCTCCCTGTCGATCCGCGCTCTCTCCGAGCCCGCTCCCGCCGCCTCCCGCGAGGAGACCGAGGACGAGCCCCGCGAGGACGCGCTGGTCTACTCCGTTTCTTCCGACGGCACCGCCTCCGGCGAGGCGCCCGAAGTGGAGTAATTCAGAACTAAAAATCCCTCTGTCGTTGACAGAGGGATTTTTTGCATATATCCGCCGCCGGAAAGCCTTGCAAAATCAGCATTTTTGTGTATAATTACATTTGTAGGATTTTTCACCTTTCGGAAGTGCCGCCGCATAAGGCAGGAGGATCGCGATGAGTTTCCAGATTGGGGATCGCATTGCCCATCCGCTTCACGGAGCAGGGGTGATCGATCGCATTGAAAGCCGGCGTATCGGCAGGGAATCAAGGGAATACTTCGTTCTCAAGTTGCAGGGGAGCGGCATGGTCGTCATGGTGCCGAAAAACGCCTGTGATGAGGTTGGTGTGCGCCCGATCGTCGATGCGGACACGGCATACGACCTGCTCCGGCGTATTCCGGACATGGACGTTTCCATGGCGGACAACTGGAATAAGCGCTACCGCGAAAACATGCAGCGCATTAAAAGCGGCGACCTTACTGAGCTTGCCGCCGTGATCAAGGCGCTTACGCAGCGCGATGAAATACGCCCTCTATCCACCGGCGAGCGCCGGATGCTCAATCAGGCGCGGCAGATCCTGCTCTCGGAGATCTCCCTCTCCGTGAACTGTCCGTATGACTTCGCGGAGGCTCAGCTGGATCAGTGCCTGCGCAAACCGAATAAACGGAGTGTATTAAACCGATGAGTCGCTTTTCTGATTTTCTTCGCCGAGCCAAAAACACCTCCTGCAGCGTTGTTGTCGTTGCAGCCGGAGCTTCTACACGGATGGGCGAGGACAAACTCTTTATGGATCTCGCCGGAAAGCCGGTGCTTGCAAGAACGCTTACCGCACTGAACGCCTGCAGCTGTGTGGACGAGATCGTTGTGGTAACGCGTCTCGAATCGCTCGAAAAGGTCGCTGCGCTCTGCCGCGAATACCGTGTCGATAAGGTTGGGAAGGTCGTTGTCGGCGGCGCTTCGCGCACCGAATCCGCATTGGCAGGTCTCGTACAGATCCGGCGCAATGCAAAATATGTACTCATTCACGATGGCGCCCGTCCGCTTGTAACGGAGGAAATCGTGTACGATGCGATGCACAGCGCCGCGCTCTATAAATGCGCCGCTCCGGCCGTGCCTGTTACCGATACGGTCAAGGAGACCGATCACGACACCGTTGTGCGAACGCTAAACCGCAGCGCGCTGGCCGCCATCCAGACGCCGCAGGCGTTTGTTCCGGAGATCATCAAGGCCGCTCTCACGCGCGCTATCGCGGAAAAGAAAGAATATACGGACGACTGCGCCGCAGTGGAGGCGATGGGCGTGAAAGTCCATCTCTCCAAGGGCTCGCCCGAAAACATCAAGATCACCGGACCGGTCGATATCCCGACGGCAGAGGCGATTTTAAAATCGCGCGGGGAGTAAGCGGATGCGGATCGGACAGGGTTACGATGTTCACCGGCTGACCGAGGGGCGAAAGCTCATTCTCGGCGGCGTGGATATTCCATATGACAAAGGGCTGCTTGGTCATTCGGATGCCGATGTGCTTTCCCATGCGATCATGGATGCGCTGCTCGGCGCGGCGGCGCTCGGCGATATCGGGCAGCTATTTCCGGATACGGACGAGCGGTACGCCGGAGCGGACAGTCTGAAGCTCCTATCCGCTGTGTGCGCACATCTGCGCTCTCACGGCTGGGAGATCGTTAATACAGATGCTACGATCGTTGCACAGCGGCCCAAACTCATGCCGTACATTCCGGAGATGCGCTCCCGTCTGGCGGAGGCAATGGGTGTTTCGGAAGGCTGTGTGAGCGTGAAGGCTACGACGGAGGAGCACCTCGGCTTCACCGGCCGCGGCGAGGGCATTTCCACCATGACCGTGGCGTTGATCTCGGAGAAATAAACCATAGTTTTTCCCTCTGCATAGAATGGGGTGCCATCTCGTATGCAGGGGGATTTTTTATGTATGCGATCATTTTGTTCCGCTCGCTGACGTATGCGCAGCGGGGGAGCCGGGCGTTAAGTCTGGCCGGAATTCCATCGTACGTTATGAAAGCGCCGCAGGGACTCACCGAAAAAGGCTGCGGCTACGGTGTGCGGCTGAACGAAGCAAAGCTGCGTCGGGCGGTCGCGCTGCTCGATGAGCGCGGCATCGACCGCGGCAGGGCGTTTCTGCTCTCCCGCCTTACCGGGGAATACCGGGAGGTGCCGCTGTGATCTATCTGGACAGCGCGGCGACATCGCTCCAGAAGCCGCCGGAAGTAGCGCGCGCCGTGGTGCGCGCCATGCAGAGCTGCGCGAGCCCCGGCCGCGGCGACCACGCCGCCGCCATGCGCGCCGCGGAAACGGTTTTTGCCTGCCGGGAGGAAGCGGCGGCACTCTTTCACATGACGCAGCCCGAAAACGTGGTCTTTACGATGAACGCCACACACGCACTCAACATTGCCGTCCATTCTCTGGTGCGGGAAGGAATGCGCGTTGCGGTGTCCGGCTTTGAGCACAACGCTGTTATGCGTCCGCTCTACGCTTCCGGCGCGAGCATTCTGACTTCGGATACGCCGCTTTTCGATTCAGCGGCGCTGATCGACTGGTTTGAGCGGCATCTCCCGGAGTGTGACGCTGCCGTCTGCACTTGCGTGTCCAATGTGTTCGGCTTCATTCTGCCGGTGCGGGAGATCGCGGCGCTCTGCCGGCGATTCGGTGTGCCGCTGATCGTGGACGCATCGCAGAGCGCCGGTATCCTGGATCTCGATTTTCCGGGGCTCGGCGCGGCGTTTGCTGCCATGCCGGGGCACAAGGGACTTCTCGGCCCGCAGGGAACAGGGATCATGCTCTGCCGGGACGCGGGGATGCCGCTTTTGTCCGGCGGGACCGGCGGCGACAGCCGCAGCCATTTTATGCCCGAAACGCTGCCCGAACGGCTGGAAGCCGGAACGCACAACGTCTGCGGCATTGCCGGTCTGCGTGAAGGCATCCGTTATATACGACGGAGGACAACGCAGCGCATTTATGCCGAAGAAGAGCGGCTTATGCGCCGTCTTGCCGCGCGACTGAACATTCTGCCGGGGCTGCGCGTCTATTATTCGGATAAGAATGACCAGTCCGGCGTGCTCTCCGTCGTGCCGGAGAACATGAGCTGCGATGCGCTCTCCGAACGGCTCGGCGCGGCGGTTACGTTTCTTGCCGTCCTGCCAGCCCCAGTTGGGGTTGTAATAGTTGTTGCCTACCAGGTCGTAGGCCTCCTGCGTGGCGGCCTGTTGCGCACCGCGTTCGGTGGGGGCACCCAACAGGGTCAGCGCCAGGCGGTGGCGCTGGCCGAACTGCTTTTCGACGGCGGCGAAATAACCGAACGCATTGTAGTAAACGCCGTCGACATAGGAGTTGCCGCCCTGACGGGTCGAAACCGAAAAGGCATACGACCAGCCGTTGTCCTGATAGCCCGAGGCATAGGTGACCATTGCACGGAAACGGTACATCGAATTGCCGTTCACGAGGCTGGCACGCAACCCCTTGCGCATCTGCGACGGGCTGGTGATGATGTTGGTCGTACCGCCGATGCCGCCCAGCCCGACGTCCGAGGCCACGATACCCGACGTCACCTCCTGGTTACGTGTGGCGTCGTTCAGGCCGCTCCACAGC
>ERZ1106954.1721-NODE-1721-length-16035-cov-16.090488_pt1 | contig 16035 bp, 19 predicted proteins | sample MGYA00403678_ERZ1106954 | MGnify/ENA primary metagenome ERZ1106954 (study PRJEB35170, sample SAMEA104062445) | human gut metagenome | biome: human gut; feature: human-associated habitat; material: faeces | place: Denmark | collected 2012-08-20 ... | reverse complement strand
AGTCCCCGGCCTCGGGCCGGAATTTCGCCAGAATACAGTGCTTCACAGCCGCCCCTCCTCACAGGCCGACATACGGAATAATCAGGCCCAGGAGCATAACGATGGCCATCAGCAGGGCCACGCCCATGGCCACATACTGGGTCCATTTGCGATTTTTCATTGGATTTCCTCCTTCGGTATCACGCGCTTGATGCTCTTTTCCACCTTTCGCCGGGGGGCCAGCACCTCGTGGCCGCATCCGGTGCACCGCAGGCGGATGTCCATCCCCACCCGCAGCACCTCCCACCGGCGGCTGCCGCAGGGGTGTTCCTTTTTCAGCTCGACCACATCGTGGAGCTTCAGGTCCATGAGATCGCCCGCCTTTCCGGTCAATTTTTCTTGATATCCTCCCAGTACCGCCGGGCGGCCTGCTCGGTCTTGTTGTCGCCGTATTCGTAATAGGTCACGTCCCCCAGGGCCTCCGGCAGGTACCGCTGGGCCACATAGTGGTGGGGGTAATCGTGGGGGTATTTGTAGGCCGGGGCCTTGCCGCTGCCGGTGCTGTCGGCGTGGACGTTCTGCAGGTGCCGGGGCACCTGGCCCACCTTCCCCTTCTGGATATCGCGCATAGCGGCGTTGATGGCGTTGTAGGCGGAGTTGGACTTGGGCGCCGTGGCCAGGAGAACGGCGGCCTCCGCCAGGGGCAGCCGCCCCTCCGGCAGGCCCAGCTCCCGGGCCGCGTCCACGCAGGCCTTGGTGATGGCCATGGCCTGGGGATAGGCCAACCCCACATCCTCGGCGGCCATGACCAGCAGCCGCCGGCAGGGGGACAGCAGGTCCCCGGCCTCCAGCAGGCGGCCCAGGTAGTACACCGCCGCGTCGGGGTCGGAGCCCCGGACGGACTTTTGCAGGGCGGACAGCAGATCGTAGTGCTCGTCCCCCTCCCGGTCGTAGCGCATGGCGCTGCGTTGGGCCGCCTGCTGGGCGTCCTGGGCGGTGATGCGCAGGCCGCCGTCCACAGGCCGGGCGGCCTGGTCCAGCAGCTCCACGGCGTTGACGGCCTTGCGCACGTCGCCGCCGCACCCGGCGGCAATGAGGCCCGGCACCTCCGGCTCCCAGGTCAGGGGCAGGGGGCTGCGGCGGCGGACGATGTCCAGGGCCCGCTCCACGGCGGGCAGCGTCTCCTCCGCCGTCAGGGCCTTGAACTCAAACACCGTGCTGCGGGACAGCAGGGCGTTGTATACATAGAAATACGGGTTCTCCGTGGTAGAGGCGATCAGGGTGATCTTGCCGTTTTCCATGAACTCCAGCAGGCTCTGCTGCTGCTTTTTGTTGAAATACTGGATCTCGTCCAGGTACAGCAGCACCCCGTTGGGGGCCAGCATGGTGTCCACATCGGCGATGATGGCCTTCACATCCTGCAAAGACGCGGTGGTGGCGTTCAGGTGGTACAGGGCCTTCTCCGTGCGCTTGGCGATGATGGAGGCGATGGTGGTCTTGCCGGTGCCGGAGGGCCCGTAAAAGATCATGTTGGCGGAGGTCCCGCCCTCGATGAGGCGGCGCAGCAGGGCGCCGGGGCCCAGCAGGTGTTTCTGGCCCGCCACCTGGTCCAGGGTCTGGGGGCGTATTTCGTCTGCCAATGGCCGCATAGCGGCACCTCCTTCCGGGAAAATCACAGCTATTATACCACATCCCGCCGCCCTTTGCACCCCCCGATTTGCATTTTTCCCGGCGATCTGATACAATGAAGGCGAGGTGATGCCATATGAAGTCTCCCCAGGAGGTGAGCACCATCATCGGGCGGCTGAAGGAGCTGTATCCCGACGCGGCGTGCTCCCTGGATTACGATAAGGACTACGAGCTGCTGTTTTCCGTGCGGCTGGCGGCCCAGTGCACCGATGCCCGGGTAAATCAGGTGACCCCGGCGCTGTTTGCCCGGTTCCCCACGCTGGAGGCCTTCGCCGCCGCCAGCCAGGAGGAGGTGGGCGAATACGTCCGCTCCTGCGGCTTCTGGCGGGCCAAGGCCCGGGACATGGTGGCGGCGGCAAAAATGCTGCTGTCGGACTACGGCGGGCGGGTGCCGGACAACATGGAGGACCTGCTGCGGCTGCCGGGCGTGGGCCGCAAAACCGCCAACCTGATTTTAGGCGACGTATACGGTCAGGCGGGCTACGTCTGCGACACCCACTGCATCCGCATTACCGGGCGGCTGGGCCTTACCGACGGCAGCCGGGACCCGGTGCAGGTGGAGCAGCAGCTGCGCCGGTGCATCCCGCCGGAGGAGTCCAGCGATTTCTGCCACCGGATGGTGCTTCACGGCCGGGCCGTGTGCATGGCCCGAAGGCCCGACTGCGGCGGCTGCACCCTGCGGGACCTGTGCGATTTTGGGAAGGCGCAGGAGACTGTATAAATACAGGCTGAAAAAATTGGCTGCCCGAAGGAGGCACTTCGTAAGGAAGTGCCTCCTTCGGCTTTTGTAATCAGCCGGAATGATTGGATTGTAGGCAAAATCAATCATATTGGAGGGTTACAAAATGGAAAAGTACATCTACAACGAGAAAAACGGACTTTGGTATGAGCTACAGGGAGACCACTATCTACCCTGTCTGAAACTGCCGAAGGAAGAAACGGCACATATCGGCATCTTTGGTCAGCGGCATCGTCGCTATCTTAAAACCCACCGCAAGGCGCTATATACCTCCCTGCTCACCAGCGGCAAACTGAATGGTTACCTTGCCGACATTGACCGGCAAGCAGATGGAATGTTCTCTCGACTGGCAAAGCAGCTTACCGAAAAAGAGGGCGTGACGGAAACGCTCAAAGCGGAAAACCAAATGCTGTGGGTACAGAAGATGAACAATCTGAAAAACGCTGCTATGGAAATCGTATCAAACGAGCTTATTTATCGCTAACACTGCACAAGTAAGGTCGCCGTCAACAGACGGCGGCTTTTCTCATTTCGGGTGTAATCCGAAAGCCACATCATACATTTTTGGGGAGCAATCCTGCCGTTTGGTACACAGTAGTATATTATTTTGAAAACATAGTCTGAAAGGCTAATTTATCTCTTTCATAATAGGCTGAAGCCGTTTGACCCAGCCTTAAATAGAGTTCCAGGTGGATATGCTTATCATTGCTGTCCTCGCATACCACAGCGCCTTTTCCAGCGCTGCCGTGTCTATTTGCCGTGCTTTGCTTTTACCGTTCCCGCTGCTGCAAGGAAATTACCTGAGCTTGCAGCAAAATAATCTGTTCATTGAACCGATTGTTCCGCTTTTTGAATTCCTGCATAGAGTTCAAATATCTGCCTCACTGCCTCAGCCTACTCCGGGATGATTCGTTCTACAATGGTCTACGCAAATGTGGTGGGGCTTGTATGATTTTGTCGATGATAGGCTTTAGCACAGGGGGCTCTGCACCCGTTTTGCACACAGTACTTTTGAGAAAATTCGCATTTAACTTGGGATTTCAAAAAAACCATGGTACACTGCAAAAACAAATGCGGGTCAGCGAAAACGGGCAGGAGGCGAAAGGCGATATGGCATGGGAAGAAGACTGGACCTGCGACTGTGAGCCGGATCCTTCGGCAGAGCATCGCCGGGAAAAGGAAAAACGCGCCCTCCATATAGAGCAGAGAAAGCAGCACAAAAAGCGGCTGTGCCGGGAGCTGTCCGGTAGCGGAAACTGCAAGCTGTCCATTTGGGTAGACAGCCGGAAGAAAAAATCCGGCGAAATCATCCTCATCAGACGCTATAAGAACAGCAATGTCCAGTGCCGGCTGAAAAAATGCTCGAAGCATATTGTCCGATGCATCCCGCCGGATGTCCTGCCGCCCAAGGGAAATCAGTACAGAAGGGCTTTTGACTACTGGTGGATATGGGAGTAACGAATTGAAAAATATTTCGGTTTAACTTAAGTTTTCAAAAATACCGTGATACGCTGTAGAAAAAATAAAGGAAGGAGTGGATAACAATGTCTGTCAAAACCAATATCAAGGACTTTTACGGGCGGGTGATCGGCACGGTGGTGGAGGAAAACAACGGTGACAAGACCATCAAGGATTTTTATGGCCGTCCTCTGGGCTACTACAAGAAAGGCCGCAATGTGACCACCGATTTTTACGGCCGGGTGGTGGCCTCCGGCGATCAGCTTACCATGCTGCTGAATTCGGGCAAGTGAGAAAGCCGGGTGCCGCATTCCTACAGAATGCGGCACATCTCTTTTTATTAAACTCGTTTTTACCACATATCAACACAAGAAGGAGTGAATGCGATGAAGAAAGAACGCGTGGAGCTGAGCGTGCATACCAAAATGTCCCGTATGGATGCGGTGGCCTCCGCCGGTGACTATGTCCGAGCTGCGGCAGAGCAGGGGCAACCGGCCATCGCCGTAACGGATCACGGCTGTGCGCAGGCTTTCCCTGAGGCAATGCGCGCAGCAGAGCAATGCAAAAAGGAGGGCCGCAGCATCAAAATTCTATATGGCATGGAGGCGTACTGCGCAGACAGTGGGGATGCCCCGCCGTACCATGTGACGATCCTGGTGCAGAACGAAGCGGGGCTTAAAAATCTGTATCAACTCATCACGCAGTCCCACCTGCACCATTTCCGAGGTGTGCCGCTGGTGACAGGAGCGGATCTGCAGCAGCACCGCCGGGGACTACTGGTCGGCAGCGGCTGCGGCAACGGGAAACTGTTTTCTGCGGCTGCACGGGGAGAAAAGCGCTTATCGGCCATTGCCCGGGCGTATGATTTTCTGGAGATACAGCCCGTTTGGAACTGCAAAGTCGTGGTTCCCGAGGCGGGGAAAATCCAGGAGGAGCTTCGGCGGATCAACAGGATCATTGTGCAGTTGGGAGATGATCTGAAAATTCCCGTCTGCGCCACGGGAAATGTCCACTATCTCAAGCCCGAGGATGAACAGGCGCGCCGTATTCTCAGGTGCAGCGGCCACGGCTCCCTGTATTTGCGATCCACTCGGGAAATGCTCCGGGACTTTGCCTATCTCGGCAAAGAAAAAGCCCGGGAGGTGGTCATTGACAACACAAATCTGCTGGCAGAACGGACGGAGGAGCTTCGCCCGATTGCGACAGAACCCACATGGGCAAGGCCGGAAGATGAACAGCTTCTTCTTGACCGCTGTCAAAGCAAGGCCGACGAATATGATGGGCTGTTGACTGATCTTATAACAGAGCGACTGGCCCAAGAAAGTGCCGTTGTGAAAAAACAGAAGTCTGCTTCCTCGTACAGAATTGCCGCCACCTTAGCCCATGACCTGTGCGGAAAATGCGGCGTTCCTGTCATGACGCGTAGGTCGGCAGGTGCATCCCTGCTGGCTTATTTTTCCGGCATCAGCCGCATCAACCCATTGCCGCCCCATTATCACTGCCGCCATTGCGGACATACGGAGCTTCCGGCGTGCGGCGTGGAATCCGGCTTCGATTTGCCGGGCAAAACCTGTCCGAGCTGCGGAGAGCGCATGGCGCGGGACGGGCAGAATATCCCGTGGCAGGATTTTTGGGGGCAGGACGGGGAAAAACTGCCTGACTTTGATTTCAATATTCCTGGGGAGTTCTTCGCACAGGGGCGCATGATGGGGGTGTTCGCAGAGCTGTTCGGAGAGAATCGGGTGGTGAGAGCCGGCGCTACTGCCACCGTTTCAGAGAAAATTGCTCGGTATTATATCCGGGAATATGAGGAGAAACAGTGCAACTCTTTCCCGGAAGAGGTGCGGGCGCGTATAGTCGAATGCCTGACCGGTGTCCGGCGCGGCGTCCAACAGTATCCGGGCGGCTATGTCCTCCTTCCGGGGGAAATCGAGTCGGAAAGCTCCCTCCCGCTGCAATACGCTATGGATGACCCCGGCAGAGAGATCTGCACCCATTTTAATTTTCACGATTTGACAAATGCATGGTTGAAAATGGACTGCTTGGGATATGGTGCGTCAGACCTGCTCGCTCGGCTCTGCCGGGAGACCGGGTGCGAAGTAAGCTGCATCGACCTGCACGATCGAGCGGTATATGACAGCCTGCTGGCCAAACCCTCCACCGCCGCAGCGACGGACAGTCTGATTTCGTGTGCGGTGGAGCTGGTGCTGAACGGCCTGACGGATAGGGAATTGCGAAGCAGTCTGCCGAGGAATTTCACCGGCATACGGAAGGCGATATGCCATCTGCAAAACGACTCTGTCTCCGAAAATGCACCCGGGTATCACAAAGCCTATACGGTGGAGCTTGCCATGGCCGCCGTGGAGCTGGGATGGTACAAGCTGCGATTCCCGGAGGAGTTTGAAAGAGCCTGCCGATGTACCTATAAAGATTTTGAAAGAAAGGCTTTGATGCAATGAAGCAGCATAATCTTGACCCCGATGCGCAAATGCGTCTGCTGGAGGAGATATACGGAGAGAAAGCCATCGTGTCCGCCGTGGAGAGAAACCGGGAAAATCGGGAAATCGAAATACAAAACGCCCTGCGTCGGCTCTCCGAACAGCAGCGGGAGGTGATCCTGACCAATACGGCTTTGCGGACGGGCTGCCCCACACGGCGGAGGAAGCCGCGCAGCACTTTGACCTTTCCCGGGAGGATGCGGAGCGGATCACGGCGCTTGCCCTGCGGACGCTGCGCAGCCCCGCCTGCTCTGGCGGGCTGCGGGTACTGCTGTCGCAGCTTTGAATCAGAGGAAGAAAATTTTTTGGATTTAACTTGGGTTTTTCCAAAAGCCTTGTTATCATGAAGAAAAATAAATGATATGGAGGCTGACCTATGAACACACCCAAAAATCTTCTCATTGCCAACCCCGACCAAAGCATCGTCCTCACCCCTGCTGAAGTGATCCGCCGTATGTTTGCCTACACTGACGAAAACGGCATTCTGATCATCCCCCAATGGCCTTGCGATGATTGCGTGGAGCAGGGCTACTATATCTGTCGCATGAATTGGACGAAGGCGGACGCCGAGGAGGCGGTGGCGGTGTATGAGTCCCTCTATGCCAAGCTGGAAAATGCCGGCGAGAAGCCCTGCGATGCCCAGACGATGCTCCCCTACCCGGACCCCGGCATGGAGGAAATCGCCTATCATCTGAACATTCGTGCCAAAAGGCTGCAAAAGCTGCTGGCTCTCCGTGCGCCCCACATTGTCGCAAATAACGAAGCCTGCCTTCTCGCTCAGGCTATGGTTCTCTACGGCTATTGCAAAGACTTCCGCTGTGTGAAGGAATTGGAGTGACAAAAAATCCCCGGCTTTCCCATGCGGAAAGCCGGAGATATAGATTAGCGAGGAATGTCGTAGCCTCTGTCCTTCAGAATTTCGTAGATTTGCCTATATTTTTCGTCAAGGCTCAATCCAATTATTTCGTTTTTTTCTTGCTGCCCCAATTCCTCCTTTTCCTTTAGTCCAAACAGGAATCCTTCGGCGGAAAGTGCCAGTTGAATTTTGGGCCACTCAATAAACTCCAGTTCCAGCGGGGAAAGCTCCGAATTGTGGCCTTTTATGTATTTTCGGATGTTCTTTACATAGAATTGATAGCTATAGTATTTCTTCCCATTTTTGCCGGTATATTCATCGTCCTCATGGTTTTCCATGCGGCTCCATGTTGACATCTTCCCGGCAACGAGTTTCTTCCCAGCAATGAGTTTCTTGCCATCAGGAACATTTCGCTTGAACCATTCCAGGGTAAATGAGTCCAACGGCATATGACAATATTTAAAATAATCTTGATATTCCGATGAATCCTCGCAGCAGAGCAAATACTTGAAAGACATATTTATAATTTTTTGGGCTTTCCCGTATGTCCCAAGGTCGCTACCGGAAAAGTGTCGGCACCAAATGGCACACAAGTCGCTATGCTTTTTGTCGAAGTCTTCTTCTTTCTCCGGCGCCTTTTCCTCAAAAAAATACTTCCGGAGCTCGTCTCTGATTTCCGTTATCGCCGCATTCTTTTCCTTTTCGTGTTTGCCGATTCCGGTCATGGTTCGTTTGGCATCACCATAAGCCAAATCGACGGCCGCCTCAAACGCCTTCTCATCTTTTATAGAGGCAAGTTTCTCGTAGTCATTAGGTCTGCTGCGCTTAAGGCCTTCCTTAAAATCCTTAATCGCATTTTTGCATTCTTCTATCATTCCGTTTCGCCATCCTTTCCTTTTGATCCGTCAAATTTACAGGAATTTCCACAAAAAGCATACCACGTGGCGCACAAAAAAACAACTTATTTTATATGTTATTCTAAAATTATTATTAAAGGGGACAAATAATGTCATTCAATGCGCTGAATATTGATTTTTACCTGTGTGGCGGCATCCACAGTAAGGGCTACGCTCCGGGCGAACAAACAACCGCCCTCCTCCAAGAGCTGACTGCCATTCCGGATCGGCTCAAGTCGGATGATTACGAGCCTAACCTGCACACCATATGGCTCAGCGCCAAACGGCCCACTTTCCGGCAGTATTATGAGCAATATTACCCGGAAACGCCCTATGATATAGTCGATGCCGAAACCGAAAAAAATGCCCGGCGAGCCTATACCATTGCCTACCCCTGCGCAGAGGTATGGTATCAGATGTCGACCAACCATTTTCCCGGCGAAAACGGACAGGAGGTCTATGTACTCTGCTTGAATGATGTAAAAGCCTTCGGCACGAAAAATCCGACTGATTGCCGGTGTCGTGAGGACACGGAGCTGCTTCGCTGGGCGATGGAGGGGGCAAGGAAATTCGTTTCCGCCGTGGAACGGGGCACTTATCAGAAGGAATTTTTAAATCGGATCGCCTATCCCTATCGGGAAGGCTGGATCAAGCGAAAGGAGCTGTGGGCAGTGTGTCCCGAATTGCGGCGCCGCTTTTTGGCACCTCTCACAAAACGGGATATAGCGAAATTCATGAAGACTTATAATATGGTCGGAAAGAGCGAAGCTGCTCCGCTGAAAAACATGACGGCACGGGTATACTATGAAGCCTGTGCAGCCCTGTATGAGGCATGGGGCTTGCACGGAGATTCCCCCTTCACGGACAGCGAATCGGAGCATGAGCACTACGGGGAGAATAAGCCGACGCCCAAGGAGCGGTACTATGCCATTGCCGGAGATGAGGATAACGGCCTTAAAAATGTACCCATGGACGACCCGGAGGCATTCCGGGAATGGCACCGGCGCAGGGGCCCTTTTTTTCGCAAGGGAAAAAGCAGTACCGCCTATGGAGTTGTCGTGCCCAACTTGAATGGCAATTTGACCATAGAGCTGTTTCCTGTGACCGACGATGACGCAAAGAGCGGGTGGCGTTTCATTGTTTTTGCGGATTTTTCATCCTATACCATCCTTGCCGCAAATGCCCTCTGTGATGCAGGCTATCCGATTCAGGTGGGGGAGCCGGAGGTGTTTTTCCGTATGCTGACGGGAGATGATGATGTTGAGATCGTCCCCGCATGGGAGCCTGCGTCTCCTTTTTCTATTCACCTACCGCCGGGTGCTGTTGGGAAAGCTATTGCGGAAAAGGCAACCTGGAAAAATGACTGCTATGAAACGAAAAGGGCCACAGCGGAATAGGGGGATTATTTTGGGATACTTTTCAAATTTAGCGATGGAGGTCTGTCCTGCGGATAGACCGGATGACAGCTATCCCTCTGCGGAACGGCAGCTTTTGCAGAGGCTGGAGGACTTGAGGGAGCGTATGAAGGAGCTGACCATGGGGGGAGCGCTGTATTGGAACGGAGCCGCTTACCGCGAAAACAGCCTTCGATATGTCCTGCCGGAGTATCTATGCGATATTTATTCGGCGGAACAGGCAATGAGGCTGGCAAAAGCGGATCTGCTCAGTAAATACGCCATTGACGCCTCGACACCGGATGACCGATCCATAGCGGGCGAAGAAATGGATGGCTATGAGCAGATCACATGGATCAGCCTGCTTTTTCCTGCGGGTGTGCTGCAGAGTGCATAGACGGCTTTATGGAAGGCTGTCAATGAGGCGGTATTTCTAAAAACGATCCACTCGATATTTGTGTTGTTATTTGCACATAATTTCGCTATTCTATTCTCAATAAAAACGAGGAGGGAAAGCTCATGCCCTGTATTCGACCCATTTCAGACCTGCGCAACAATGCCAATGAGATTTCTGATTTTTGCCGACAGACCCGGGAGCCGGTCTATATCAACCGGAACGGAACCGGGGACATGGTGGTGCTCAGCATAGAGAACCCGGGACGCACTTGTCCCGGGTTTATTGCGAATATTTTTCTGCGGAAGTTTTTTGTTACCGGCTGGTTAAAAAAGCCTTTTTGATACTGCCTTGTTCTCATCATAGGAACAGCACCGAACTTGGAGAATATCTCCATGATCTCATCCGGTTATATTCCAAATTAAATGTTCCGGAGATTCTGCGATATTTGCTTATGCCAAGTCATAAAATCCTATTTCGTGTTTTTAGTCGCACTGGAAAATCAGCCATATCCGATCAAAGCGGCGGGCTGCCAGATCCTCTTTGGTAATATAGAAATAGAGGAACCCGTAGGTTGCCCACACCCCATACTCCATCTGGAGCAGCAGCGTCCAACGGTCATGGGCGGATTCTTCTGCCCGCTGACGAACCTCTTTTGGAACCTCACCACAACCATTGCCCAAATTGTAGCCTTGGGCTACCATATCACATTCGGCAAACATACTGTGCTGGATCAAATCGGGCCAACCCAGCAGCCGGGAATTGACCTCTGAGTCCTCGCCGACCAGTTTTTCCCAGGCTGCATCGAAAGCGTCACCATCTTCATCCGGGAACACTTTGCTGAAGTCCTCCCAAGAAGGATAGGAGCATGTTGATTCCATCTTGATGCCCATAGGAAGACTGAAATCATCTTCCATATCCGCCGGAAAGTCTGCAGTGGACAGCACCGAAAGATCCTCAAACCAATAGACGCGAGCGCAGCCCTTGTCCTTGGGGTCATAGCCCCAGGGCTGAGAATTGCTTTCATAGAAGAAGGAAAGCAGGCCGTGATCGGGCAGAAGGTGTTCCTTGTCGAACGGAGCCAGATCCGCACAGGCAAACTGAGCCAGGAAAGAGAGAGGGCGCTCCTTCACCACATTCTTATGGTCCTCGCCCTCATAAGTCGGCCAAACGAAGTCCGGCGGCACATCCGGGTTTCCGCCGAAGCGGGAGGCTCCCAGATCCCGTCTACCTTCGCTGAAACATTCTTCCAGTTGAATGCTGTTTTTACCCAACGACTCCAGTTTTTCTATTATGCTCATGTCAATTCCTCCATGTTGAATTACCAGTTTTGCTCGTCTCCGGTCTGATTTTGGCATAGATACAGAACAATAGCAAGAAGTACAAATACAAAATTATATTGGGTTAATGCAAATGGCTGTTTTAATTTCGCCGGCAATCACGGTACTTAATGCCGAATCATCTCAATGCGCTCCACTTCACAAAATGTCCGCAATGAGCATCCGCCCGCTCGTGATTGCGGCTTGCGCGGCCGCTGTCGCCATAGCACGGGCCGCACAAATCATCCGTGTCATAAGTGACTGCGCTGCCGGCTCTGTTAACCTCCCGGCTCCCGCCCCAATATTCACAGGTGGCACATTTTTTCTGGTTATAAGAATAAGTATGTTCCATTTTTAAACGCTCCTTTCGTCTGTTTTCATCAGTATAACACGACTCTTTTGAAAACTTAAATTAAATTCCAGTTTTCTTAAAATTTTTTATTGGCTGATTGCACCTGTAACAGTGGACGGTAATGTTTCTATGGGCACTGTCGGGATCATTTTGCAACTCGCTCAAGCTCCTGCCACACCTTAACCATAGCATAGGTATCCAGTTCGCAGTACTTCAGCAGATTGTGCCGGGCCTTTACCTGTTCCTCCGGGGGCATGAACTCAATTTTGGGGAAGATGTCCATGGCCTCGCCGCCATTGTGAACGCCTTCCAGATTGTGATAATCCAGACTGGGATCATCGGGAAAAATAGCCGGCAGCACACTCTTGATGGAAAAAGAGCCGCCCATGGCTCGGTTATAGTAGTAGCCGGACTGAAACGGAACCAGCAGGTCAACGATGTTGTCTCGGATATTCAGAAGATGCTCCGCCAAATCGGGAAAAAGTGCCGCCAGCTCCCGGATCCTTGTGCACTCGAAGGCTTTGTTATACGCCGTTACGCAGGTGTTCATGGGGATATCCGCACACAACCGTTCGGCAAGAGCTCTTCTGGGGTCGGGACCGGATTCTGCCAGAAACTCCTTGTGCTTCAGCTCTCCCCCCTCGCGCTCGATATAGTGCAGAGAGTACTGAAACGGGATCTGCGCATAAGGCTTGGTGCCGACAAATTTTGGGATCACCGGCTGCATGGTTTCAAAATCCAGAAAATATAGTGGGTAGGAGAGACTGCCGAGAAAAAAACGGATATTCTCTTTTTCTATGTAAGTCCCCTTGTCCTGCAGCGCAAACTCGATCTGCCGGAGCTGCTTGTCGTTTGTGATAGTCGGGCAGCTGAGGAGATCCTCATAGGAAATGATCCCCTGCCGATAGAACTTGATCTTCTTAGAAAATTGCATCCGATAGAGGTCGAAAACAGACGGCTGTGGAAGGTGTCTGCTGCAGTATTTCCAAAAACTGCAGAGATAGGGCTTCTTGCAGCCGGCGAACAGGTCGATTTTCGGCTCATTCGGCGAAAGAAGCAGTCTTTCGGCAACGAGGAGATTTGTCTCAATCTTTTCCCACTCAACAGCCACGGCCTCTGCTACATCCGATACGGTGAAAAGCTTGTGGATGTCCAGTGTGCCGTCAAACACATAGTCGCCGTTCAGGCAGACGAGATAGACGCTGCTGACCTTGACCCCGCAGTTTTCCAGCACATATTTTTGGTAGGCAATGTCGGCAATATACACCGGCTTGTCATCAGAGTCTCCGCTGTGCTTGGAGGAGCTTTTCACTTCATAAATCGCCCATCCATCACCGTCTTTGCGCAGAATATCCACCGCACAGTAAAGACCGTTGTATTCGAAGGACGCTTCGCAGATGACAGGCGTTCCCTTCTCCATTTCACGGCGGGTGTTCTCCATCATTTTTTTGAAATCCGGATTTTCGCCGGTGTAGGCGGTAATGTCCACAAAATCCCCATATAGGCTTCTCGCCAGAGCCCCCACTTCGTTGCCGGCCTCCATGCGGGCGAGTACACTGCCATCCAACCGAGAGGCCTCTGGTTTGTATTTTCTCAGCCAGGCAATTTTCGGGCATTGCCACAGACCACAATATTTGGATTTTGACAAATATACCATCGCGTATCCCTCCGGAATATAGACAATATTCAGGTAATATATTTGGATGGTATCACGAAAAGCAGGAATTTTCAAGGATAACTGGGGAACTACAGGAAATCAATGTTGGGATGGGATGCTGTTTATATCGGAGGACTTGCAGTCTTCAGCGGACTATAGCTGGCGAGACAGCTCCGGCAGTTCATTGGGTGGGCATGAATGGATTATAGGAATATATTTGGTTTGTTCCCACTGCAAATTTTTTTAGGAATTGTGCTATATAAACATTTTGCAACGAATCCTCCAAAGGAGATTAACATTATGGATATGTACTTTTCTGCAAGAACGCATTTAAGCTATTCCTGTCCCTCAAAGCGAAAAAGCATTAAAAGCCCATTGACGAACAAGCGTTCTATATGATATACTATATTTTACTCTCATAGCAGAGTCCACAACTGAATATCTGAAATGAAACTCAAGGCAGCCGTCGAAAGAGATTGCGGCTGCGCCGCTCCTGTTGCTGAGTCTGCCAGCGGAGCGGAAAAAGCAGACATTGAAGGTTTCTGAAAAGCAGAGCCGGTACATAGTTTCATCAAAGATATGGCGAGAGATCATCTCCCGCTGATTTGATGTGCTGTGTACCGGCTCTTTTTGCCGTTATAGCCGCCGTTCACAAAAAGTTTACAATTTTTTTCGTGCAAACGGCAAAAAAGTTCCCAGTTGATTATTGAGGGGGTTAATTTTAGGCCCTTCTCACTGCCTACCTATTGAGGGGCAAATTGAAAACTGAATGACCGTCCGAATGGGATATGACTGAGCGAAGATATGAGCTTGGCGACGCTGCGGTGAAACTCCGGGGCAGGGATAGAAAAACGACATTCGGAGAAAGCGGCGAAGCAATCTAAAAACATAAGGTGCTGTCCACAGGAATAACGAGCATCGGATTGTGACCCCCACAATCCAAATCCGCAGCCTTACGGTCTGCGGACTTCTCAGGGCGTGCCTCCCTGAAACCCTGCTAAGAAAGCAAAATTGACTAAAGGAGATGACAAAATGAAAGAAGAAAAAGTGCGTATCAGAGTACGCCTGACCGAAGAAGAAAAAGAGAAATTGGAGCGAAACAGCGCTCTATGCGGACTGACCCAAAGCGAGTATGTCCGTCAGCTATGCCGGGGTATTCACCCGAAGCCAAAGCCACCGGATGTGTTTTGGCGGCTGATGGACGAACTATACAAGGCTCATTCCGGCCTGAAAGAATGTGCCAAGTACGAGCCGTCCGCCCTGAAACTCTGCACCGAGATCGAACGGCTGGTGCTGGACTTGCAGGAGGTGATCTAATGGCAACGACATCTCTTTGGCACATTAAAGGCCGCTTGAAGGACCTCATCGATTATGTGGAGAACCCGGAAAAGACGGCATCGAAAACGCCGGAGCTGCAAGACCTCTATAATGTGTTCACCTATGTCCAGCGCCCGGAGGCCACGCAGGAGGGCGAGTATGTCACCGCCATCAACTGCCTGAAGGAAACGGCGCTACGGCAGATGATCCTCACCAAGAAGCGTTACGGCAAGACGGACGGCTATATCGCTTGGCACGGGTATCAGAGCTTCAAGCCGGAGGAGGTCACACCGCAGCTTGCCCACGAGATCGGCGTGAAGCTGGCAAAGGAGATGTGGGGCGACCGTTTTGAGATCATCGTCACCACTCATCTAGACAAAGAACATCTACACTGCCACTTCTGCTTTAATTCCGTGTCCTTCCGGGACGGCGGCAAGTACAATTATTCCAAAACAGAGCAACAGCGTCTGCGAGAAGCCTCAGACCGACTTTGCCGGGAATACGGGCTGTCCGTCATTGAGAATCCTCACAAAGCACCTTCTCGTCCCGTGTGGCTGGACGAGAAAAGCGGCAAGCCCACCCGTTACAATGTCTACCGTGCCGATGTTCGGGAGGCAATGGACTTCAGCCGCACACCCTACTATATGGAGGATTATCTCCGGCGCAAGGGGTATATCACCGACTTCACCGGCAAGCACTGGAAGATACGCTTGCCCCAGTACGAGCACTTCACAAGGCTGGACACGCTGGACGAGCGGTGGACGCCGGAGAACATACGCCGCTCTATGGGCAGGTATGCCACCTTCGGCAATCGTAGGGCGTATATCAGCTACCCACCCCAAATGCCGCAGGAGCTTTCGGATTGGTTCCGCCCGTTCCATAAGACCAGCCACATCTACAAGCTGTATCTGTACTACTGCTATCTGCTTGGGTACTTACCGAAGCATACCGACTATAAGCCCACCAGCCCGTATCTGAAGGAGGACTTGCGGAAGCTGGACGAGCTGTCCCAGCAGGTACGGTATATGAGTAAATACGGCATTGAAACCTTTGACGATCTGTACGCAGACCGGGAGAAAATCCGGCAGGATATGGACACCCTCATTGCCCGCCGCACCAAGCTGCAAAACAGGATACGCCGTGCTGCACCTGCCGAAAAGGAAATGCTGCGGCAAGAAAAGGCGAGCATAACGGAACAGATCACCGCCCTGCGAAAGCAACTGAAGCTGAATCAAGGCATTGAAGCCCGTTCCGTCAAAATACAGGAAAAGACGGATTTATACTTTGCCAATGAAATCTGTGCCAAAGAAGCACAGCAGCAAAAGAAACCGCAGAGAAGGGAGCGTGACGCACGATGAAGGACAGAAATAATGAAATCTATGTACAGATTGACCGTATTACAGACCATCTTGCAGCGATGCCGAAACAGGAACGCATTGCGTGGTTTCGGCGGAGCGCCTATGTACAGCCGCTGAATTTCATCAGAG
>ERZ1106954.1717-NODE-1717-length-16055-cov-5.227062_pt1 | contig 16055 bp, 19 predicted proteins | sample MGYA00403678_ERZ1106954 | MGnify/ENA primary metagenome ERZ1106954 (study PRJEB35170, sample SAMEA104062445) | human gut metagenome | biome: human gut; feature: human-associated habitat; material: faeces | place: Denmark | collected 2012-08-20 ... | reverse complement strand
TGACGCTTGGCGGCAGGACTTATGTTGAGCGCTCCAAAGCCGGAGACGAGCTGGCGGCGCTGGTAACAAAATACATGATGTCCGGCGATTATCAGGAGTACAAATCGAGGGCAGTCGGCGAGCTGAACGATTTCAAAATCGTGCTGATGCACCAGGGCGCTCTGGTGTCGCTGTCGCTGAAGGCGAACGGGCATTACACCTGCGATTACTCAATGAGCGGGCTTGGCGGCGTGACAAGGCTGTGTAATCTGTACGAGCGCATTCCGGAGCAGATCCACGGACTTAATGCTGAGCTGGAGCAGGCAAAAAAGCAGCTTTCAAACGCAAAGGAGCAGTACGGCAAGCCGTTCCAGTATGAGGAACAGCTCCGCGCCGGTCTGGAACGCCAAGCTCAGATAAACGCCGAACTGGAGGTTGCCGACAAACCGCATGATGAAGCGGTCATGAGCGATTATTCCGACGGCGAAAACGAAGAAATGGAGATGTGATTATGAGCATTGAATTCCGTATAAAACAGAATGGTGAGAAACACTGCTATTCCAACTGGACTATGAACTTGAAGTCATTCCTTACAGCACTGTATTCCAATGAAAACCCTTACGAAGCACTCATGAGCCTTGATAGAAATAATCAGCTCAGTGATGATAATTATACTCGCGATAAGCGGAATGGCTTAATTACATACGATATCGACTTTGACAGGGACACAATAACACGTCACGAAAAAGGCAGGCAGTTCAAGCTGAACGAGATGAGCAAAATCCCGCTTGGCGCGGCGTATTCGCTTATGAGATTTCATGGTGCTGGCGTTCCGGCAGCTGTTTCTGACTGCGAATATGATAAGTATAATGATATGTCCGGACTATTTGGAAACCGCGATTCTGAAATCAAGGACCGCGGTTTTGTTATATATGGCAACGATGAGTATTTCGAGGCGTATTTAAATTACCTGAAGAATACCGGGGGCTATCAGTTTATCCGTTTTGTAAACGTCAGCGGGTCACAGTACATTGCTTTCAGCCAGCGCGGTTTTGACAATATCAAGTCTTTTCTGATGCAGAAGCTCCAGACAAAACGAGAAGAAGCTGACCGCCTGGAAGCCGAAATCAATGAAGCATTCGGCATAAACGAACCGCTTGGAATGCCCGTCAGCCGGCAGCAGGGCGATAATACAGTAACTGTCACACTGACAGCTGATGAAATGCGCCGCGCATACTATATTGTTCATGAGTCATTTCTGACCGAGGATATTCAGATGAAGTTGAATGACCTTGCAAATGAGGACACACGTTATGAGGGACTGTCTGATGACATAGATTTCGTGAACGGTGTTCTCTCGCGATACACTGACCACAGTGAATCAGAAATATCGTACAACGACAATATCTTTAATGCGATCGAGCATGAAGTATCCAAGCGTGAAAACACTGAAGAACAGTCTGATGAAATGGAGATGTAAGCATGGACAATAACGAACTCACCGAGCTTATCGAAAAGCTCGGACTGAAAAATCATTCCTACACTTTCAGCGTTGTCACGTTAGATTCGGAGAATTACGTCACTGGGACGTATGTTGAGAGCGCTGACGAACTGGAGGAACTGGAAATACTCAGCCAGTTTGACGAGGACTTCAGCCATGACGATACCGTCCGTGCCGAGATAAGCTATTATATCATCGGGCAGTCGGACGCTGATTCTGAACGGCTCCCGGACGAATTCTGCGGCGACATCATGTCGCACCTCAATACAGCAATCGAATATGCAGATCAACTTGAAGAACGGACTGTCATGGTTGATTTCAATGATTATGAGATGGAGATTTAAAAGATGAGCAACTTAACGCCAAGAACAGTTGACGGTGGTTTTACCGTGATTGATTCAGTGCGCCTCAGTAACAAGACAGAAATAGTCATGGGATGCCGCGAAAGTTCCTATGGAATCAATTACGCAACATGGGAGTGCTCAGGCGGCGACAATTATTACTGGGGACATTATGACATAAGTACCGAACAGCAGGCGCGACTTGATATGTTTGAACGTGCCGCTGAGAGAATGCGCCAGATTCTTCCGGAACAGTATTCCCAGTCTGAAGCTGAATCAGAAAATCATGACGAAGACGAATGTGAAATGTGATAAAATTATTGCGGTTTGATTTTATCAAACCGCTTATACGCAGCAAGAGAGGTAACTACTTGATGCTGCTCCAAAGGTGCCTCACCGTGAGGCAGTAATTTGTTTCTGAATTGACCTTGACAAACAGCATTATTCGAAGTAAAATATAGATAGTACATCACTTAACACAAGGAGGACAACCAATGTTAACAGACAATCCGTATGATTCCTCAAGAAATAATCTGCCCCTTATGCGGTATCAGATTACCCAGACACATGAAGTTCTGAAGGAGTTTGTATCGCATATTAGCGGTTTCGTTACAAGAAACTATGTGTACACGGATAAGGAAATTCCCGAAAAAATAAAAAGGCTGGAGGACGAAGCTCAGGAAATCAAGAGAAGCTTCTCGCTTTCAGACACCCGTGAGATACTGAACAAACACGAAGCACGGCTTGTTGAAATCGACAGTATCATAAAGGACGCTACACCGCTGCCACACAGATAACACTGCTCATAGGAATAGTACAGGGACAAGTGAAATTCATTTGTCCTTTTCTTTTTCGGAGGTTTTATGAAAGATTATTCTGAATATTCTGTTGAAGATTTTAACAGGGCTTTTATGAGGTTTTATGAAGCCCTTACATACGGAAAGCAGCCGGTCAAATCGCCGACTGCTTTTTTATTAGGAGGTCAGGGCGGATCCGGAAAATCAACAATCCATGAGTACCTGTCCTCTGAAATCGGTAATATTGTTTCGATTGACGGCGATCAGTTCCGCCGCGAACATCCTAACTATGAGATGATCCAGAAGATTTACGGGAAAGACGCTGCAAACATCACCCAGTCCTTTGCGAACAACATTACAAATGCAATGATCGAAAAGCTCAGCGATGAAGGATACAACCTTGTGATTGAGGGAACCTGCCGCCGCGCTGATGTTCCACTGAAAACCTGCGGCGATCTCAAAGAAAAGGGATACCGTGTGGAGCTGGCTATAATGTGCGCCGATAAGGAAGAAGCATGGCAGAGTACGCTCGAACGTGCTGAGAAAATGCGGGAGCTGGGGCTTACTCCTAGAGAAGTACCGAAAGAAAAATATCAGGAAACGATAATTGCTCTCCCCGGCAACGTGTCTATTTTGTACCAGTCCGGTGCATTCGATGATATAACGCTCTTTAATCGGCAGCTTGAGGAATTATATAAGTTCAGCCGGACACCTGAGCATGACCCGGCTGATATTTTTTATCACTGTCTGCACAGCAGATCCGATGAATTTTACCGTCCACGAAGCAGCAATCCTGTGGCTGTTCTGCTTTATGCAAACAGCCTGGACGAAGCCAGGGCTTATCTTGAGCACAACTTCTATGAGCTTACGGATGGCAAGCAGCTTGATGAAGGATTCTTCCAATTTAGCTGCTCGTCTGCCGGACGTCCGCTTCCGGATATAGATGTGTATGATGTTTCTGTTCCGGAAAACGAAGAGGACGAGGAAGATGAGCCGGAATGTGAAATGTAATAGCATTTTAAATGTTTTCATGCAGACTTCACGCTAGCATGATCAAACTGCTTTTTTATTATTATAACGCTCTGCTCATCATTTTTTGGAACTATGGTTTGATAGCCCGGATAGATTGTGATTTCTTGCTTTCCATCTGCTTCGAATATATCGTATTTAGAGAGACAGTATGAATCGGTGTTCTGTGATAGTATTAAGTTATTACCGCAAGAACTGATGGCAATGCTTTCATCGGTAACGTTATCAAATAAAAACTCATAATTGTTTTTATGTGAAGCAGCATACCAACCAAGCCCATAAATAGATGGAATCAACAATACAACAATAACGGACGCTAAACAGAGTAATCTTAACCTGTTTTTGTAAGAATAACTCTCGTTATCAGTTACATCTGAATTTGAATTGCCATTATTCTGCTGCTGATTGTTATGTTTCATTTTTTTAAGCAGACATTTAATTTTTTGAAATAAGTTTAAAGAAAGTGAGCAAACACATTCAATGAAAAACATTATAGCAGCTACAAGTAAGAGTGTTAATATGGCAAATGGCAAGAAAAGAAGTTCAGTTAGAAATACTCCTTGGGTCAGTATTATAATTAGCACAAATCCAGCCAAAGGTATAATTGCTAAACCTGCAGAAGCTAAGAACGCTTTAAATGCGTTACCAGGGTTGTTCATATTTTTATCTACTTGATCAACAATTTTTTTTATTGCAGGTAACAGCAATAAAGAGCTGCTTAGATATATCAATATTGAAACAAATAAACCCTGGCTATCTTTCTCAATGAAGCGAGAATCAATTCCTAATCCTTTAGCATACCCATTGTAATACATTTCACATAACAGGTTCCAATAAAATGTTATCAATGTACCGAAAATTGCACATATTGTTATTCCAAATTCCTTGTATTTTTTCACAAGTTTATTCAATTTGCAAAAAAACGATTTAGCGTTTTTCCCATTATTGATGGACGTTTCATTTGCTTCTGTTAAGTTAGTAGTCATACAAGTTCCTCCATATACAAGCAATTTTTGAGGTGAAACAATGAATTTTTCAATTTATAATACAGCCGGAATTAATATTTCAGTGGATGGTGTCTTTTGGAGTCATATCATTCTGATTATAGGCATATTACATTCTGCAATTTGGTGCATGATTGAATTTGACACATTGCCCCGAACTATTCGTTTTAAATGGGCAAAGTTATTGTGCATTGCATTTATGTACTGGGTTTCTGCTTCATTGATAGGACTACTTATTTTGTCAGCGCTTTTTCAGATAGAAGCCTACTCCAATTCTGAACCTACTGATATAAAGCAGATAATATCAATCATTGCATCAGTTGTTCTGTTCATAATAATTGTCGTTAAACTAACCAGATGCTTCCTAGGAATAGTCAGGGGAAATAATACTTTGATAGACAATTTTCGTGTTTACAAACGCCTGATAGGTGAACTTATCAAGCAAGAGGAAGAAAACGAAATGTCAAACTGTTCCAATAAATACATTGTACCACAAAACGAAAGGGATGTCAATATGTTTGGAAAATTTATTGCCCAGAAGCGGAAAGAATTAGGATTGTCGTTAGCTAAACTTGCAAAGTTGTCTGGTCACCCGGTTTCCTCACTGCACGGTATCGAAAACGGAGATAACCAGAATCCCCGCTTTGAAATCATCATCGACATATGTCAGGTTCTTGATGTAAGCCTTGACGAAATGAAAGCAGCTTTCTTGGAAAATCGAAACAAACACGATTGAGCATAGGTGCCTCACGGTGAGACACCGACTATGACTATGAAAGGACGATACATATGGCACAGTACAAATACTCCAGGGATGATTACTACCGTCTGACCAATGCCCCATGCATTGATGTGGCTCTTGCGCTCGGTATGGAAATAAACGAAAGAGCCAGCGACCAGAAAGCCTGGAAAATGAAAGACGAACAGGGACTGTGCATTTACCGCGAGGGCAACAACTGGTATAGGTTCTCGGACGGAAAGCACGGTTTTTCAATCGACCTTGTAATAGATAAGCTGGGCTGCAGCAGAGAGCAGGCGCTGGACTTCATCGCCAAGAACGTTGTGAACGGAGTGTCAGAACAGGTTCGTCTTGACCACAAAGCTCCTGCAAAGGTAAAGAAAGAATTACCGAAAGAAAAAATATTTACTGTACCTGTCCATGATGTTAAGCCAAGCCGGGTAATGGCATACCTTATAAAGACAAGAGGCATTGACCCGGAAATCGTCAAGAGTATGCTGCAGCGCAAGATGATTGCTGAGGACAGTGCGCACCACAACTGCCTTTTCTTCGGACGTGATGAAAAAGGTAACATCCGCTCCTGCGCTCAGAGAGGCACGACACAGGTTCAATTTCGCGGCGAGGTATCCGGCGGAGATAAGGCATACACCTTTGCAATGAACGGAAAGAGTAACGTTCTGAGGCTCTTTGAAAGTCCCATTGACGCAATGTCCCATGCCACCTTTTCAAAGCTGCTAGGTAAGGATTGGACAGTAGATCACCGTTTGAGCACTAACGGCTGCGGAAGCTATGAAAGCATAAAGAAATACATGGAGAACCACCCCGAAATATCATCGGTGTGGTTTTCTTTTGACAACGATGAAGGCGGACGTAATGGTGCAGCAGCTTCCAAGGAAAAGCTCCTGCACGATTTTCCTGATCGCCAGCTCAAGGTACATATATGTTATCCGACTCACGGCAAGGACTGGAACGAGGAGCTACAGCAGTTCCGCCAGATTGAGCCTGAAGGAATGAGTGCTCGTGAATATGTCAGCAGTGACAGCAATTCGTATTTCTCGTATCATGGCTTTCATTTTCAGCCGGTTGGAATTCTTCCTCCCGGAACTCTGAGTGACATTGCACAGGATATATCCTCGATTCCCGAAATGGGCTATAACGATGAATTTTCATATGCGGATTTTATCAGGGCAAACACTACCGGTAAGAACGCTGATATTTTCCGCTGCATCGAATCCAATCAGCTCTGTCTTCCCGGAGAAAATGAACTCTACTCCTATACCGGAGAATATCTTTCAACGTTTCACGTTCAAATCGCTCAGGAGGAACAGCTGGACGATGAATGTGAAATGGAGATAGGATGAACTGTTAGTTTGTTGAAATGACACTTATAATGGAAAGGAATTTACAATGGAAATTTACAAGAACAATCTTGAATACGCCAAAAAGAATGGTGAGCGCGAACAGTATCTTCAGAGCCTGGAGTTGTGTGATAAATGTGGGGCATTTATACGTCATTCTATTGCCGTAAATTTCAATTTCACCACTAAATATCTTGACGTCAAGACAATCACCGCAGAAGTTACTGAAAAATACGGCTTTGAGCGAACAATGCTTATGCTTGCGCTCCGAGTTGATAGCCTTAAAAATGACGGGCGCGTTGATATCGCTAATAAGGAATGGGCAAAAAAATTCCTTGTTAATTATCCCAATGCAGAAGAGCTCAGAAGAATAGCTGACCGGACGCTGGAAAGTGTTCATCCGGTTCTTCTTGATAACGTGGCAGAGGAAGTAAGGTTCACTTTCATGGAAATGAACAGAAGTAAAGAGCGTGAGGTCGAAGGCTACCGCATAATTCAGACGGTTAAAACCCCTTACGCTGAATTCCTCCTCGGTCAGAACAAGAATATGCCGAGCTATTATACTACATGGTGTAACAGCAATCATGACGGTGGGATTTCTACGGTATGGGGACACTATTTCACCTCAAACGATTCACAAAGCAATCTTCTTTCTGCGTACCACGATCTGTATTCCCGTGCACTCTCTGACGTAAATCAGCACACCCGCTTTGAAGAGCCTACGCCGAAAATAGGCTCGATCATCCGAACCGTCAATGGTCAGGATATGCAATTTGAACTGACCGACGAGGAGCGCAACGGCGTATGGAACATGGTCGAGCAACAGAATGTCGAGGGACGCTTTAAAGAACTGCTTAGCGAACGTGGCGTTCTTCCGGATTGGTCAGGCATGGAAAGCATAATCACAGATATGGCTGAAAAGTATCGAGATGATTTCGGGTACGACTATAACGAAGATATGCAAGGATACATAGATGATCACGAAGATGAAATCAAAGAAATTACAGATAAATATCTGTATGGCGATATCTATGTTGACAAGGGCAATGTTTCCGACTTTACCGGAAGAATAATGATTGTTCGCCCCGAACACATCAACTCCCGTGACGTTATTCCGGAGAATCAGCTTTTCCTTGCGCAGGAGGGACCTGGCTGCAACCCCGAGGATTACGGAAGCGAGATAAACGGAATATTCCTTTACGAACGTGAAGAAGCCTCCCTCACCAATGATTGTTTCCTCGGTGCAATGCGTGAGGAGCACATACCTGAATGGGCAAATGAAGCTCGTGAAGATATCGCTGAGGAAAGCAGCAATGAAGAAGCTGATGATGAATATGAACCGGAAATGTAGTATGCAGGTGCCTCACCGTGATGCACCATAATCCAGCAGAATGAGTGCCTCACGGTGAGGCAGCGCCGAAAAAATTCTTTTTTCGGTAATCGCGCCGCCGCAGGCGGCGTCCGCACTCCGTGCGGCAGGAATAGAAGCGTTCCCGCTTCTACTTAACATCGCAACGCCAAAGGCGTTGCACGGGGTTCTCCTATGTGTTTTAAGGGTTCTATAAATCACCTCCTAAATTTTGTATCAAACAACACGAAAGGGATAAAAATGTATTTATTTAAGGAACGCCAAAAAGCCCAAATGTATGCATCATGCCAAAAATACGAAGAACTTTACTTTGATTCATTAGATATCAAAATCAAAGATATCCCTCCTCAAATTCGAACATTCAGTTCATGCCTTTATTTAGAAGCTTTTAAAAGAGTCAAAACTATAACTGAATTTAATCAGCTTATAGAGTTGTTGGAAAACGATATTCTATCTTTTCCTCATGCACGTTCTGTACGACGGTTACTTTTAATTCATTTATCAGCATATACACGATATTACCCGAATCTAAAGGAATAACTCTATATGACCTGATGTTCTATTAATTTGGAGGCATTACATGGCACAAAATATCAAACGTTCAATCTGCTTAACTCCTGGAATGCTTGAAGAACTACAAATTTTTGCTTCGAGTAAAAATATAACTGTAGCTGAAGCTATTCGTTATTTGCTTGAAAGGGGGTTGTCACTTACGATGTTTACAGAGGAACAAGATACCATCCGACGTTTTATTCGCGAGGAAATAGAAAATACCCTGGCTGTCACAATGAAGCAGTACATGGATCGACTGATAAAAATGCAGGCGGTTACAACAAGAGTATCGTCCGCAGCGTTACAGTGTAATGTGGCAGTCCTCGCCGAAAACTACATTGATCAGGCTACTCCGGAAGAAATACTTGCCAACGCACTCCGACAGTCCTGCCGCATAACTCGAACTAAACCCAAGTCTGACGCCGAGTATCTTGCGGAAGCTCATGAATGGCTCAATGCTGATTTGGATACTCCGAGCGATAAATAAAATGAACAGGTGCATCACGGTGAGGCACCTAAAGAAAGTGAGATGATATCATGCCGAAGATAATTTACAAACAGCAGCACGTTGGGGATAACGGGCGCAAATTCTCCGCATCCCGCAACTCTCATTATGTCAAGTATATCGGTGAGCGTGAGCACGTCCTAAAAACATCTCACGAAACTAATCTTGTTAAATACATGGGTGAACGGGAGCACGTTGCGAAACTCATTGACAAAAAAGTTAAGAATGCCGAAACTGACGAGCTTATTACTTATGATGTTCAGAGCAAGAATCAAGAAAAAGCTAAGTACGATGAGGATATAGACAGTGCTTCGGAGGAAATGTTTACTGAACCGGAAAATGGTCTTTTTGGAGTAATCAACGGGAAATTCTCTGATAGTTACAGCACGGTCGAAATGCAGAAATATGTTCGTAAAATTTCTACACCACATCGGAATGTATTTCATAGCATATTCTCCTTTACTCCCGAAAGTGCAGCTGAAGCTGGATTGAACACTCTGGACGATTGGGAAAACTGGGTTAAGTATCACATTAGCGACATAGCAAACGGCATGAATATGAAGATTGAAAATATTGAATATCTTGCCGCAGTTCACCTTAAAGAGGGACAGCCTCATGTACATATTATGTGGTGGGATATACAACAGCAGGTTCTGATAAACAAAGTTGATCCTCTTATTTGCGACAAGATACGAATTGACGCAATAAGGAGCACGTATCACGATCAGTTCATTGCTCTCCACAATAATGAAGATAAGCTGATAAGGAAACTTCGAAGCGACATTGCTGATTACACTGCTAGTACGCTTGCTGGTGCTCCATCAGATGTTTACTCGCGAAAAATTATCGCTGGGATAGAGCATATCCATGACATAATTCCTAAAAAGGGACGCACTGCATATAAATATATGTCAGCCGAAGTCAAGAAAGAGATTGATATATTATCCCATTTCATCATAGATAACAATCCCGATTTCAGGTCAACCTATGAAGAAATATGCGAGCTTCGTTGGTTGTATAACGAAATGCTTCATAGCGATGAAACCAATTACGGCAAGCTGCAATTAGCTACATTCATGGGTAAAATCAATGACGAAATCGAAAGCTCCATCGGTAACGCAATATTAAAGCTAATAATGAAAGAGCAGAAAGCCGGACACTGGAACACTTCGCCTGATAGCTCGTTCCAGGCTCACAATGATACAGAGCTGCCTCACGATGAGGCACCTCTGTTTTTCAATGATGAGCCTGATTCAGACCAGAACATTGATAGAGATCCTACGCCTGGTCCCAATAATGACCTGCCTCACGGTGAGGCACCTGTGATGCGAAAACTGTACATCAGCTCATATGCAATAAAGGAAGCCAGAAACGCAGCAAGAGATAAGGATTATTTCAGAGCATTGGAGCTGTTCTCCAAAGAAGTCGAGAAAGGAAACATTCTTGCCAAGTATGAGGTTGCAGATCTTTACCGCAGAAATGTGTGTCCGGGCAATGCTCATGAATCCTATCGTGAAGCCCTGGACGGATTCTTGCAGATTGAACCGCGAACCAGGCAAAAAGCATATGTTCACTATCGGATAGGCAGAATGTTCTACGATGGCTATGGGACAGCCGTAAATTACCCGGAAGCATTCAAGTGGCTGAAAAAGGCTTCTGCTGAGGGTAATCATCTTTCAGAATTTGTAGTTGGCAAAATGCTGTGCAATGGTCTGGGAACTGAAAGAGATACGGCAGCAGGCACTGAATATCTGACGAGAGCTGCTAACTCCGGAAACGAATATGCACAAAATTATCTTGATAATCGTGCTTCATGGGAGCATGGCTGCGTTGTAAAACTGGTTGGTTCTGTCGGACGTTTGCTGTCACAAAATCTGGAAAGCAGCCGCGCAGCAATATCGGAATGCTCTTCAGCGGTATTCGGTCATGGCGACCTCAGCAAAGAGCAAATACGAGAGCTTATCCTTAAAAAGCAGGATAAAGAGAATACTGCTGAAATGTGAGGTGCCTCACAGTGAGGCACCTCACATTTGTATGGTACAATTCAGGCACTGCCTCACGGTGAGGCACCTGTTTATTTGGAGGGCGAAATGATATACTGTTTCAAAAAACTGCGTGAGCTTAGGCTCACACGTATCTTTTTTCTTCATTATTCAATCTCACTGATTATCGGCGGCGCGGCAATAGCAGGACTGATTCTGCTCGGTGGGGGTTTACAATTCTACTCCTTTGTGGTATTATGTATTATGTACACGCAGCCAACTTTTTTCATTCTAAGGCGCATAAAGATGTACGAGGCAAGGCAGGAACTAAAACACGGAACATTTGCTCCAGACGAAAGAATTAACTTGGCGATTCAAGCGCTGCAGCTAAAGCCAAACCTGGATATGAATTTCATTATCTATACGATTGTGTTATTAACAATGATTGCAATGTTCGTCCCTTACAATGGACTAATGATTGTGCTTGATAATCAGTTTCTGGGGATTCCTCTTGTCTTGTTAATTTTTCCTGGAATGTTAACCTTAATATCTATCGTAAAAAAATTAGAGGAAAAGATATGAGTGCAGTACTCTATGTAATTTCATACTTTTTTGCTTTTTTAGCAGGAGTGGGTATATTATGCTTGTGCTATCTCGCGAATCACACATATAATATTACGAATTTTTTGTGCGTTTGCAACTGGTTTGGCAAATATACAAAAATCAGTCAGCGGATACGCAGCAAAAGCGTGGTTGAAGAAATACGTGAAAAATACAGGGATATGCCTATACGTGAACAGATAGCAGAATATGGACGCCTTTTTGAATCAGACTTCAACGAGCTTTTTGATAAGCTTCAGCCTGGTGTTCATTACAGAGTGACAACACATTACAAACACGTTATGGAAAAGGCTATAACCAACGGGCAGATCAAACTGCTCTGCCCGGTCAAGGAACTAAAGAACCGTACGCTCCGCGAACTGAAACCGCTGCTTGGCAGCAGGGATTACAGACTTGCCAGAGAATGCGTCAGAAAGAGTCCGCAGGTGATTCGCTGCTGTGATAAATGTAAACGAATATCGGTTTGCCAATGCAGACACGGAGGGATTTGTTCTGTTATATCCGAAAAGGATTTGCACGGTATGACTTTGTGAAAATATGAGCTGTCTCACGGTGAGGCACCTAAAACACCACTTGATTTTTTGAACATGATATGCTATAATTAGGCTAAGGAGCAAAGGAGAAATACCAATGCACAAAGAATACATAATGGACAAGCTTCCGCCTGAGGTACGCGCCGATTATCTTGACCGGATTCACAGGTTCGTGCTTATGGACGATACCTTTATGGCAAAGGTCTTTGAGGATAAAAAGTGCGTGGAACTTCTGCTGAAAATAATTCTTGAAAAAGATTTGACGGTGGAAAAAGTAGTTTCACAGTACAGCATAAAAAATCTTCAGGGGCGTTCGATACGGCTGGACATTTATGCGGTTGACAGCAGCAACAAGGATTATAACATCGAAGTGCAGAGGGACAATGGCGGAGCTGCTCCGAAACGCGTCCGATACAACAGTGCGCTGATGGATGCAAACCTGATCCTGCCCGGCGATGATTGGGACAAGCTTCCCGATAATTACGTTATATTCATAACGCAGAACGATGTCCTCGGCGGCGGAGCTCCTGTTTACACAATAGAGCGAACGGTCAAGCAGAAAAATAACGTATTGTTTGAGGACTATTCTCATATAATATATGTCAACGGTGAATGCAGAGATTCAAGCTCTATTGGAAAGTTTATGCAGGATTTCTTCTGCACGGATCCTGCCAAAATGAACTATAATATTCTTGCAGAACGAGCAAAGTTTTTCAAGGAAGACAAGGAGGGTGCTAATAATATGTGCAAGATTATGGAAGAATTGCGTGATAAAACAGCAGCAGAGGTTACAGCAGAGCGTAACCGCGAAATTGCGTTGAGATTTATACAGCTTGGTTCTGTTCCGCTTGAACAGATTGCTGAAGCAACCGGACTTACCCTTGACGAGGTTAAAAAGCTTGCTGAAAAGCACACGGCATAAATAGTCAGCTGCCTCACCATGAGGCACCTCTTTATATGGTGATTCACTCTTACCCCCTGCCTCGCGGTGAGGCACCTCCAAAACATCTAAGATGGTTCATAGAAATAAACCAGCTTTTATTATATGCTATTACTTGACAGACCATCAAAAATTGTTGACAATATGATTATTGAAAGGAGTGATTCAGTGGAATATAAACCAAAGTTTCACATGACAGTCGAGCAGAACATATTTGTGGCGAAGCGTAACATTGTAGATTATATCTGGAAGTCGGCACGGCTTGAGGGCATAAACGTTACTTTTCCACAGACTTATGCTATCATAGAAAAATCAAGAGTCAACGGCGTTGATGTTGAAGACATCTTGAAAATCACCAATCTTAAACACGCATGGCAGTATGTGTTCGACAGTATCGGCAAGCCAATGAATCTGGATTTTCTTTGTAATCTGCATTCTGAGGTTGCAAGAGATGAAGCGTTAATGTGGGGTAAACTCCGAACAGGTAATGTTTTCATTTCGGGAACCTCTTATGTCCCCCCTATACCTAAAGCTGACGAAGTGCAGTCTGCTATTCAGAGATTGCTAACTATACCCGATCCGACTGAACGAAGCATTGAAATAATGCTTTGGGGAATGAAATCTCAGCTTTTCTGGGACGGCAATAAAAGGAATTCAATGCTTGCGGCAAATAAGATCATGATTGAAAATGGCTGCGGAATAATTTCTGTTCCAAATGAGTGCCTTGAAAAATTCAATGAAATCCTCTGTGACTACTATACTAATGATACCCTTGAACAAGCAAAAGAATTTGTCTATGAACACTGTATCGATGGTATAGATTTCACTGAACAGCAGGACGATGAAGAGGACGAAGATCTCACTCCTGATATGTAATGCTGTCTCACCATGAGTCAGCTCATAAATATGGTGATTCACTTAACCCCCCTGCCTCACGGTGAGGCATCCCTAAAAATAAACTCAGGCGTACGTAACAGTGCGCCTGTTTTTATTGCCCGAGTGCTGAAAAACAAATTGACATCTTTAATTCGTCAATATGCACAAAAGGCGTTGGATAGATTTGTGGAAAGTTTTATCTACAAACTAATTGACAAAGGCTTGTTTCTGTGATATAATATAATCAAGAAGAAATATAGCCTACATTAAGGAGGATCTGAATATGAAAAACATTAAACTCAAGCTCGTAACCGCTGCACTGCTCATCACGGCAACGGCAACGTTTGTAGGTGGCTGCTCCAATAAGGCGCAGGAAATCGACCTCACACTCATTGGCGGCGAGGGACAGGATATGGATAACAGATACACAGTTGATATCCGCTACGATACCGACGAGCCTACTGCAGAACCCGAAGAAATCAGCGAGCCTGACATACCGAAAGAAGAAACTGCTGTTCCTGAAACCACATCGGCTACAACCAGGGCAACACAGCCGGCTGTCACTATCACGACCGACAAGCCGCAGGTAACTACACCTGCTCAGACAGTACGCACCGATCTTCCGAAGGTAACAGCAGAGCCGCAGTACACAACCGCAGCCACGACCACCACAAAGCCTGCCAAGCAGACAGAGCCGGCAGAGATACAGACCGACGCTAACGGCTTCCCGGCTAATCCTAAGAATGGCGATGTATTTACCGATAGTACTGGTCAGGAATACCAGTTTAACAGTGTCTTTGATGCATGGATACCTGGTAATATCGGTAAAGTTGATATGCAGGTCTTCCCAACTTTTGAGGTCGAAGGTGGGGATGAGATAATACTTAATTAAGAAAGGATAAACTATGAAGCTTGAGTGGAAAGATGCATTGGCAGCCATAGATGATACCGTTCAGTCCCTTGATGGCGAAGGCGAGAAGTGGTGTGAGGTCATGTGGATGTTCATAGATAAACACAACCAAAACACATATAACTCCTTTGCCGAAAAGTTGGCTGTGTATGCTAAACTTAATGGTATTGTGAAGCTTTTCTCTGATTTTAGAAACAAAAGTCTTAACTATGACTATTACGAAGATTATCTTCTGAACATTGACATTCGATCGGAGGTAGCAAAATTGCTTCATGACGATGATGGAGTAGATCTTTGTGACGAATTAGTTCGTAACATCATTTCATCTGATTGTTTAAGCTGTATATCAAGTGTACTTTCAAGTGAACTAGACACAGCTACTTTATATTCAATGCTTAAGTACTTCTTATCTGGTTATGAAGATAACGAGGATGATGAAGAAGATAGTGTTGAACTTTGTGCAGCCGAGGAATATAAGAACTGGTTTTTCGATTGTCCGAGAACTCGTCATATAATTGATTATTACTGCTGCAATCAAGCAACTTGGGGGGACAGTGAATTGTACCAGTGGATAGATAATTTTCTTCAGAGGTAATTCACACAATCTTTTGGCTTAAATATGGTGGCGCACAGAAATGTGCGCCATTTTCTTCGCAAATTGGAGGTTCTACATGAAATTGAAAAAAGCAATAACCCGTTTGACGGCTTTGTTTATGCTATTATCATTTAGTTCAACAACAGCATTTGCAGGACTTAATCTCGGAAATCAAAACGGTACAGGATTCCAAGGTGGAACATCTAACAATTACTGGGGTGTTCACACCGACAGCGGAATATCACTTAATGATACAGAAGGATTACGCGTTACAGTATATGATGCAACAAGCAATAACAAGGTTTTTAATACCATGGATATATCTGGAAATCCTAATATTTCTGCTGTATCAAATATGTATTATTTTGCTGATGGAAATGAACTTGTTTCAAAAACAACATGGTTAAGCTAGATCGGAAGAGCG